>JAEEGK010001981.1_pt1 | contig 51359 bp, 41 predicted proteins | sample 8958771 | NCBI WGS metagenome assembly JAEEGK01 (sample SAMN16246547, study PRJNA631951) | gut metagenome | biome: gut microbiome; feature: rumen; material: SC-attached | host: Bos | place: Iran: Karaj | collected 2018-10 | reverse complement strand
AAATCATGTCTTTAATGTGAAAAGAATCTTCTCTTTTAAAGAAACGATTTATCAAATCTTCGAAGCGTTCCGTGGGCATCTGAAGGCTCTTAAACTTAAAGTCACAGTCCTTTTCATAGCGCATGCCGGTGCAAGCGTCGTTGTTTCTTACTACACAGAGCTCACCTTTTTTTAAAGAAACCTTTTTGTTTTTAAAGGTTCCGGTTTTGTCTGACAAGATTTCCCACTCTATGTCCCTTGAAAGGTTAAACATAATCTGCACTTCGTCAATGCCTGAGTTATTGGGCCTTTGTGCATCCGTAACCTCTGTAAAAGAAAGGTCCCAGCTGTAATATGCAATTTCACTGTCGGATTTTTCACCCTCAAGCCTAAAGCTTCCTATTTCTTTCGGAAAGGTTTTTCTTCCTCCCAAATAGTCTGTAAGGCGGGATTCGGGCTCTATCCTGTTTATTTTTTTATCGCTCATAGTATTCCTTTTCTTCACTCACATTTCGATTATCCACCGCTAACTGCCAATTTGTCAAATAAAGTTGAGGGTTTTATCATTTAGAGCTATACTATTTCTAAAATAAAAATATGTAGAGGGGCATATGAATATACTTTTATTTTTAATTATCGTACTAGTCTTTATTGTAGGCATCGGGCTCTTAAACGAGCGGGTGTTTCATCTTCAAAGCGATATCGCTTTGATACTTTTTTCTTTAATCATTGCCTTAGTGTTACTGGCAGTAAGAAACTTTTCAAGCCTTGAATCTTTAAACAGTTTCATCGATAAGTTAGGGGACTTCGGATTCGAAGAATACTTAATGGACGGAGTGCTTTGCTTTATGCTCTTTGCCGGGGCAAGCAAAGTAAACATGAGTAAATTTAAGCAAAACATAAGGCCTATTTCTTTGCTTGCTTTGCTTACGACGGTGATTTCTTCCGTATTCTACGGAGTGCTTTTTTACCTTGTAAGCTTACTCTTTAAGCTCCCGCTTGATTTAACGGCCTGCATTTTATTGGGTTGCGTTGTGTCTCCCACAGACCCTATTGCGGCAACGGGTATTCTAAACAAAATAGGCTTATCAAAGAATGTTTGCTCAATCATTGAAAATGAATCTTTGTTTAACGACGGAACGGGCGTAACGCTCTTTATATTTGTGCGCAGCCTAATAACCAAAAGCTCTCAGGCCAATTTCTTTGTGCTTTTCTTAAAAGAAATACTTGGTGCCATCGCAGTTGCTTTGGTTTTCTCATTCCTTTTCTTTTCACTTTTAAAGCTTACAAGAGATCCCATTAAGTACATTTTGATTTCGCTTCTTAATGTTTCACTTGTTTATATAGTCTGCGAACACCTTGGTTTTTCCGGAGTTATCGCTTCCGTTGTGTGCGGTATGTACTTTTCTTACGCTATGGGAAAAATCAAAAGAAGAGTCGAAGTTATCGACCAAAGAGATTATTACAAAGACTTTTGGGAAATCCTTGAATCAATGCTTAACGCAGTCTTGTTTGTAATGATTGCGCTCCTTGTTTTGAATTTAAAGCTTAGCGAATATGCGCTTTTGCTTTTGCCGGCATCCATTATTTTAATCGTTTTATCAAGAGCTTTCGGCGTGTTTATAAGCAGTTTGCTAACCGGCAAGAAAATGCCCGGCAACTATTCACTAAAAGAATATGTGGCCCTTATGACCTGGTCGGCTCTTAAGGGAGGTCTTTCCTTAGCCCTTGCTCTTGGCACAAAGGAGTTCTTACCCGAAAACGTATATCTTATTTTCTTAAATGTAACCTACATCACCATTTTCTTTACGGTTTTGGTGCAGGGATTAAGTATAAAGAAAGTCTACTTTGCACTTGAAAAACATAAAGTAGAAAGACTTAAAGGGGAGAGATAAATGAAAGTTATAGTTGTTGGAATCGGTAAAACCGGACTTAATTTGATTGAAATGCTCACAAAGGAAGGCATTGATGTGACCGTCATCGATTGTTCAAAAGAAATCATCGATTCGGTTACGGATAAATACAATGTGTCGGGAGTTGAAGGAAGCGGTGCTTCCAGAGAAACTCTTTTAAAAGCTGGCGCAGACACAGCCGATATGCTTATTGCCACAACGGCTGTCGATGAAATCAATTTGCTTAGCTGCCTTCAGGCAAAAAACCTCGGCGCAAAGAGAACCGCAGCACGTTTGGTGCTTCCGGACCTTGCTCTTGAGAAAGATGCCCTTATAAAAGAATACAACATTGATTACATCGTGCGTCCAAAGATTGACGTTGCAGATTTCATTTTTAACAATGTCGGTCTTCCCGGTAATGTTCGTCTTGATTCCTTCTTCGATGATACCATCGAAATGCTTTCAATCGTTGTTTTAAAGGATTCTCCGTTCAATGATAAGAACCTTATCGATTTAAGAAAAGAATTAAACGGAAACTTCCTTATTGTGGCTGTTGTAAGAGAAGGTAAGCTCCATATTCCTGATGGTACTTTTGTGTGTAAAGAAGGGGACGACGTTTTAATCATTTCCGATCAAAAAGGTGTTGCCGACACCTTTAAAAAGATGGGAATCATCAAGACAAGTGCAAAGAAAGTACTTGTTGTTGGCGGTGGCTTTACAGGCGATTACTTAACAAAAAAACTTATCGAAGCCGGAAAAGACGTAACGATTGTTGAAGAAAGCATTCAAAACTGCAAAAAGCTTATGGAAAAGTATCCCAAAGCAAAGGTTTCTTTTGGCAATGCAGAATCTGTTGAGGTGCTTGACGAAGAAGCCATTTCAAAGAAGGATGTGGTTGTCTCAGTCACAGACAGAGACGAAGCAAACTTAGTTGTCAGCATGTATGCCTGGGCATCGGGTGTTGAATCAATCATCACAAGAATCGATACGGTGGCACACGCAAAGATGCTTCACAAAGTAAACATGGATATCACCGTATCTCCCAGTGAAATTGCTGCAACCAAACTTTACAAGTATGCAAGAAGCGCTCAGATGGAGGATGAAAAGAACGATATCCTTAAATTCTACAGTATCTGTGATTCGATGGCAGAGCTTATGGAGTTTGATGTTACAGATAAGTGTGAGCATTTGGATGTCGAATTTAGAGATAAAGCGTTTAAGTTAAAGAAAGATACCTTAGTAGCAGCCATCATAAAAGACGGCAAGTTAGCCGTTCCCAGCGGTTCTTCAAAGCTTACAGTTGGCGATAAAGTGATTATTGTTTCTTCAAGCAAGAATAAAATTAAAAACTTAAACGAAATATTTAGGTAAAGATAAAAGAGGGGCTGTCCGAAGAGACACTCTATGTTTCAAAACACTTTAGAAGCGCTCTTAGCGCAGACGAAATCCATCCCGAAAATCTTAGGCGCGAAGGTAACTTCGCGTCTTAGTTTTTCGTGGATTAGTTCGTCGGAGCGTTGCTTCGTTTTGAAACATAGAGTGTCTCTTCGGACAGCCCCGTTAATCATCTGATCTTATCTATTTTTCAACTCTGTCACTTTTAATTACAACTATATCTTTCGGCTTTAAAACAAGAGTTGGAGTCGGCACAATGTGAAGATCGTCTCTTATAACTAACAAAACTTCAACAGTTTTATCCTTTGTAATCTCTCGAATGGATTTGCCCGCAAATTCGGATTTATTATCGATAAGAGTTTCACCGATTGAACCTGTATCAATCATCTTCTTTCCCATCGATGTACTTAAATTATATTGCTCCACAAATCCGGCGCTTATGATACCTGTAGGGATAGCTACGAGCCCTACGCCGAGGAAGGCTACGAATATGCCTAGGATTTTGCCCCAGACGGTCATGGGATATATGTCTCCGTATCCTACGGTGAGTAACGCCGATACGCTCCACCAGATTCCGGAAAAAGCATTTGCGAAGGCTTCAGGCTGTGTGTCATGCTCTGCGGAATACATTCCTAAAGAAGAAGCAAGCATGAAAATAAATATGATTAAAACTGAAGATGCTATCTGCTTTTTCTTTTCGCTTATAACCTGGGCAATTACATTAAAGGAATCGTAGGTTGCGTTGATTCTGAATAAATGAAAGATTCTTACGACTCTTAATATTCTAAAGGCCACAAATCCCGCAAATGGCACAAGCGGCAAAATTGTAAGCAAATCAACAATACCGTCAAAAGAAAGCAAAAACTTAATGACGGCCTTTCCCTTTGTTTTGTCGGGATATAAAAGGTCTGATGTGTAGATTCTTAAAATGTATTCAATGGTAAAAAGAATCAAAGTGGCAATTTCTATTTGATGGAAAATGCCGTAATACGGATCAAAGTATTTAAATGTCATAAGGAAAGTAAGTAAGACATTTGTTAAGATTAGCACCACTAAGAATAGGTCAAAAATCCTGCTTGGAATGTCTTCTCTGCTTCCGATTGTTATAATTTTAAAAAGCTTCTCTTTCTTGGTAAGAGCCTTTGTATTCATGTAAAATCCCCTTATTTACATTTTTAAAGCGAGCCTTTTTAAGGCCCGCTTTTAGTATAATCCATATTAGAGTAAATCCGCAATTTCCAAAATAAGCTTTTCAGTCTTTTCCCAGCCAAGGCAAGGGTCGGTGATTGATTTTCCGTATACGCCCTCTCCTATCTTCTGAGCGCCGTCTTCAATGTAGCTTTCAACCATAAAGCCTTTAAGAAGCTTCTTTATATCGTCGTTGTGACGGGCTGAGTGAAGCACTTCTTTGATGATTCTGGGCTGTTCGAAGGGGTTCTTTCCGGAGTTTGCATGGTTTGTATCCACGATAACCGCAGGATTTTTGTATTCTCCCTTTTGATAGAACTCACAAAGCTGAATCAAATCTTCGTAGTGGTAATTAACCTTTGAATCACCTGACTTTGAACTGTAACCTCTTAATATTGCGTGCGCATAAGGGTTTCCGTGAGAGTGAGCCTGCCATCCTCTGTAAATAAAGGTATGAGGGCTTTGAGCTGCGCTTATAGCGTTCATCATAACGGAATATACACCGGAAGTAGGGTTCTTCATACCTACGGGAACTTCGATACCGCTGGCTGTAAGTCTATGCTGCTGGTCTTCAACGCTTCTTGCGCCAACTGCTACGTAACCCAACAAATCATCCAAGTATTTATGATTTTCGGGATATAACATTTCATCCGCGCTTGAAAATTCAAATTCTTCCGCAGCTCTCATGTGAAGGCGTCTTGTGGCGATGATTCCTTCAAACATATCGGGCTTTGCATTGGGATTAGGCTGATGAAGAAGGCCTTTGTAGCCTGCGCCTGTGGTGCGGGGCTTGTTTGTGTAAATTCTAGGTACGATTAAAATCTTATCGGATACCTTTTCAGATACCTTTTTAAGCCTTCCGATGTAATCAAGCACGCTGTCCTCATTATCTGCAGAGCAGGGGCCGATTATAAGTAAGAGCCTGTCATCTTTTCCTTCAAAAACAGAAATAATTTCCGCTCTTCTTTTATCAACCGTCTCACTGACCTTCATGGTGATTGGGAACATTTCCTTAACTTCCATGGGAATGGCCAGTTTTCTTTCAAAATCCATATTCATAGTAGTATCTCCCTTTATTTATCAAACCAACCGCGTCGTTTGGTAGATATTTTCATTTTTTCTTTCATGCCTTCCGCATCTTCCTTTGCAAGAAGGTCTCTCATTGTGCCCATTTCCGCTATAAACTCATCCATTTCTTTAAGCAAAACGTCTTTGTTCATAAGGAAAAGTTCGCTCCACATTTTTTCATTGATGCGGGCAATTCTTGTTAAGTCTCTGAAAGAGTCGCCGGTGTAATCAACAAGATGTCTGTTATCTTTACATGTCATCAGTGATACCGCAATAACGTGGGTAAGCTGTGATACGTATCCGATCATTTCATCGTGCTCTTTAGGAGAAAGAATTGAAATCTTTCTGCATCCAAGCACTCTTCCAAGGCTTGAGCACCATTCGATTGCTTTCTTTGTGTTCTTTTCTGTAGGTGTCACAATAAAGTTAGCGTTTAAGAAAATTCTGTCATCTGAATTTTGCACGCCGTAGACTTCTCTACCTGCCATGGGGTGAGATGCGATAAATTCAACATCAGGTCTTAAAATATCCTGTATATCGTATACAACGGCGCTTTTAACACCGGTTACGTCCGTAATAAAAATATCTTTCTTAAAAAAGTTCTGGTAATCTTTAATCCACTTTTTAAAGACTTCCGGATACAAAGCAAAAATAACGGTATCGGCCTTTCCCACAAATTCTTTCTTTACTTCTGTGGAGCCTTCGTCGATTATTTTGTTTTCCAAAGCAAACTCGATGCTTTCTTTCTTTTTATCGATAGCCATTACATGGTATCCAAATCGCTTAAAGGCTTTAGCGTAGCTTCCGCCCATAAGGCCAAGACCAACTATCAATACGTTACTTTTACTTATCCATTCCATTTTTATAAAACCTCAATTCCAAGTTTTTTTATGTCCTCAAAAAATCCGGGATAGCTTTTTCTTACCGCCTCGGCTTCATCTATCTTTCCGCCTGTTTTTGATAAAAGCAAACTTAAAGACATCACGATTCTATGATCGTTGTGGCCAAGAAGGGTTTCTTTAGGAGCTTTTAAATCTCCCTTTTTTATTATTATCTCATTATCAAATATCTCTGAATCGATTGAAAACTTAGAAAGCTCTGCGCACATCACGCTTCCTCTGTCGCTTTCTTTTATCTTTAATCGCTTTGTGCCAATAAAAGTAGCTCCGTTAAGTGCAGCCGCCATGGCCATAAGTACAGGGCCTAAATCAGGACAATCGGAAATATCGATGGTAGCGTTCTCTTTAGAAAGCTTTTCAAAGCACTCTTTATATACCTTATCTCCCTGAAGGCTTGTTTCTTTAAGCCCCGTTACTTCTACGCTTCCCCCAAGGAAGTTAAACGCGTCAAGAAAGGCCGCGTTTGAATAATCGCCTTCAACTTCGATTTCTTTTGGAAGATATTCGCTGTTACCCTTTATTATCAAATCGGTATCTTTGTCCCAAGAAACCTTTACGCCAAAAGAATCAAGAGCTTCAAGGGTTAAGTTTATGTATGACCTGCTTTCAACAGGAGGAATGAGCTCTATCTTTGAATCCCCATCAAGCAATGGAAGTATAAACAAAAGTCCCGAAATAAACTGGCTGCTTATGTTTGCCTGAATTTTAAAAGTGCCGGGCTTTAATTTTGCATCCACATAGATGTAATCTTCGTGCCGTTCAAACACTCCGCCCTCGTTTTTTATTATCTCTTCATAGATTGAAAAGGGACGGGTGAGAAGGGTTTTGCTTCCGTAAAACTTTGCCTTTATTCCAAGGCCCAAAGCGATGCCCATAAAGAATCTCATGGTGCTTCCGCTTTCATTACAATTAAACGTTGCTTCCTTTGGAAATTCAGTAACACCTGTTACCTTTACATAATTTACGCCTTTTTCCACTTTTGAGCCCAAAGATTCTATGCAGGATAAGGTAGCCTTAATGTCTTCCGAAAAGTCCACATTTGTGACCTTACTTACCCCTTTAGATAACCCTGCGCACACAATATATCTGTGAGCCATGCTCTTTGAAGCAGGCGCTTTCACTATTCCTTTTGCAGTTGATTTATTGATGGTAACCTGCATCTATTTCTCCGTCTCAATTAAGTAGTCGATTGCTTCCAAATATCCGTCCGTTCCATGACCTGTTATTGTCTTTACACAGGCACTTCTAATGTAACTTACCTGCCTAAAGTCTTCTCTTTTCGAAACGTCTGAAATATGTACTTCCACAATAGGCAATCCCACTGCCTTTGCCGCATCAAGTATGGCGATGCTTGTGTGAGTGTAGGCTCCTGGGTTAATCACGATTGCATCATCTTTTTTGTATGCTTTCTGGATAAAAGAAACCAGATCGCCTTCGTGATTGCTTTGAAGAAGCTTTACCTTCACGCCTTTTTCTTTTGCATGTTTCTTTATTTTATCGCAGAGGGCCTTATATCCTGTGTTTCCGTAGATTCCCGGCTCTCTTATTCCAAGCATGTTAAGGTTTGGTCCGTTTATAACTCTAATGTTCATAATGGTCCCTCTTTATTTTTTCAACCTTGTGTTCTAAAACGTTATCGCATTCAACGATTACATCCGCGGCCTCTCTATAAATGGGAAGTCTTGTTTCATAAAGCTTTTTAATCTTTTCTGCATCGTTGGCTAGTGGTCTATCATCAGTAGGAAGAAGGTTTTCTAAAGCTCTGTCTATAAAGTAAAGTCTTCCATAGGCTTTTAAAGCCTCTACGTTTTCTTTTCTTAAAACAGCGCCTCCGCCTGTTGCAATGATAACGTTTTTCTTTAAAGAAACTTCTTTTATGACTTCAGATTCAAGGTCTCTAAAATAGGTTTCGCCTTTATCTTTAAATATGTCTGTAATCTCGCATCCGGCCTTTTCTACAATAAGATTGTCAGTATCAAAAAAATCTTTTTTAAGTTCTTTTGAAAGGATTTTTCCAACCGTACTCTTTCCCGATGCCGGCATTCCGATTAAAACTATATTTTCGTTTTTGCTTCTTAAATCTTTTAAAACTTTTTCAGAAAGGTTTCTTTCAACAGATTCGCCTGTAAACTTTTCTGCTGCGTAAACCGCCTGATATACAAGCATCTTTAATCCGCCGTAAGCCTTTTTCCCGAGGCTTTCTGCCTGAAGCATAAGCTTTGTGCGGCCTGGGTTAAAGATTACATCAAACACTCCGTAAATGTTTTTAAAGGGTGTTAAATCAATCGCCTGATCATCGAAGTTTGGATACATTCCGCAAGGCGTTGTGTTAACTATAAAGTCTACATCAGTTAACTTTTCTTTAGCTTCGTCAAAAGAAACCGTCTTTTCTATGTTAAAAGACTTAGCCTTGTTTCTTGCTGCGTAATAAATTTCCTTAACTCGTAAATGATTCATTACTGCGGTTGCGGTCTTTGCCGTTGCTCCGACTCCAAGAATCAAAACCTTTTTATTCGTAAAATCAAAGCCTGTATCTTTTAACACTTCAAGCATTCCGTAAAAGTCGGTGTTGTATCCGTAAAGTTTCCCGTCCTTATTTACAACGGTATTTACGGCTCCGATTGCCTTAGCTTCATCATCGATGAAATCTAAAAATTCCATTACGGTTTCTTTGTAAGGAATGGTAACGTTTAAGCCCTTAAACTGCTTTCCAAGGATAAAAGATTTTACCTGATCTTTTGGGAGTTCTTTAAGCTCGTAATCGTATTTCCCGAAGGCTGTATGAATTTCTTTTGAGTAGCTATGCCCCAGCTTTTCACCTATAAGGCCATACTGCATTATTCCTTACCTCCAAGGAAAAAATCCGTTCCAAAACGTCCACTTATTAAATCGTAAATTAATAAACAGGTCACTGCGTCCACCACAACTTTGGCTCTGTGAATGATTGCAGGGTCGTGTCTTCCCTTAACCTTAAGGGTTGCGTTCTTGTTTGAATTTATATCGATACTGTCCTGTTCTTTGTAGATTGAAGGAGTGGGCTTAACCGCTGTTCTAAACAAAATCGGCATTCCGTTTGTGATACCGCCGTTTATTCCGCCGTTATTATTTGATGTTGTAACTACCTTTTCTCCTTCTACTCTGAAGGGATCGTTAAACTCGCTTCCTCTTTTGCAAACGCCCTCAAAACCTGCGCCAAATTCAACTCCCTTTACCCCGGGAACTGAAAATAACATGTGTGATATTATGCTTTCCACACTGTCAAAGAAGGGTTCTCCCACTCCCGCAGGTACTCCCGTAATAACGGTTTCAAGAATTCCTCCGACGCTATCTCCATCTTCTCTTACTTTAAGAATTTCTTCTTTCATTTTTTCTTCTGCCTTAGAATCAAGAGCCGGAAATTCTTTTTGAGAAAGGGCTTTTACGTCTTTTTCTAATTCATTAAAATCTCTGTCTTCGATATCTGCCAATTTCTTTATATGAGTGCCAACATAAATTCCTTTTTCTGAAAGAGCGCTCATTGCAATTGCACCTGCAGCCACCAAAGCCGCCGTAATTCTTCCGCTAAAGTGTCCGCCTCCGTGATAATCTTCAAAGCCGTGATACTTACAAAAAGCAGTGTAGTCTGCATGCCCCGGACGAGCGATTCTCTCAGCCGCTTCGTAGTCGTCGCTATGCTGCTTTGTGTTAGGAATTAAAATGCACAAAGGTGTGCCTGTTGTTTTTCCTTTATAAACGCCGCTAACGATCTGATAGTTATCTTCTTCCACTCTCTTTGTGGAAATATCTCCGCTTGGGCGTCTTAACTTAAGCTCGTGCTTTATTAGTTCATCATCAATTTCAATTCCCGGTGCCAATCCATCAAGCACAGCTCCGATATAAGGGCCGTGGCTTTCACCAAATATTGTTACCTGAAGGCTTGAGCCGAAGGTGTTTTTCATGAAATCGTCCTCTCTTTTTGTGATGTGGATAACTTACACTTTTATTTTGGTTAGCCTCGGATTATTTTCGCATAATCCACTGTTTATAAGGCTTCTAAGAAAAGTTAAATCTTGTTTTAAAGCTTCGTTCCTGATTTATAACTACCGATTACCTTGTAATCTTCACATACAATTGCGAGAGCCTTAAGCATGTCTCTTCCCTCTCTGGTATTTATCTTTCCCGCTATCTCTGTGTAGAAATAATACTCCCAGTTTCTTTCTTTCAAAGGGCGGCTCTTTATAACGTGCATGTTGTATCCGTATGCTCCGATGGTGGATACAGCTTTCGCCAAAGCTCCGGCTTCGTTTTTAAGAGTAAACATAAGGATAAAGGAATCGCAATCGCTTGTGTTGTTTACAAACTCTCCGCTTCTTGAAAATACCGCAAATCTTGTGGTGTTTTGTCCGCTCTTATTTATGTCGTGGTCCAAAACTTTTAATCCGTAAAGTTTAGCGCTTTCTTTGCTTGCAATGGCCGCAACATGAATATCGTTGTTCTCTGCCACTTCTTTTGCAGCTCTTGCTGTATTTTCAGATTGAATTACTCCAAATCCGTGATCGTAGATATATTCATTACACTGTTCAAGAGCCTGAGGATGACTAACTACGGTTTTTATATCCTTAAGTGTGGCTCCTTTTACCCCCAAAAGGTTCTGGGATACGCTAAGTTCATAAACTCCGTTTATAAACAAGCTTCCTGTCACCATAAGGTCGTTAACCTGTCCCACTTCACCTGCGTAACTATTTTCAATGGGAAGCACGCACAAATCGCATTCGCCGCGTTCTGTAGCTTCATAGGCTTCTTTAAAGTTTTTGTAAGGCACTCTCTTAGCATCGGGAAGAATCTTTCCTGCGGATATTGCAGCAAACGAACCTTCGATTCCGCTGTAAGCTACCTTCACTCCATACAAAAGTCTATGCTGATATTTCTTTGAAACAGAAAGCATGGTATCAAAGAATTCTCTGTAATAGCCCTCTATTTCTCCGTCCTTAACAGCTTTTGCGTTCTTCTCTATAAGTTCTTTTTCTCTTTTTTTATCAAGCACCGGAAGGCCATGTTCTTTTTTATACATCGCCACTTCGGCCGAGCACTCCATACGTCTTTTAAAAAGGCGTATCATCTCTTTATCTATGGCTTCTATTTCTTTTCTCGCCTCATCAAGATTGCTCATGTGTCCTCCATATAAAACAAGCGCCATCCCCCTGTAAGGAATAGCGCTTTGACTTTCTCTCAACTGCTATACGATACTTAGGGGTTTGCTTACTTTCTTCTTATTAAAGTAAAAGAAAAAGAAATACATTGCAAAAAGGCCTGCATATAAACAAGCCTTACCAAAATAATATTCCTTATTAAGTTGCTTCTGGAATTTATTTTTCATAGTCTTTCTCCGTATCGCTAGAGCCATAATACCACATCGCCCTCTATACGTCAACGCTTTAAACTGCGAAAATATTTCTACCCTGATTCAGCGGGTTTATATTATGATTTTCGCACCGTTCGCACTTCTTCTTTCTTTAATAGTTATTTCAGATACTTCCTGAGGGCGTCGATGGTTTCGTCGCTTACGACGTGTTCCATGCGGCAGGCATCGGCTTCGGCTACTTCGTCGGAGACGCCGACCTGCTTAAGAAGGCCGGTTAAGAGCTTGTGGCGATCATATACTTTGCCGGCTACCTCCTGGCCCTTCTTTGTGAGTGTAATGTAACCATCTTTGTCGATAGAAATTAATTTGTCTTCTTTAAGTTTTCCCATTGCACGGCTTACGGAAGGCTTTGAAAAATTCATGTGCTCCGCAACGTCTATGGATCTTACATTTGTCTTCTCGTTTAAAAGAACGAGAATTGTCTCTAAATACATTTCCCCTGATTCATATAAGTTCATTTTTTATACCTCATCGGCTATTATTATTCCTCTTTAAACATACCACGAAAACAGCGCAATCGTCTAGCCTTACTCCCAATATAAAGAAAAAGAGCAAAGTGGCTGTCTTTGCTCTGATTCCCCCTTAGGGTGTTCCCACCGTCAGGATGAGTTTTGCGATTATTATTTATGATATGTGTATTGCTACCAAATTAATTAAGCGAGTGCTCTTCCAAGTGATTTGCACTCATCAAGTACGTTTGCATCAGGTGCATTATTTGCCATAAGACCGTCTGCAATGAGGTTTGCGCCCCTCATACGTGTGCGCTCTTCCCAATCTCTCATCCACTGGCCGTCGCCCCATCCGTAAGATCCGAACAAAGCAACCTTCTTGCCTGAAAGAGAGCTTTCAACTTCAGTAAACATGGGCTCGAATTCTGTTTCTTCCAAAACTTCTGCGCCCATTGCGGGACAACCGAATGCGATGGCATCAAATTCGGAAACATTTCCTACTCCGAATTCATGAGAAGCAAAAACGGTAACGTCTGCTCCTGCTGCCTTTGCTCCGTCTGCTACAGCCTCTGCCATAGCTTCTGTATTTCCTGTTCCGCTCCAGAACACTACTGCAACTTTACTCATATTACCCTCCATTTTTTAGAATTACATTTTAGCTCATTGCGGTTAGCATATGCTAACCTGTATGCCATGTAAAAGCCATTCTCTAGGAGGAGCATGGCTACAGATTTAGGAAGTCAAGCACTTTTGTTTATTGTTTCTAGTTAGCCATCGCTAACCGCAAAAGAATAGTAACATACGCGCCTTCCCGTGTCAACAACATTTTAAAAAATTTTTTTCAAACAAAAAAGCACCGGCTTATTCGCCGGCGCTTGCTTTGTAAATCTTATACATGTCTTCTTCTCTTAAAAGTTTTGCGGCACCCTTTGCTCCGCCAACACCTTCGGCGCACTTTCTTGCCATGGTGCGAAGGTCTTCATCGGTAGGCTTAATGCCAAGCTCTTTTAAGTTTGTGGGCATCTTTATTTTTCTAAAGAAATCTTCCATAGCTTCGATTCCCTTTAAAGCGATTTCTTCATCGCTTCCTGCATCTTTAATGCCCATTACGTTTATTGCGTACTTTTTAAATCTGGGTAAGCATTCTTTGTAAACGTATCTTGCCCAGCTTCCCCATATTGCGGCAAGTCCTGCTCCGTGAGCCACATCGAAAATACCTCCGATTTCATGCTCCATTTTGTGTGTCATCCAGTCTCCGCCGTCGTTTCCAAGGCCTGTTAAACCATTGTGGGATAAGCTTCCGGCCCACATGATTTCTGCTCTTGCATCATAGTTTTTAGGGTCTTTAACCAATATAAGAGCATTTTCCATAACTGTTCTAAGAAGCCCTTCTGCCAATGCATCGGTTAACTCTAAGCCGGGCTCATTTGTAAAATATCTTTCCATTGTGTGCATGCAAATATCTGCACATCCGCAGGCTGTCTGATAGTCGGGAAGAGTCATTGTAAGCTCAGGATTCATTACCGCGAACTTAGGTCTTGAAAGGTCTGAATTGTATCCTCTCTTAAGCCATCCTTCCTCTTTTGTGATTACGGAAGAAGAACTCATTTCGCTTCCCGTTGCTGATAAAGTAAGCACCACACCTACAGGTAAGCAAGCCTTCGCTTTTCTTTTTCCTTCATAAAAGTCCCAAACGTCTCCGTCGTTTGCAACTCCGTAGCCGATTCCCTTTGCGGAGTCGATGGCGCTTCCGCCGCCTACTGCCAAAATAAAATCTATCTTTTCTTTCTTTGCAAGTTTGATTCCTTCATACACAAGGCTGAGTCTTGGATTCGGAACTGCGCCCCCAAGTTTTACATAGTAAATCCCCGCATCTTCCATGCATTCTGTAATCTTATCAAGTAATCCGCTCTTAACCACGCTTCCGGTGCCATAGTGCACAAGCACTCTTTTTGCGCCAAATTCCTTTAAAAGATTGGCGGTCTCTAATTCAGCGCCTTTTCCAAACACTACCTTTGTGGGCGCAAAATAATTAAAATTAAGCATTGGTTTCCTCCTCTAAAATGTGGTAGATTTCGTGTAAATCCTTTATTTCATAGTCAACTTTATATTCAGGTTTCATTTTTAACCCCTTGGGATTGTACCAGCAGGTCTTAATCCCCGCATTCATGCCGCCCAAAATATCGCTTGATAAAGAATCTCCGATGATCACGACCTCGTCTTTGTTTACAGGTCCGATTTTTTCAAATACAGCATCAAAAAAACCTTTATTTGGCTTATCGGCCCCTATCTTTTCAGACACAAACACATCGTCAAGCACTTCGCCGATACCGGACCTTCCCACTTTCTTTTCCTGCGCCTTTAAAGTCCCGTTTGTAACAAGAAACTGGGGTACCTTACCCTTTAAGCTTTTAAGGATGTTTAGGCTATCGTCTCTAAAAATGATGGTATCTCCAAGTGCAAGCTGGTATCTATCGTTAAACTCTTTTGCAAACCCAGGGTCAATGCCCATTGTCTTAAAAAACTCTCTGAATCTTCCCACCAAAACTTCTTCCTTGGTGATTTCGCACCGCTCAAGCCTTTCCCAGAAGCCCTCGTTTAAAACAGAGTATCTTTTAATATCGTCATCGCTTATTTCACCAAAGCCAAACTCTTTAAACAAGGCCTTTATGGCGTTATATTCTGCAGCGTTAAAATCAAGTATGGTGCCGTCTAGGTCCCAAAGAAGCGTCTTTATCATGTGTTACCTCTAATCAATCTTTTGATTAGATTATATCCGCATTTGGAGCAAAGAAAAAGCCCGAAGCTTCCTTCGGGCGAAATTTCTTATTTATCCGACAAAATGTAGATGTATTCGTCTGCGTTATCGGTTTTAACCATGTTAAAAGCAAAAGCATCGTATGCATTTGGCATAAGCTCTTGTGTTACGCTTGCTTCGTCGTGACCGTTACCGCTTACAAAGGTTACATCCAGGTTAAGAATGTAAGCGTATTGCTGTAAAAGCGGCAAATAGGTCTGGCTCATGAAATCATCTTTTCCGTTATAGATATTTAAAAATACCTTCCTTGTGGGATGAGTTTCTTTGCTTAACTGATGAGATACCTTTGCATATGTCTTTTTAGGATCAAGAAACTCTTTGTAATTATCCTTTGTCACGGCTTCGTTTAGCGCATAGAAGGCTCTTTCGGATTCTCCGTAGTAAAAGTCTGTTTCTTCCAGCACATTTCCCGCATCATCAGGGATTCCGATGCCTGTGTTTACATCAACGTTATCAAGGCCGTTTCTGATAACACGAAGGGTCAAATAAGCCTGCACGTCGGCTCTTTGACTGATTGAACCGCAAAAGCCGTCAAGCATTGCCGCCACGCAATCGCCGTTTGCATCGTATCCGAATGTAGGGATGTGATTTTTATAGCCCCAGGTATCAAACATAGCCATGGCCATGCCGTCGTTGTTTGAAACTATCAAATCGATGCTGTCTCCAAAATCTGCCACCCACTCAAGGATTGCGTCTTTTGCAGCTCCCGCATCCCAGGTTGCTCCGTCCTTTGAAATCATTTCTCTTGACGCAAGTTCCCTGATTTTGTAGGTCTTTCCGTTTACATTTGCGCTTCCGTCTTTAACCGCTAAAGCAGCTCCCCCAAGGTTTAAAACCACAGGGTCTGCCACCACTTCTCCGTTATTTACTTTCGATGTGCCAAGGGCGGACCTTATGCCACGGGTTCTTGCGATTGAATAGTTGTGGCCCGTATCGCCTATCGCAAGCACATATCCGATGACTCCGTCCCCGTTTCTATCAAGGTTTTCCCCGTGCTCGTTTATGTATTCAAAAATCATTCGCCCCTGAAGGTCGGCGCCCTGATGCATGTCGGTTCCAACGTAATAAGTCTTTTCGTTAAACTTTACAGCCTCATAATCGATTGCCCCGGTTTCAGGGTCCGAAGGCTGCCTGTTAAACCACACAACCGGCTTTTCTACGTTTTCAACCTTTGGAGATTCGCCATCCATTGAGCCGCATCCGGCAAAAGAAACCGTCATGCATATGCTTAAAAAAACTGCTAAAAGCTTTCTTTTTGCCATATAAATTCCCCTTTAAATCTATTCATCTCTAAACTTTTCTTCTGAATATAGTTTCATTTTATTAATTACTTCTCTTGTGGCGCTTTCCACCTTTTCTCTTGGAACAGATAAAAAGATTTCAACAATTTCTTCGTCAAGCTGAGTGCCTGCGGAAACCTTCAAAGTGGAGATTGCGTCATCGTAAGAACGGGAAGGCTTGTAAGAACGCACCATTACGATTGCTGCATAAGTATCAGCCACCGCAATTATTCTTGAAGCCAAAGGAATTTCTTCGCCGCGTAATTTATAATATCCTTTACCATCGATTCGCTCGTGGTGATACACAATCCAATCAGATATTTCCTTAAAGGATTCCATGTTTCCTAAAACCTTGACCGCAATTTCGGGATGCCTCTTCATAAGGCTCCATTCCTCATCTTCAAGCTTTGCAGGCTTGTTTAACACTTTTCCCGGAACGCCCAACTTTCCTATATCAAGAAACAGCGCCGCATAGCGAAGGTTTTCAGGCTGAATCTTTCTTTTATATTCAACAGGCATGTAGTCATAAATCAGCATTACAAGGTCCATTACCAAAAGGGAATGGCCGTCTAGGTTTGTGTCACAGGCTTCAATAAGCCCAATTAAGGTTTCAGAAATTTCGTTTGCGCGTTTCTTTACGCCGCTAACAACAGAAAACAGCCACTTATAAATAACCGTAAAGAACAAAGAAGAAATAATGGCGGATAGTCCGATCCAGATGTTGTCATCGCAGGTGATTATTGCCACCACGTCTCCTATGCACATAAGTATGGAAATTACATACACCACGTAAAGCCTTATGGTTTCTTTTTTCCCAAATCGAGTGATGATGTCGTTGTTTATGCTAAAAAATTTTATGCATTCCGAAGTGTTATAGACCATAATTATGAGTGCGCATAACACTATCGCCCTTACCACAATACTCATTGTCTCATCCTTTTCTATTTGTTAAAGGTTACCTTTTCGGTCTCCGAACTCTTTGATGTATATAAAGCTGCGTCCGCTCTTTGATAAGCGGTGTCTATGTCTTCATCGCTTTCTTTAAGGGCAGTTACGCCAAAAGAACCTCGAATGCCCTTTAATTCACCGATTTTAACAGCTTTTAATCTATCTAAGATTCGATTCAGTAGTGCAATCGCTTCTTCGTCGTTTTTAAGGCCTCTTATAAAGAGAATGTATTCATCTCCTCCAAGGCGCCCCGCAAAGCTAATGCGTTCTTTCACCACTTTATTTGCAAAAGACCACTTTTCTAAAAGATCTAGGTTCAATTCTTCCGCAATAATGGTGGCGGTTGTCTGGATTGCCTTATCGCCCATTTGATGGCCGAGAGTATCGTTAATTTGCTTAAACTTATCCAAGTCTAAAAGTGCGATTGCAATGTATTCATCGATTTGAGTGTATTTTCCGACGATTTCTCCCGCAATCGAGAAAAACCTTGCGCGGTTAAATAAATCCGTAAGGGTATCAAAACTTGACCTTATCTCCAAATCCCTTTGAATCTGAATGTTTCTTTGAAGAGTGGTAAACTGCTCCATTTTTGTGTGCTGGAAAGTGTAGTGAAGGACAATCGCCAGTATCAAAAATACAGTTACGTTGTAGCTGTCAAGTTCAAACAAAGAATGGGATTTATACTTGTAAGATGTATAAAGAAACAGGGCACTATAAAGAATCATGATAACGGTTACGCTTACCATGGTGCCTATGTAAGTTACCGCCAAAAGTACAAGGAGAACCAAGTACATGGTGGCTGTAAGGTATGGCTGCTTAATGGATGAATAAATTCCGAATGTGACCATGGTGACAGCATTTAAATGAAGGAAAATTCCCGAATGCTTTCTTGTAAAATCTTTAAATGCAAAAAGAAGCACTTCCGGAATCAAAGACAAAACAAAGAAGGATAAATACATATTGAAGCTTCTTCCGGTTACGCCAAAAAGGTTCATTTTAGACAAGAAAAGAAAGACTACTGTAAGTCCCAATAGCCATGTGTTTAAGATTCTCAGATGTCTAAAGTTTGCTTCGTTGATAAGGTCTTTACAGTCATCGTAACGATTCTTATCGTAGCCGTAATAGTTAATACTTCGATAGTACATCCTTGCTCTCGCTTTCAAAGCATATATAATATAGGACTATTCTATGACTTTATGATTAACGATACTTTAAAAAAAGACCTTCCTACCAATTTCTTGGTAAGAAGGCCTTGTATCGGTTTCTTTTATTTTTCGTAGAACAAAACGCCCAAAGTGTTGGGGCCGCAGTGGCTTGAAATAACGCCGCCAGCTCTTGTCTCAAGCACTTCATCGAAGGTGTTAAGGCTTTCTAAGAAGGCTCTCACTTCATCCACAAGTTCTTTCTTGCATCCTGAATGAGTGATGAATACGCGCTTTGGATCTGCGTTTCTTAAATCATCTTCCAAGGAGCGAACATAATTCATAATGGCATGTCCCACTTCACCGCGAAGTTTCTTTGCCACTCCCATGGCGCCGTCCTTAACTTCGATAATGGGATGGATTTTTAAAGTGTTTGCAAGAAGTGCCGTAACTGCAGAGCACCTTCCGCCTCTTGCAAGGTATGTAAGAGTGTCTATTACAAAGCTTGCGCGAACTTTACTTCTGTCATCGTTAATCTTCTTTGCAATGTCTTCTGCGCTCATGCCTTCTTTTGCAAGTTCCGCCGCTCTTAAAACCTGAAGGCCGATGCCTGTTGAAAGGTTAAAAGAATCGATTACGTAAAGCTTAGCGTAACCGTCTCCCGCTAAATTAATAACGTTTACGGTTGAGCTCATTTTGCTTGAGATGCAAAAGAAAATGATGTCATCCCCTGCTTCGATTAAGGGGGTAAGAGCTTCGGTTGCTCTTTCCTGACTTACCGCAGCGGTTTTTGGTGTAGTCTTATTGGCATCGGACCATTCAAAAATCTGATCCGGTGTAGTTTCTTCGCCGTCATAGTAGGATTTATCCCCCATGATAATGCTTAAAGGAACTATCTTAACACCAAATCTATCAAGTAAATCCTTAGATAAATCGCAAGTACTGTCCGCCAAAATTCTAATGCTCATCTACGATTCCTCCACATTTTTAAGTTTAATGCTTTCCCCATATATTTAGCATCATTTTCAATAACTATAACACATTTTCACACACAAAAAAATCCCGCTTGGTTTATTCCAAACGGGATTTAAGAAACTTACTATGAATTTGCTTTTAGCTTTTCTGCATCTTCGTTTAGGTCGTTAACAAGGTTATTGATCTTTTCAACGATTGCCTGATTATCTTTACTTGTGTTAAGAGTTTCCGTTGCATGAGCCGTAACTTCTTCGGTAACCGCCGATGCGGTCTGAATGCTGTTAACGATTTCTGCATTGGCATCCGAAAGCTTTGTAACAACGCCGTCAAGTTCTTTTGAGTGATGTTCAATTTGAACAACGCTTTCAGAAATCTGGTTGAAGCTTTCTGCCGTTTCACCTGCGCACTGACTTTCTTCTTCGCCGGCCTTTAAAAGGGCTTCGATTCTTTCAACCATTGAGCCTACCTGTGAAGTAACCTGGTTGATAAGATCTGTGATGTTTTCTGTAGCGGATGTTGTCTGTCCCGCAAGATTTGAAATTTCCGTTGCAACTACCGCAAATCCTCTACCTGCTTCGCCTGCTCTTGCAGCTTCGATTGAAGCATTAAGTGCAAGAAGACTTGTCTGTGATGCAACGCTTGTGATTATATCTGTAATTGAGTTCATTTCTGCTGCCGTCTGCTTGAAAGTATCAAGAGCACTTGCAACGTCTTTACCGGCAGAATCAACTTCCTCCGTAAGCTTTGTCATTCGCTTAATATTGTTTTGACCTGTAGCAATAGCCTGGGATGTAACGCCCACATTCTTTGTGATTGTGGAGCTGGCTTCTTCAACTTCTGTAATGTGTGAAGAAATCTGATTGGTCTGCTCTAACTGGCTTTGAGCCGCATCTGCAGATTCAGCCGTTCCCTGAGTAACCTGTTCCATTGAACTTACGGTAGACTCAATGGATTCTTTTAAGGTGCCCATTTCTCCTGTAAGAGTTTCAGCAGTTTCTGTTACTCTTCCTGATATTTCAAGTATTTCTTCAAGAAGCTTCTCTGTCTTATCGTTTTGCTCCTGCATTCTTTGAGCACGCATTATCTGGAATCTGTTGTTTGTCCTACTTACCAAAATAAGGTAAGCCACTATAACAACTACTACCAGTCCCTGGATTTCAGCCACCGCTGTATCTGTCATAGTGCCTGTTGCAAACATTCCTATGATTGCTGCGATGTTTACAATGATTACGCCGATACCGATTCTCATTATGTAGCCAACATCATCATAAAGTGTGATAACGATAAGCATGGGGAACACGTAGGTAAACACCAAGGGATTTGTGGTTGTTAAGATTACAAAAGCATACATTGCGGCATATCCTATTCCCACAATGGTCTTTATATATCGTGATGCAGGGTCTTTAGCCCTAAACACATGAGCCAAGATTACAGGGATCATCGCCAGTGCAATGACTACAATCGTATATCCCACAGTACGTGTTTTTTTCACCACTTCTAAGATATATGCAAGCGAAATAATCGAGCACAAAATTGTGAGTGTAAGTGTCGCCACTTTATTGGCAGCTATCCACTCTTCTCTGGATGTATCATGTCTTTTCTCTTGTTCAGCCATAACATTCTTCTCCTTCCGATAGGGAAATTATTGAGACAGTTTATTTTACCATCCGATTGTTTGCGGATTAATAACAGAATTTCATTGTGTCTCGCGAGTCATTCGGGGAATAATTATGAAAAACGAATAGGAGCAGGGGATTATATAATGATTTTCGCACCGTTCGCACTTCTTCTTTTGCATAGCGGATACTAAGTTCAAACTTCGCTTCGCTTGTTTTCACTAAGTACCGATGCAAAAGAGGCTGCTCAAATTCATTATATAATCCCCTGCTCCTTGCTTTAATATATGCTTGTCAGTGGGTAATTCGCTGACAAAATGATTACTTACATATATCGGAATATGTTTCGGGGCGACGGTCTCTAAATAAGCCCCAGCACATTCTGTTTGTGTGTACTTCGTCTAAATCAAACTCGTGAATGAGGATTTCATCGCCTTCTTTTTGAGCGGATTCAACGATAGCTCCGGTTTCGTCTGCAATGAAGGATGAACCGAAAAACTTAAGAGAAGACTTCTGTCCGCCATTTTCTTTAGAAGGTTCAACTGTTTCGATTCCATATCTGTTAGCTGCAATAACAGGCACCATGTTAGCTGCGGCGTGTCCCTGCATTGTGCGTCTCCAGTGGCCGCTACTGTCTCCGTCTAAGATTGGCTCTGAGCCGATGGCTGTGGGATAGAAGATTAGTTCAGCGCCGTTAAGAGCTAAGCATCTCGCGGTTTCGGGGAACCACTGATCCCAGCATATGCCAACACCGATTTTTCCGTAAGCTGTTTCAAACACTTTAAATCCTGTGTTCCCGGGCGTAAAATAAAACTTTTCCTGATAGAAATGGTCATCGGGGATATGAGTTTTTCTGTAAACGCCAAGGTTTTTACCGTCAGAATCAATTACTGCCACGCTATTGTATAAGACGTTTACATCCTTTTCATAGAAGCTAACAATTACAACAACGCCTAATTCCTTAGCTACTTTTTTAAAGTGATTTACGGCATCGTTTTCTTCTACAGACTTTGCAAAGTCATAATATTCATAGACTCTTTCCTGGCAAAAGTACTGTCTTTCAAAAAGCTCCGGAAGAAGGATAATATTTGCCCCCTTCTTTGCAGCTTCCCTTACCATTTCGTCCGCTTTCTTTATGTTTTCTTCTACGTTTCTTGTGCAGCTAAACTGAAGTGCACTTACCTTCACATTTCTCATCTTTTCTCTCCCTTAGGTATCTGTTGGGTGATACAGTGAATGTTTCCGCCTCCAAGCAGGATGTCCCTTGCGCTTATAGGCACTACTTTTCTGTCTTTGCACAAAGAAACCATAATCTCAACCGCTTCTTTGTCGCTTTCTTTATTTTCTCCTCCAAATTGAGGAAGAAGCACATAATCATTGCAAAAATAAAAGTTTACGTAGCTTGCGGCAAGCCTCTCGCCTACTTCTCTTACGTCTTCCCCCTCTTCAAACACATATCCTTTAAGGTCTTCTTCCTTAACGGTTATTGGAATCTTTGGAATGGGAAGCTTGTGGACTTTAATTCCCTCTTCTTCAAGCACCTTTAAACATGCTAATGACATTTCATATTGAGGGTCATTTTCATCATCGGTCCAGGCAAGCACCACTTCGTTTTCACTTATAAAAGCACATACATTGTCTACGTGCTCGTTGGTTTCATCGTTGTAAATTCCTTTTGGAAGCCAGATAATCCTTTTTGCTCCCAAATATTCTTTTAACATTTCTTCAATTTCAAGTTTTGAAAGTTTAGGGTTTCTTCCCTTACTTAATAAGCAGGTTTCAGTCACTAAAATTGTGCCGGCGCCGTTTGAGTGAATAGAGCCACCCTCTAACACGAAGTCACCTGCATCATAACAGTCGTAACCTGCTTTGTTTAAAAACTCTTTTGCAAAGGCATCGTCGTTTTCATAGTCTTTATAAAGGCCGTCAAAGTCGCCGCCCCAAGCGTTAAAGCGCCAGTTAATGCCTCGCACAACGCCCTCTTTGCTTTTAACAAAGGTGGGGCCTATGTCTCTTGCCCAGGCATCGTCTGTCTTAATCTTTATAAGCTCAACGTTTTCTTTACCTGAAAGCGCCGAGAATGCAGCTTCTTTTGTGGCATCTTCGTAGGCTACATATATCTTTTCGCACTCTGCAATTTTTAAAATTATCTCGCAAAAAGCCTTCCTTGCAGCCTTCGCGCCGTAGGGCCACGAACCGCTTCTGTAAGGAAAAGCCATTATTGTCCCTTCATGCTTTTCAAACTCAGCGGGCATAAAGAAACCGTCCTTCACAGGAGTTGAATTTATAATCATGAAAGCCTCTCCTTAAAATCCTGATAGCCAAAGGTCTTAATCACCTTAACTTCGCCTTCTTTTGTGTAAAGGTCAATGTCGGGAAGGGCCATTCCGTTAAAGGTGTTGTTTTTAACCATTGAATAAATGGCCATGTCTTCAAACACCAAGGTATCTCCCACCTTGATTTCTTCGTCAAAAGAATAGTCTCCGATTATATCTCCCGCTAGGCAGGTGCAGGAAGAAAGCCTATAGGTAAACTTCTTTTCATTAGGCTCTCCCGAAGCAAAAAGCGGAGGCCTATAGGGCATTTCCAAAACGTCAGGCATATGGCATGCAGCGGATGCATCAAGCACCAAAGTCTTAATATCGTTATCTACAATGTCCATTACCTTAGTGACCAAATATCCTGCGTTTAAAGCAATTGCTTCTCCCGGCTCTAAATAAACTTCCACGCCGTATTTATCTTTAAAATCTTTAATAAGCTTAATTAAAAGGTCTCTGTCATAGTCATCCCTTGTGATGTGATGACCGCCTCCGAAGTTAACCCACTTTAAGCCCTTTAAATACTTTCCAAACTTTTCTTCAAAAGCCTTAAGGGTTATTTCCAAAGCATCGGAACCCTGCTCGCAAAGTGTGTGAAAATGAAGGCCGTCTATGTCTTTTAAGACGTTCTCATCAAAGCTTTTTAAGGTTACTCCAAGTCTTGAACCCTTAGCGCAAGGATCGTAAATCCCATGCTCCTGGGTGGAACATTCAGGATTCACTCTTAAACCAATGCTTTTACCCTTCGCCTTTGCAATGTCCTTAAACTTGTTAAGCTGGCTGATTGAATTAAAGACGATATGGTCGGCAATATCTGAAATCTCTTCAAACTCATCATCTCTAAAGGCAGGCGCAAAAACATGCACCTCACCCTTAAACTCTTCTCTTCCAAGCTTCGCCTCAAACAAACCGCTCGCCGTAGTTCCATCAAGGTATTTCTCTATCAACGGATAAACCGCAAACATCGAAAACGCCTTCTGCGCAAGCAGTATCTTGCACCCCGCGGCGTCTTTAACGTCCCGAAGTATTTCCAGATTCCTTATAAGGGAGCTCTCATCCACCACATATGCCGGGGTGTGGATGAAATCAAATACAGAATGATTAACTGTCATTTATATACCTCGCGTCGGCCGCGTACACGATAATACATTTGTCCTCGAACCGCTCTCGCTTAGGATCTACGCTTCGCTTCGGTCGGGTCAGAACCAAGGTCCCCCGGACCTTGTTCCCCTCCGCACCAACGGCCGCAGGCTATAAAGAAGCCTGCTCACTAAACTCGCCGTTCCTTAGTGTCCGGCTCGTTAAGTGCCGGGGCTCCATAAATTCTCGGACATAATATATTATCGCTGTACGTGGCCGACAGAATATTGAAATTTACTCTACTGTCTTTGGATTTTCATCCACAACCCAAGGCAAACCATATTTATTGAGGGCTTCCATATAAGGATCGGGATCGAACTCCTCAACGTTGAAGACGCCAGGCTTTGCCCAAGTGCCGCTTGCCACCATAGCGGTTCCGATCATTGCGGGTACGCCGGTGGTGTAACTGATGGCCTGCGCGCCGGTTTCTTTGTAGCTTTCCTGGTGGTCGCAGACGTTGTAGATGTAAATAGTTTTTTCTTTGCCATCCTTGATGCCCTTAAAGATACAGCCAATGTTTGTCTTGCCGACTGTTCTGGGGCCGAGGGATGCAGGGTCGGGAAGAAGGGCCTTTAAAAATTTAATGGGCACGATTTCTCTTCCTTCAAACATAACGGGGTCGGTTCTTAACATTCCCACGTTTTCAAGGCATTTCATGTGGGTTAAGTAGCTTTGTCCAAAAGTCATAAAGAAACGAATTCTCTTTATTCCCGGAATGTTCTTTGCTAAAGATTCGATTTCTTCGTGGTGAAGAAGATACATGTCTTTCTTGCCAACTTCCGCAAAGTCGTATTCACGCTTAATTTCCATGGGCTTAGTCTCTACCCAGTGGCCGTCTTCCCAGTAAGAACCGTTTGCGGAAACCTCACGAAGGTTGATTTCGGGGTTAAAGTTTGTGGCAAAAGCATAACCGTGGTCGCCACCGTTACAGTCCAAAATGTCGATATAGTTTATTTCATCAAAATAGTGCTTAAGCGCATAGGCTGAAAAAACCTGAGTTACGCCGGGGTCAAAGCCTGTTCCTAAGAGGGCTGTAAGGCCTGCCTTTTTAAACTTTTCATCATATGCCCACTGGTAGCTGTAATCAAAGTAAGCTGTGAAGCCTTTTTCTTTGCAGCGCTTTTCGTACTGAGCTCTCCAAACAGGATCCTCTGTGTCTTCAGCTTCGTAGTTTGCTGTGTCTACATAGTTTGCGCCGCATTCAAGGCAGGCATCCATGATGGTTAAATCCTGATAAGGAAGGGCTACGTTTAATACGGTGTGAGGCTTAAATTCTTTCATCAAAGAAACCAATGAGTCAAAAGAATCCGCATCGACAGTAGCGGTAGTAATCTTTGCCTTGGTTTTACTCTGTAATTTTTCTTTTAACGCATCACACTTTGATACTGTTCTTGATGCAAGCAAAATCTCCGTAAAAATCGGGTTTTCGCAACACTTATAAATTGCAACTGTGGCAACACCGCCACATCCTATTACCATTAATTTCATTTTTTATCTCCTTTATGACTCTTGTTTCTTTCTTCCTTCTTCTTCTTTTAAAAGGTCTTCAACATACTTTGGAAGCATGAAAGCTCCGGTGTGAAGATTTGTGGTGTAATACCAGGTTTTGATACCTCTTTCGTTCCAGCGCTTCGCGTTTAAATCCTTGACGGGATGATACTTTTTGCTGGCAAATCCAAAGAGCCAGTAGCCCGAAGGACACGTGGGAATGTGGGCCTGGTAAACACGGCTTATGGGAAAGCTCTTGAAAGCCTTTCTGTGCATGGCTCTGCAGGTTTCTTCGTCCTCATCAAAGAAGGGGCTTCCGTGCTGATAAACCATGATTCCGTCTTCTTTTAATGCCTTAAAGCAGGATCCGTAAAACTCCTTTGTAAATAAACCTGCCGTATGGCCCAGTGGATCTGTGGAATCGTTTATTATAAGGTCGTATTGATCTGTTTTTCCTCTTAAAAATCTAAGGCCGTCTCTGTTATGAAGCTTCACTCTTTCATCGTCAAGTCCGCAGGCGTTGTCGGGGAAGAACTTACGGCAAACGTCCACAAACATTTCGTCGGGCTCCACCACATCGATTTCTTCGATTTCCTTGTAATAAGAAAGCTCTCTTGCCACGCCGCCGTCACCGCCACCGATAACAAGCACTTTCTTTACATTGGGGTGAACCGCCATGGGCACATGAACTATCATTTCATCGTAGGTAAATTCATCCTTTTCAGAAAAGATTACGCTACCGTCGGAAGTTAAGAATCTTCCAAACTCTGCCGATTCAAAAACATCGATTCTTTGGTAGTCGCTTGTGCCGCTAAACAGCTGTTTTTCAACTCTTACAGACATCTTTACATTGTCTGTATGCATTTCAGAAAACCAAAATTCCATTTTCTTTTTCCTTTATTTTAAAACGTTTAGTTTTTCAAGTGTTCCGTCTTCAGGGCCCTGCATTGAGCAGCCTTTTTCTTTGGCATACAAAGTATAATCAATGATTTCCTTTGTAATCATTTCACCCGGTGCCAAAATCGGGATTCCGGGAGGATAGCACATAACAAATTCTCCGCAGATACGCCCTGCGGTTTCTTTTATCGGGACAAGTTCTTTGTCCGCATAAAAGGCCTTTTGAGGGGTGGCCGCAACAATGGGAGCTATGTACTCTGCATTGTGAAGTTTGGACGTAGGCTTAGAATAAAGTCTCTTTATATCTTCAAGCGCACCAACCAAGCGCTCTATATCCTGCATTCTGTCGCCGATTGAAATGTAGGCTAAGATATTTCCGATGTCACCGAATTCAATCTGAATGTCGTATTCGTCTCTTAAAAGGTCGTAAACCTCGATTCCTGTAAGGCCTATGTCCCTTGTGTAAACGGAAAGCTTTGTAACGTCGTAGTCGTAAATGCTTGTTTTGTTTACAAGCTCTTTTCCGTATGCGTAGTAGCCGCCGATAGAGTTAATTTCGCTTCTTGCGTATTCGGCCATGTTTTTAACTTTTTCAAAGGATTCACGGCCTCTTAGCGCCAGGTTTCTTCTTGAAATATCAAGGCTTGATAATAAAAGATAACTTGCGCTTGTAGTCTGAGTTAAGTTAATTATCTGCTCCACATACCTTGGATTTACGTTTTCACCAAGAAGCAAAATCGAACTTTGAGTTAAGCTTCCGCCGGACTTATGCATGCTCACCGCCGCCATGTCGGCCCCTGCTTCCATGGCACTCATGGGAAGGTTTTCGTTAAAGTAAAGGTGAGTGCCGTGAGCTTCGTCCGCAAGCACCATCATGTTATGGCTATGGGCAAGCTCTACGATTGATTTAATGTCCGAGCACACGCCGTAATATGTGGGGTTATTTACCAAAATCGCCTTTGCATCGGGATGTTTATTGATCGCTTCTTCTATTTTTGAAAGTTCCATTCCAAGAGCGATTCCTATGTGATTATCAACCTCAGGATTTACATACACAGGCTCTGCTCCGCAAAGAACCAGGGCATTTATCACGCTTCTATGTACGTTTCTTGGAAGAATGATTTTATCTCCAGCCTTGCAGGCTGTAAGAACCATGCTTTGCACTGCCGATGTGGTGCCTCCCACCATAAAGTAAGCATGAGCTGCGCCGAATGCTTCCGCCGCCAGATTTTCCGCATCCAAAATAACGGAAACGGGGTGGCACAGGTTATCAAGGGGCTTCATGGAATTTACATCAAGGCCCACACACTTTTCGCCAAGCAGCGTCACAAGCTCCGGGTTACCTCTTCCTCTTTTATGCCCCGGCACATCAAAGGGCACCACTCTTTGCTTCCTGAATCTTTCAAGCGCCTCATATACCGGCGCGGATTTTTGCTTTTCTAAGTTCATAGCTACTCCATACTATACTATGCTTGGCAAATGTGTTGTTCGTTCTCAGACACGCTCTCGCTTAGGACTCCGCCCAACGGATGCTAAGCTCGAAAAAACCTCGCTAAGCACCGGGGCTTCATATAGTCTTCAAACAAACAACACATTCACCAAGCTTTTTAAGATTCTCTTGTAAACAAAACAGGTGCATAGAAGCATCATGCTTCATATACACCTGCAAATAGTCTTCTTCCATATGCTCCCGTCTTACCATTACAGGGGTTACCGAATATTATTGACCGTTTCACAAGTGATTTTGATGCTTCATTCACGCTCCACCTTCATTCGTAATCCGCTTATTTCATAAGCTTCTCTGTGCTTCGCACTACGATTACTCATTTTGGTGTAGGTACTGCTTCGCAGTATTGTCTAGTCGATATAATCGTCTTTGATTATGCAAGCATATCAAATCCGATAAATCGCCTATCCAACCGTGAATAGTATCATCTTATAAAATTTGAGCCTGACCTTTCGGCCTTCTCAATCAATAAATTGCGATTTCTCGCAGTCGGCTTTCGACCCGCCTGTCCGTCCGGGCATTTCTTTCTTTGTAAAAAGAAAGCGGTCGATATCCTGTATTACGGGATATTTCTTATATGTTTTAACATACTTTGTCTAGTTTAGCAACACATTATTTTTGCCTATTTTTCAAGGTTTGAATATATTTACAAAAACTATGGATTTAGTGCATATCTCTATGCTAAAATCAAACCTGATGTGTATAACTATTCAAATATTAAATACACAAAGGAGCTAACATGGCAGACTCAAACAATGAACAAAGATACGGAGCCGGCGTAAATCCCAGTTTTTACAGCAATCTTCCGGCTGATGAAAACAAAGAAAAAGTGTTCCTTGGCACTATTGGAGCCATCCTTGGAGCTTTGGCAGGCGCACTTTTGATTGCCCTCTTAGACAAGATTGGTTTTGTTGCATCCATAAGCGGTGTAGTGATGGCTTATTTATCACTTTTTCTTTATGCAAAATTTGCAGGTACCCTTTCAAAGAAAGGCATTATCATCTGCGTCGTAATCATGGTTATTACAGTGTTTTTAACAGAATGGACTCTTTATTCCATTGCTGTATATAAAGAGCTGTCAAAATATGATTACTATTTCCTCGATATTTTCCTTCAGTTTTACATTTTCCTTGGTGAACCTGAAATCCTTAGAAGTTTCCTTGTGAACATCTTGATGCTTTATGGATTTACAGCCCTCGGAGCCGTTCCAAAGATTAAGGAATTTAGCAAAAGAAAGCCCGAAGATGTTTCAAAGCCCTTCGCAGGCGAAGCCTTCAGAGTTGGAAAGCCCGCTACAGATAACACCTTCAGAGGTCCCAACACTTCCTTTGGCGGAAATGATATCACCGCTAATGCAAACTCGGTAGAAACTTACGAAGAAACCAACACAGAAGAATAAAAAAACCGGCCGCGAGAAATTCGCGGCCGATTTTTTATCAATCATGTCGCGTACAGTTAAAAGAAAATTAATACATTATGTATTGAAACGCGTAAACTTTTGTAATATTATTTTTCTATAGGATGGTGATTATATGAGTGAATTTTTCTTGTTACGTATGCGCGTTAACGGCATAAAAAGCATTTCCAAAGAAATACAGTTAGATTTTTATAATAAAACTATGGAAAATTTTGATCCTGAATTATATCGAGTTAAAGCTATCTATGGCGAGAATGGTTCCGGAAAGACAGGAATTGTTACAGCTTTAAATATCGTGAAAAAAATTGTTTTAAATCCCGATTATTTATCTCAGCAAGAAAACCAATCTTTGTTGAACGAAATAGTTAATAAAAAAAGCAAAGAGCTATTCGTAGAAATCGAATACGTATTTCATGCTCCCGCTATTTTCGATGTCTATAAGTATTCAATTACATTAACCCAATCAAATGAATCTTATGTAATATCAGGCGAGAAGCTGGATGTAATACATAGCTATACTAAAAATAAAAAGTTTAAAAACGTTTTCGAAATAAATGAGGGAAAGATTACTAATTTAACCGCATCTGATGATGTCCGCTTAGCTATCGAAAGGGAGACTTTCAATCTGCTGAATAAAAGGGTGTTTGTAATAGAGCTTGCAAAGTATTACTTTAAGGAAAAAGTATACAGCGATTTTTCTTTTGAACCCTCCTCAGTGCTTCTACTCTTCCTCAATCTAAAAGTCTATCTAGAAGAGGAAGATATGCATGAAATGTATCTGATTACCAAGCTTTTAAAAAACAATTTCCCTGATGAAAATAGCAAGCAGAACCCCATCTTTGACTCATACATTGATAAACAAATCTATTATTTAGATTCAAAAGGAAGAGATATCGTAGACAAGGCTAATTTTGATTCATACAAAGGTAAGATAAAGCGAATGGAACGCTTCCTTAAACTATTTAAAAATGATTTGAAATCGATTAGCATAGAAAAACTAGACAACGGAAGCCAATACAAGTGCGAACTTATTCTTAACTATGGACATTATTCTGTTAACAGAGAGTTTGAAAGTACCGGCGTAAAGAAACTAATAAAGCTATACGACAGCCTTTCCAATGCAGATAATGGAGGTATTTCCTTTATCGACGAAATGGACTCAAATTTAAACGATATCTACTTATGCAAACTGATTGAGTATTTCATGTATTACAGCAAAGGACAATTGTGTTTTACCACACACAATCTCGACCCCATGACTATCCTAAAGAATAACAGAAACTCTATAGATTTTTTGTCCAGCAACAATACAATTACATCATGGAAAGTAACCGGAAACGCCGCCCCCGACAGATATTACAGAAACGGTATGATAGAGAACTCTCCGTTTAATATAGAAGCAGACGATTTCATCGGAATGTTCGGAGAGTAGGCATGGGATTACAAATAATAATTTGCGTCGAAGCTGATAAGCGCTCACGTACAGACAACAACTACATAAATCAGACATTGCGCCATTATTACGAGATAACAAATGACATAAACATAAACTATATTAATATGGGTGGCAAGTCAAAGTACAACAGTCGTGAAGTATTGAAAAAAATTAAAGAGCTTTCTTCTGATTATAAACTCGGTGAAACATCGGTTGTTTATTGTATAGATACCGACTCTTTCGAAACAAACAATACTCAGAAGAAAGAATTAGATGATATTACTGCTTTTACCGGAAAAAATGGCTATGATTTGATACTGTTTTGTCACGACGTCGAAGAAGTTTACTGGGGGCAGCATGTTCATGATGATAATAAAAGAGATACTGCCGTTAGATTCGTCAAAAACAAGGAGATATGTAATGTTGACACTAAGAGGTTAATGTCAAATAAACTCTCCAAATACCACAGTAACGTTTTAAACATATTTGACAAATATCTAAAGCGAAAAAGAAGATGACATTTTGTTCATGATTCAAAAATAATCGGCCGCGAGAAATTCGCGGCCGATTATTAATTCTATTTTCTGTCCTTTTCCTTCTCCAACAAACAATCTTCATAAGCATTCTCAAGCATCATCCATGCATAATCAGAAAGAAACTTTTGGGGAACACTAGCAATCGGATCAAGTCTGGTTATCATTCTCTCACCATCAACCATATAATCAATCTCATAGTACCCGTCTTTTGAAGCAAGAAGATTTCCTTTTATGCCATATTCCTCGCTCTTAGCTTGCTCCACCAGCGTTTCTCCGCGGTCTCTGTAAATAGCTTCCATAATCGCTCTATTCACAAACTCACCAAAGGATTCGCCCATCTCATCGGCATGTGATTTTATAAAATCGAGATTCCCTTTTTCGGTTCGTACTCGAATCTGATCTGTTGAATTTACGTATCTTAAACTTGCTTCTCGTTGAGCTTTTGTATATGTTGCGCCCATATTTTCCTCCAAATAAAATATAGATACACTATACTTGTCATATATAGTGTATCTATATCATTGCCTTGTGTCAATATTTTTAGTTATCTTTGCAATATAAACAACATCACATCAAACACCTGCTCATTTGCCTTTATGACTAGGGCAATGTCTTTCTTGGCGCGGCTCATGCCGTGGAAAAGGCGTCTTACGCTTGATTCTCCGGGGTGGCGAAGGTCGCCTTCGTCGTCGTAGTAAAAGTCTTCGTCAAGCATCATCACGACCTTGTCAAATTCCTTGCACTCAGACTCTGTGTCTTCCGTCTCGAATTTATCTTTATACTCAGAAAGTCTCTTTGGAAATGTGACCATTGATAAATCCGGATCTTTAATGTATACATACCCCCGCTTTTCGTACTCGCAGATAAGCTCGCCGGCTTCTTTTGAATTGTTTGCGTAGGCTACGGAAATTGATGGATAGTCTTTTCTTTGAGCCCTGGTTTTAAAGCTCATAACGCAGTTAATAAAAGTTGAAAGCTCGGCGTTTATACGAATCTTATTGGTAAGCCTGTACTGCACAAAGTCAGGGATTTCTTCAATGAGGCAAGAGCCGTAGCCGATTCTTTCTTCCTCGGAAATGGCATCTTCTCTGTCATAAGAAATTATTATGGGCGCATCCCACTCTTTGGATAATGCCAGAATCCAGGAAAGGGTGTCCTCATCGATTCTGTGGCCTTCGTCTATTAAGATAAAAGAATATATATCGGCGATAATCGGCCTTGTGCCCTCGTTACAATAAAAGAAATCGACTCGTTTAAGCCTTTCATCAAGCTTATCAAGCTCCTTTGCCCTGGGGCCAAAGTGAAGCACACAAACCTTTTCATTTTTGGAAAGAGTCATTGCTATATCAAATAAAAGAATGGTTTTTCCTGTTCCCGGAAGCCCCGTAAATCCTTGAATGGGAGCACGCGCACCCTTTTCTCTGTCGCATACGTCCCTTAAAATCTGTTTCTTTATGTCTCTTTGCTGAGATGTTAAGAAATATTCTCCGCGAAGAAACCGGGCCGAATCGGTAAGGGGAGATATCAAATAAGATTCTTCTTTAAAAAGATCTTCTATGTCTCCGTCATATATTTCAGTCTGTCGGCTTAAGGCTCTTTCTAAATCGGCAAAGTCAGTTTCCACAAGCTTTCCCGTGTTTGAAAGCCGCACCAATCTGTTTTCTTTGCTTATGTAAGTGTAAAAATGCATGGGCTTACCAAGGGAAGAAAGATAGTATCTGTTTGAAATCAGCTGCGCCTTAATGGCATCGTCCGATACACCTCCGCTTTTAAGCTCCACATTTACAAGTGAGTCAGAAGAAACCCTTATTAAATCAAACTCTTTTCCGAGTTTTGGCATGGTAAAAGAATAAAAGAACTCAATGGAGGTAGCATCTCCCGACACCTTACAAAGGTTATCGGTAAGGGCCTTTAATCCCTGCATTTCCCATTCTTTTATCTTTAAAAATGTTTTTCTCCCCGAAAGCTGTCTTTCTAATCGCGATAGCCTCTCCGGATCAGATATTCTTGTAAGAGTGTAAATATTTATTGGTTTCATAAGATTATTATACAATAAAAAGAAACAATGATTGTTAAAGGGCCCCCGAAAACGGGAGCCCTCTTAATTATCTATACTTTTGAATTAAATCCTGAGAATATCCAAAGTCAACTTCAGGGTTTCTGTTGTAGATTGTTTCAAAAATCTTTCTTATTACTTCTTTTCTTCCGGCTGCTGCCATATCAGAGATTATAAGATTTTGTCCGTCTCTGGTTCTAAGCCTTATATTTGATGATGTGGGCACAAAATTGGTTCTTTGTACAAACTCATATGCCCAAACAATGTCTTCATACCTTACAAACACAAGCTTGTTACCAAAGCTCATGATATATCTGGGAGTAAGATAAGTGCGGGCTTTCTTTATGTATTCGGTCTGAGGGCTGTCAATTTCACCTGAAATCTGCATAGCTTCCGCATCGGATAACTTCTTTATTACGTTTGAATATCCAAAGAATCTAAGTCCGTATAGGCCTCCAATCAAGAGTGCAAACAAACCTACTATCAATGCCAGTACATAAAGCCCTGAACTTTTGCTTGTTTGAGCCTTATAATTAAGGCCAACGCCCTGCATGTAGCCTTCAAAGTTTTCTTTTGTGAACTGATTTTCAGGATCTTCTCCCTCGTTGTATGCTTCCAAAGCAAAGTCCATGACTTCATCATTTAGCTTGGTAATGGTACCCATTACAATGTAGCTTCCCTTTGTAGCCACTTCTTTCTTGATTTTATCAAGCTCCGATTTTGTGCTCTTTAAAATGTATAAATCGTTATCATCCCAAATATAGCTATAATATTCGCTGTTATCATAGCTTCCAAACTCCCAGGGCTCATCGGAAATCGGTACGTATACGCAAATGTCCTCTTCCAAAAGGCCGTCGTTATAAGCCTGTCCGAAGTAAATTGCATCTTCTTTTGACTTATTTCCCGATGAAATGCCAAAAAAGAAAAGTGCACCTGCAATTAATAAAATTACGATTCCTACGATAAATCCGGTCCTTGTGTCGTTAATCTCTTTTTGAATCTTTGAACTAATATCTTTCATGTCTCCTCCTCAAAAGGTTAGTACAAAGAAAACTTTAGCAAAAATAGAGGTTTCTTTCAACATAAAACCGCGAGCAAATCACTAGGATCTGCCCGCGGCCTAAATAAAGTTTCCCCTATTTACTTTGTAATTTCAAAGTCTACAGTGGTCTCTCCTTTAAAGAAGATTGAATCATCGGATACCTTTGCGTGTAAGGTGTAAGAACCTGCCTCTGAAGGCATCTTGTCGGAAGAATAATCTTTTCCGTCAGCAGTCTTACCGGTTACAGTGTATTCAATGTCATCGTATTCTTTAAACAACTTCTCAACTTCGGCACTTCCGCGCTTGTAAGCTGTGATGTCAAATACATCCATTTCGGCTTCTTCGCCATCATAGGTCTTATCAAATGCGTAAACGCCTTCAAAATCGATGTCTCTCTTTGCAATATCGGGTACGCAAGAGCCGTCCTTCTTTACTGTGAAGGTATCAAAGAGCTCTGAATTTATACCGTTGTATGCGTATGTGTCCAAAGAAAGCACATCGCCCTTAACTCGTACAAAACCAAAGAACTGCTTTCTTACTCTCTGGCCGCAAAGCATGTCGTTAACTACGCTTGTAGCGCATCCTTCTTCGATATACTCATCGGGAACTGCGTAACGAGACTCAGCGTTTTCTTTGGAAATATCAAGTGACTTTTCACCCGCAAAGTTCATGGTTACATAGTGTGTTCCTTCAGGCTCGATGTTATACATTCTTCCCTCTGTTTCAACAGCTTCGGTGTAAGGGTTATCGTAAGTGATTTCTCCGTGGCCTTCGCCTGTTTCTCTTTCATTTGAAACATAGCCTGAGAAGAAATCGCCGTTAACATCTTTTCCGTAGTAGTAAGGGTTGGTTCTTGTGTATGCGTGGTCGTGGCCCTGCAAAATAAGGTCTACAGAATACTTTGCAAACAAGGGGCAAAGGTTAGCTCTTAATGCTCTGGAGCCTCCGTCCATTGTGTGATAGCCAACGCTCATCATGCCTGCGTGAGTAAGCACGATTGTCCACTTAACCTTTCCTTCTTCTCTTAACTTCTGCGCATTTTCAAGCTCTGAAACAATCCATGCGTACTGCTCTCTGTAATCACAGTGAGGATCGTATTCACCGTTTCCTGCGCCCGTAAGGTAGGTTGACTCATTTGAGTTTGTGGAAATAAGGTATACATTTCCGATCTGAATGCTTGAGCAGCCACCGCTTGAGTGAGGATTGTGCTTTCCGTCGGTACAATAATTTGCAAAGTCAATATCGTACATGGAGAAGAAACCGTCCACAGAGTTATCGTGGTTACCTGCAATCGGGATATGAACAGTATCCATCATATCTTCCGCATCAAAGTCAACCGCCATGTTGTATTCATCGATAAAGTAGTTATCGTCGTGACACTCATTTGTGATATCACCGCAGTCGATGTAAGCAACAAGTTTTGAATCTTCCACTGTTCTTGCAGTCTTAAAGGCTTCTCTCATCATTGCTTCATACTGGCGGTACTGTGACTCGTTTTCTGCCTGAGGGTCGGTTACGTAGATAAAGAAGAAATCATCCAAATCTCCCTTAATGGTCCAAAGACCGGGACGTGAGTAACCAACGCTGTCGCTTCCCACACGGTAGTAGTATTCAGAGCCTTCGGGAAGGTTCTCTACGTGAGCCTTGTGGCAGTAGTAAGTTGCGGATTCATCGGAATTTTCGATTGCTGTGTTAAAGTAATCGGGAACGGTTATGACCTTTCCGCTCTCAATTCCCTTATCCCAATCGTATGTGTAAATATCTTTAACTTCTTTTTTGTCAACATACTGAAGGCCTGTGTCTTTTCCTTCTACGTCAACTGTTCTCCAAGCCACACCTCTTGAATAAACATCGTTATAGAATGTGGTTGAAACACCGGCTACAACGTCTGATATTTCATAGGAGTATGTCTTTGCTACGGGAGCTTCAACATCCGTCATCACAAAAACTTCGCTAAAGTCAAGCTCTGTACCTTCAGGAGCTCCGTCACCTTTGATTCTTAAGCATGCAAGGTTCTGGTCAAAGAAATCTTCTGTGATTTCCATTAATGCAAATCCGTCTGTGTAGTTTAAGTCTCCGATGTATAAGCTGTCCCATCCCTCGGGATCGTCTATAACACCTTCAATGTAAAGGGTTCTGAAAGGAAAATCTTTCTTCGGCTCATACTTAAATACAAGATAGTCGCCTTCTTTAACCTTTACGCCTTCACCTTCCTGAAAAACACAGCGCACGCGCACGTTATCTTCTTTGTCATCGGTTATAAATACTACATTTCCATCGGAATCTACGGAATCAAACAACACACTTCCCGATTCTTCAAAGAAGTTATCGTTGTCCATCTTAACCATTCCTGTGATGGTGCCTGAGTATCCTGCGCAAGTAACCTTGCTTCCGACTTCGTAAACATTTTCTGCTACAGTTTCTTCTGCCTTAACTTCTGTAGGTGTGCTTGATGCTTCAGTCTTTTTACCGCATCCGCCACATCCCGAAAGCACTACAGCAGCCGTAAGGAGAACTGCGGCAAACTGCTTTAAAATAGTCTTTTTCTTCATCTGCCTACTCCTCCTTATTCAATTTCTATTGTGTAAAGTTCGTAAACTTTATCAAAAATCTTATTTGCCATGCCAAGGTTCATGACAGGTTTCTTGGTGCCCTTATCAATTACAGCTACTGCCACCTTAACCTTGCCTTCAGCCTTTGCGCCGATTGTAACGGGCACTTTAACGCTTGACTTATCGCCGGGCATTATCTTTGATGCCGCAAAATCAGCGGTTGCCGTTCCTAAATTATCTTCGATAGACTCAGCGTTTTCAGGAAGCACAAACACTTCTACCTGATAATCGTTATAGGAAGGAGCGATACCGTCGTTAACAAATGTAAGGTCTAAGTTAAGTCTGCTGCCGGCCTTTGCCGTTTCAACAGCATTTACCTTGCTTACACGTAAGCGATAACCCATGAGCTTTTGTAAGTACTCAATGTTTCCTCTGTAAGAAGAAGCCTCTTTGCTACCCTTTTCAATATCGCAAGGGGAGCAGGGTCCGAGCCATGATGTATGAGAATCTCTTAAGTAAGAAATGGATCTCATAATGGTGTCGTTGTGAGTCCAAGCAAGCACGTCTCCGCTTGCGAATTCACCGCCCGAATAGTTTGACTTCCAAAAATCGGGAGCCTTTGAGCAGTCTACAAGGAAGTCTTCCGTTCCTTCTTCCTGTCCGAATACGTCGTTAAACATACCAAACTTATTCTCGATTGAGAAATCATAGGAAGAACGGATACCAACCTTTGTTTTCTTAAAGTTGTCAGTGTATGCCTTTGCATACTTTGCTACAGTTTCATCATCGGGCCATTCGCCTGATCCAAAATCATATTCTTCGAAGGATTCTTCGGTAGGCCAAGTGTGCATCTCGCCCCAGTGTCCGAGTGAACCCATTTCGATGTATGCTGCAGAACCGTCAAATTCACCGGCAATTGCTTTAATGCATGCTGCGTGATATTTGATAAAGGATTCTGAGTAATAGTTAGGTGAAAATCCTGCACCGCCCAAAACATCAAAGTCGGGCCAGTTGTAGAATGTTCCTGCGTTTTCAATTTTTTCACTTACCACGTCATTACAAAGTTCTGCGAAAAGCCAAGCGGGGATGTCCATTCTGTAATTACCTGTGGCAACAAGTTTCTTAACTGTATCTTCAGTCACCTTACCGTCATCCAAAAGATTGTTCTTTTCAATGAAGGCCTTGTCAACGAACTCTCCGTAGGTTTCATCCTTACGTGAGCCTGTTAAAGGTTCAGGTGTGTCGATAACGAATCTGATGATGAAGTTTACATCATTTTCTTCCCAGAAAGAAACATGGTATTCTTTTTCAACGTTTTCCCAATCGAAGGTGCCCTTTGAAAGTTCTAAGTTAGACCAGGTCAAAGGAAGGTAAGCAAGATCATAGTCAAATGCTATTTTCTTTGCGCCCTCTTCGCCGATTGTGGTCCAGCAAGCCCAGCCGGTTCCGGGATTAGCGAAGGCATCAAAGCCTGCCTTAGGATAAGCAAAGCCTTCTTCGTAGGTCATTTCAAATGCATCTTTTGTGGTAAGATATCCTGTTTCAGGAATCGATACCGCTCTGTTTAAAGCAAATGCATGCACGCCCACAGTCTTAGGATTTCCGATATCTTCAAGATACACGCTTACGGTTGCGTAATCGGGATAATAATCTTCGTCGACGGTAATGATTGATGCTCCAAGCTTATTGTCCGCAATTACGGGATAGAGCTTTTGCTGTCTTACAACGAAGTCCGCTCCCTCCAAGCCTAAATACTTAAAGCCCTTCTTATTGTCAGTATCAAGCACAAACGAGGTTCTTGTATTTAAGTCTTTATTTAAAGAAGAAACCATTGCGAAAAGCTTATCCTGTGAAGAAGCAGCCACCAATGTGTAGTTCTCGCTAGTATCCTTTGCTTCCGCATTATCAACCACAAACCATTCTCCCATGTCACCTGTGAAAATATCATCTGTGATTGATCCGGGTGCAGGGTCTTTAACCTCTACTTTAAATGACTTGATCTCGCTTCTTACACCGCTTTTAACCTTAACATTCACGGTATATTCTCCCGGCGCCAAAAGTTTCTTATTTGTAATAAGTTTGTTTCCGTCAAGCTTAAATGCTTTATTGTCGGGACCGTTCTTTTCACTTGTTACAAATGTGTATTTGTAATCCTTTGAGTCACCGCCCTTTGCAGAGAATGTGGCGATAACGCCATCCTGCATAGAAGCTTCGGATAAAGCAAGTGTTTCTTCCTGATTTAATTCAAAATCGCTAATGTAAGGTTCATCGGATACGATGGTTACTTTTTCTTTAGGCTGTGCAATCACCTCGTCTTCTTCGGTGTATTTATAAATACTTTCCCAAGAATCGTTAAGTAACACGATGTGGAATCCGATTTCCTCAGTTTTAGGGCTTATAAGCTCGTAGGGAACAGCCACTTCGATGACTGAGCCATCTTCTGACTGTCCAAAGTCGATGTAGTCGACTTCTGTTCCGGGCCATTCACCCGCATATGACACATATAAAAATCCATTCTCTACCAAAAATTCATATCCGCCACCGTCTGTGTCGTAACCGGTCGAAGGATCATTGTCTATATCCAAATAAATCTGGAAATAGCACCACTTGGAAAGGTCGTTTACAGCAAACATTATGTTAAATGTTTCTTCATCGCAGTATGCGGCTACTCTGTCAAACACCCCTTCGGGCTCTTCAAGAATATCTACGATGTCTTTCCAGTCGTCTGTGTTACCGTCAAGCACAAAAGAAGCTTCTTCCGCCTCTTCTGCTTCAACGGCACTTAAGTTCGTTCCACTGCTAAAGATGCTGAGTGCCAAAACCCCCGCTAAGGCACCTGCCAATACTTTGGCCGCAACTTTACGAAACAAGCTACGTCGATTGCGCATTGCAATACCCCCTTAATTAAGTTGTTACGTGACTTCTCTCCCTGGTTTGGTTGTTTTTGCCAAACTCTCTAGTCATATTAATAAGTTTCTTGTAATCCTGCACAAAGATTACGAGTAAACTATAACACTTCCCTACGGGGTTGTAAACGAATTTTACGTAAATTTTTCGTATTTGTTTACGAAACGTTTTACTATTTACGTTAATGTGGTATAGTAGTTACGTAGACTAGCGAGGTGGACCCGTGGGACGGGGTTAGTGGTCCATTTTCTTTTGACAGGGGCCCGGGAACATATATTACTTTTTCGACACGCTCTCGCTCGACCCTCGCACTAGCGGCCGCAGGCTATAAAGAAGCCTGCTCACTAAACTCGCCGGACAATAGTCCGCCTCGTTAAGTGCCGAGGCTCAGGAGGGTCTCAAAAGTAATATATGTTCCCGGACCACAATTCTAAGTATGAACGGACCGCAAACCACGTCCCGCAGGTCCACAAAACAGCATAAAACTTTAGGGGTGAAAAAATGAAAAAAATGATGGGTATTTTTGCAAGTGCGATACTTGCAAGTTGTTTCCTTTGTGCTTGCGGTGCAAATGTAAACACACAAACCGTAAGCAACAAAGAACCGGAAGTAAAAGAAACAAATGCAGTTGAAACTGAAGCTTCCGCAGAAGAAGAAACTAAAGAAGAAGAACTTATTGTAGGCGGCAAGATAATCGTGGGAAGTGATGTTTCCACTATCGAAGAAGCTGTAAACAAGGCAGGGGAAGGCACTGTAATTTTTCTTCCAAAGGGAACATACGAGGAATTTGTTTATCTTGATAAAGACGGCGTTACATTAATGGGCGAAGAGGGAACCGTTATTGACGCTTCGGGAAAAGAGCTTTCGGATGATGAAAGCGTAGCAATTGAAGTAAGCGGTACCGGCATAAGAGTTGAAGGAATCGAAGTAAAGAATCTTTTGATTGAAGGTCCTTCTGATGTGTGCCCCATCGGTATTAAGGTAGACAAGGGTTCTAAAGATATAACAATTAAGAATTGTAAGGTTCACGACCTTGGATTTATATATGATTTTAGTTCGGACGATGATAACTACAACGCTCACGGCATTTACGTAAGCGGCGGTGTGGACAAGGAAACCACAAACATTTTAGTTGACGGATGCGAGCTTTATAACTTACATCTTGGAAGCTCTGAATCTTTAGTATTTAACGGAAATGTAGTAGGCTTTGAAGCTTCCAATAACTACATCCATGATTGCGATAACATCGGTATCGATGCTATCGGCTACGAGCAGGATGAAGATAATGAAAATGACAGCGCAAGAAACGGTAAGATTCACGGAAACTTTGTTAAGAACATTAACTCGGACCCTTCCATAAATCCCACCTATGATTCAGCCTGCGCGGACGGAATCTACGTTGACGGCGGAAGAGACATAGAAATTTACGATAACTTTGTTATAAGCTGTAACATCGGTATCGAAGTTGCAAGCGAACACCAAGGAAAAGTTACTTCAGGCATAAACGTTCACGACAACAGCCTTGCCTTTAACAACGACTGGGCAGGCATCTGCATCGGCGGTTACGATCCCGAAGAAACAGGCACAGCTAAGGGCTGCACTATTAAAAATAACATCGTGTACAACACCGACTTATATTGCCTTGTAGTTCAGTACGCTTGCGATGAATCAAACGTAATAGAAGGAAATACCTTTGTAGCCGAAAAAGACGGCATCGCTTACGGAGATGAATTTGAAGAGCTTAGCCGCGGAAACACCATTAAAGGCAACTCCTTCACAATCGACATGAACGAGTTTGGCTATCCCGATAACACTCAAATCACAGTCAAATCCGTTACCGTAGATGAAGCTACTCGCACCATCACAATTGAGCAATAAACATATCTACATCCTCCACTATAGATATAGTTTTTTGATACAGAAAAGGCCTCGGATTTTCCGAGGCTCTTTTTCTGTTACTTTGCGGACTTGAAGCTTTGACCGAAGACACATTACATGATAAACTGAAAAAAGTTGAATTCACATAATTCCTTTATAAGGAGGCTAGAATGGACACAGAAACATCAACAATTCAGAATGAAACCACGCCGGAGGTTGAAAATGAATCTCCGCTCTATGAAGCAAACTACGTATTAACTGAAGAAGTGTATAAAAAGCTGATTCTAAGAGCTCGCCCATGGCTAAGACTACTAATTTCATGGGCATTGCTGGTAGCGGCATGTTTTTTACTCTCACTTGCAAACAAAAATAGAACAGACACACTATGGCCTTCGCTTATAATAGTAACTATCGTTATGCCTCTGACTATATTCATCGCACTAAGAAGAAATTTGAAGAATTTTAGACAAGACAAAAGTCTTTACAACTCTGAAAGACACCTTAAGTTTTACAGTGATAGGCTTGTAATTGAAACTCCAAGGGGAAACAGAATCACACCTTACAGCGAGCTTTATAAGATTAAGGAAAAGAAAGACTATTTTTACCTGTACATTTCGAAAAATAGATTCATACCTGTAATAAAAGAATACTGTTCGGAAGAATTGATGGATTTTATCAGAAAGATTAAGTAAACAACAATGGACGAAGCTTACGCTTCGTCCATTTCATTTATTAATGACTTGCAGAAGTAGCTGTGGTTGCGATGGTTGTTAAAATAACAATTTCAGAGACAATAAGCATTGTAAGAATGTTTGTTAAAGTTACATATCTTGCAGGACGCTTGTCAGTTGCGAAGCACTCGGATGCAAGTAAAGAAGCAAGTACAAGTCTTGTTCTGTTTCCCATTGAGAAGCTTCCAAAGCCCTTAAAGGTCTTTAAGTAGTCTGCAGCTTCAACGATTTCCTTTGCAAGTGTTTGAGGATCCATATCGATTCCAAGGAGAGCTCCCAAAGTAGGAAGTGACATATCGGTGGGGAATCTTCTCTTTAAAGCCTTGAAGGCGTCAAATAAAGCTTCAACCTTTTCACACTTTTCAATTGAAGTGCCTTCCTGCAAAGCCATTACGTGGCTTAAAGACTGAACTGCGTTTAAATCATGGAATTTGTTCTTCATGATAAGATAGCAGCTTTCAGTATCTTCAACGATCTTTTCTACAGGGTCTGTGGTCATTGCAAGTAAGCTTACAAGCACCATATCGTCATCATCTGTCAAAATGGGATGAATCTTATTCATGTCGTGCATGATTTTCTTTGTCTTATCGATGATTTCTTCCACCCTGATTCCTTCTTTTAAATCAGCAAGACCGAGGGCTGTTAAAGCAATGTAGTCTGTTCCAAAGACTCTTCCTCTCTTTAACTCATCGTATGCTTTCTTTGCTCTTTCAAGGTATTCAGCGGGATTTTCTGATAAAGACATCTTTGAAACAACCGCTGCATATAAGTTGTTTCTAAAAGAAGAAAAGCAACCTGCATTCTTAGTTAAAATCTTTTTACTCTCGCTAAGCTTTACCTTGTCCGCAAGCTTATCCTCTCCTGTGTAAATAAGACCTGCCACCGGATAAACAAGAGCGTGGCTCCATTTAAAATTCTTTGAAAAAACCTCTCTGTTCTTTGCAAGAAGCTCAACTCTTGCCTTTAAAGCCTCATTCATAACGTTCCTCCTCATAGATTGTTTTGATATGAATACTTTAGCACGCTAAAGGCTCAATCTCAATTGTTTTTGCTTACTTTTTCCTTACATTTTTGTAAGAAATCCCTGCAAATTTAGGAAAAACTTGACTTATAATGTATAATTAAGTGAACAGTACTAGGGAGGGGTCCTTATGAACGAATCATTTTTTCACTTGGCAAAGCCTAAAAGAAAAGGCATTCTGCCACTAATTTTCAGTAGATTCCTATTTTTATTCTTATTATTTGTGCTTCAAATCGCACTGGCGGTGCTCTCATATACCTTGCTTCGCCACTATTTTCCATGGATTTCGGGTATCTTAACAGCCTTCACATTTGTGATGGTGTTATACCTTTTTAACTGCTCCATGGATGCGACGGCGAAGCTTACCTGGATGCTTTTAATCGCAGTATTTCCCATTCCCGGAGCCTTTATCCTTTGGTTTACAAGAAAGAACTTTATAAACAGACGCCTTTCAGACCGGGTAAATTCCGTTTATTTAGACACAAAAGACATCCTTGAACAGGACAAAGAAACCATAGAGAAATTTGAAAAGAAAGACTTAGGTGCCTACAACCTTTATAAATACATAAACAATTTCGGATGTTTCCCTGTATATGAAGACACAAAGCTTAAGTATTATAAAGGCGGAGAAGAGCTCTTTGAAGATCTTCTTAAAGACCTTAAAAAAGCCAAAGAGTTTATTTTCATAGAGTCCTTCATTATCGAAGAAAGCTACATGTGGGGCGAAGTTTTAAAGATTTTGATTAAAAAGGTAGAAGAAGGGGTAGACGTTCGCGTGCTATACGATGGCACCAACGAGATCCGTTCTCTTCCCATGAACTACGACGTGCTTTTAAGAAAGCAAGGCATTAAGGCAAAGCCCTTTTCTCCCATTAAGCCCGTGCTTTCTTCTCACTATAATTACAGAGACCACCGAAAGATTGTGGTTATTGACTCAAAGATTTCTTATAACGCAAGCACAAACTTTGCGGATGAATACATAAACAGAAAGGTTCTCTTCGGACACTGGAAGGATGCGGGCCTTCGCCTTGAAGGAAGCGCCACTTTAAGTTTCACGCTTTTGTTCCTTCAGATGTGGAACGTGGATGAGCCGGCGCCTGAGTATCACTACTATCTTCAGTCAGCAGATAAAGTAAAAAGCAAAGGTTTTGTGATGCCTTATGCAGACTCTCCTTTGGATGAAGAAAAAGTTGCGGAAACCGTTTATTTAGACATTATAAACAGGGCAGAACATTACGTGCACATCATGACTCCATACTTAATTCTTGATGGAGAACTTGAAAATGCCCTTAAATATGCGGCACTTCGCGGAGTGGACGTAAAGCTTATTTTACCCGGCATTCCCGATAAAAAGCTTGCCTACGCCTTTGCAAAGGCTCACTACAGACGCCTTACAGAGGCAGGCGTAAAGATTTTTGAATACACTCCCGGATTTATCCATTCAAAAGTCTTTGTAAGCGATGATAAAACAGCGGTTGTTGGCACCATAAACTTAGACTACAGAAGCTTATATCACCACTTTGAATGCGCCACATACCTTTACGAATGCAGCTGCATAAAAGATATCGAGAAAGACTATGAAGATACCTTGCAGGTTTGCTCAACCGTCACTCCCGAAACCATAAAGAACGAAAAGTTCTTTTATAAGGTAGCAGGTAACTTACTTAAGTTCTTAGCACCGTTAATGTAATTTAAAAGCCGGTCCACAAAGGACCGGCCTTTTTTAACCTATTTCTCTTATTCTTTCAACAATGCTTGCTTTTGATAACTTTCCGTAAGCCATTAAAGGCACCAAAAAGCCAAGTATCGCAATCACAGGCATCACATACGCAAAGGGCATTATTGAAAAGTGGCCTGAATAAAACCAAAACATTTCTTCACAGGCTAGATTTATTAAGGGTGCAAAAGCAATTGATAGAATCAAAGCGATAGCTCCGGAGCCCACCGTATAAATAAGGCCCTCCGTCATAAGCATCTTCTTTACCTGCTTTCCCGTCATGCCGATCGCCTGCAAAATCGCAAGCTCGTTCTTTCTTGAAATAATGCTTGCCATAATGGTGTTAAAGAAGTTAAGCACGCCTACAAATCCGATGATTAAGCAAAGCACACCTCCAAGAAGGGTGAACATATTTTTAAAGTTGTCAAACTCCGCTCTCTTTACAGCCTTGCTTTCGTATTCAAGGATTCCGTTTGAATCGGCTATAACCTTGCTAACAAAGGCTTCGGCCGCCTCTTCATCTTCAGGCGAATCTGTGTCAAAGGCATAAAACATAGGCACCATTGCATCCCCGGCAATATCTTTTAATGTGTCTCTTCCAAACACAAGGTCATAGGCCCATGTTCCTCTTCTGGGGCTTATTCCCATGGGCACGCCAACGTATGCACAGACCGTGTATTCCTTTTCTCTTAATCCCAAGTATCTACCCTTTATGTTTTCAGGGTTTGAATACACCATGTCATCAGGCACTTTTCCTGTAGTTTTATCTATAAATTCAACACCGTCCGCTATGGAAAAAGAAACCGTCTCCCCTACCTTAGGCACATTTTCATCAAGGTACAAATTACCGTATTCATCCTCATCCGTCATTATGGCAACATATTGTTTGCTTGGATCGTTAAGTAAAGATACGTCACCTTCAAACACCACAAGCTTATCTATTAAGTCTTCATCCAAGCCTTCGGCCACACAGCCCATGTAGTGAAGTCCGTCACCTTCATTTTTCGAAAAATCTATGGTGTCTCCGCTTCTTTCAATGTATTTTTGAAACAGATCATCCCCCACTTTTATAAGAGGAATCGCTGCCACATCGTAGCCAAAGCCTCCCGCGGATGCATTTACGTTTTCTTTAATATAATCAACAGTCTCTACAGGAAGGGAGTCAAAGGTTGAGCCTTGATACTTAAAGTATCTGACATTTCCCACCACAAAGTCAGAAGCCACCATTGAGTTAAGCCATTTTTCAGAGTCAAAGCCTCCTACAAAAAGGTTAACCACATTTAATATGACCAAAGAAAGAGCTATGGATACAAACACAAGGACTGTTTTCTTTTTGTTTCTTTCCATATTTGCAAAGGCCATCTTCGTGACTTTTGCGCCCTTTGTGGCCTTTTTCTTTTTGGTAACTCCCGTATTTTCCGTGTATCTTGTAGCCTCAACGGGAGACACCTTTGCAGCCATTCGACCGGGCTTTGATACGGATATAAGCACCGTGAACACTTCAAAAATCGCAGCACCTATGAATATCAAGGGTGATGTGCTTATGGTGAGTGAATTTAAAGAAATGGTGCTTGTCTTTAAAACAGCGGGTGTAAGAAGCGCCCCAAGGCCGTAGCCAAGAAGAAGCCCTACAGGAACTGCCACTACGCACAAAAGCAAGGCCTGGTTTCTGATTATTCTTTTAAGCTGTTTCTTTGTGGTACCGATGGTCTTTAAAAGGCCGTAAAAGCGAATATCTGAGGCAACGGAAATCTGGAAAACATTATAAATGATCAAATATCCCGTAAATACCACCAAAAGCGCAAAAGCAAGAACAGGTAAAATTGTGTCTAAATTAAGGCTGCTTGAAGCATCTGATAGCATAAAGCCCGGGTTTACACCGAATCTGACATAATTGTCTTCTCTTGCATCAACAGGCTGGAATCCGCATTCTGCCTCGATTTTCTCCATCTTAGATACCACGTTTAAGGATGAAGAAAACATTACGTTTAAGTCTGTTCTTATAGGGTTGTAGCCATTTTTGACAATGGTATCATTGAATGCATCAACATATTCTTTTGACACATTTATGTAGTGAACGGGACTTATGGCATCATAATCCCAGTATCCTACAAGCACAAAGGTGTCAGTAACCTTTGCCTTCTCTTCGGTTAAACCGTTTATATTAAATGAAATCTCTATCTCTTCCCCCAGGATAGGTTCTTTGCCCAAAAGCCTCAAGGCTTCGGTGTCCATTATTACTTCATTGAAAGCTTCGGGAAGCCTTCCCTCTTTAAGCTCCACAAAGCTCCATTTGGTGCAGTTTTTATCCATGTAGCTTACTTCCGCAGACTGCTTTGTGAAAGGCACATCTGCACAAACGCCCGCCACTCTTCTCTCACCATATTCTTTTATGTGCTTGTTTTCTTTTAAAATATCAAGCTTATCGTCTGATACCTCTTTAAAGGTACCGTGGTTCTTGCCCCCAAGCTGTCTAAAAATGCTTGTTTCATAAGAAGCATTAATTGAAAGGGTGATTGTGAAAAGGGTGGTAAAAAGGACTGCCGTTAAGACAATCGCCGCCATCGTGATGACGTTTCGCCTTTTGTTTGAAAAAAGGCACCGTTTTGCGATCTTTCGAACGCACTTTTTGTTGTTAACCTTCATGGCGCCTATTTAACCTCTCTTTCCGAAACAATCTTTCCGTCTTCGATTCTTATGATTCTGTCGGCAAGCTGGGCAATTTCATCGTTGTGAGTGATCATTACAATGGTCTGAGAAAACTTCTCGGCAGATACTTTAAGCAGACTCAAAACGTCCTGACCTGTCTTAGAATCAAGGTTTCCGGTAGGTTCATCCGCCAATATAATGGCAGGTCTAAAAGCCAAAGCTCTTGCAATTGCCACTCTTTGCTGCTGGCCCCCTGACAATTGATTGGGAAGTGATTCTTTTTTCGATGTAAGCATCAAAGTATCGATTATTTCATCCACATAGGCTTTATCAATCTTCTCTCCGTCAAGCTCCATTGGAAGCACGATGTTTTCATAGACGTTTAAAACAGGCACCAAATTATAGGCCTGAAACACAAATCCGATCTTTCTTCGTCTAAAAATCGTAAGTGCATCATCTTTTAAAGAAAAAATGTCTTTTCCGTCAATTTCCACCTTTCCGGCCGTGGGGCGGTCCAAGCCTCCAAGCATATGAAGAAGCGTAGACTTGCCGCTACCCGACGTACCGACAATAGCCACAAATTCTCCTTTTTTAACTTCCAAGTTTACTCCGTCTAAGGCCTTTACTTCGCTCTCGCCTTGTCCGTAAACTTTCTTTAAATCTACTGCTTTTAAAATACTCATTTTCTCTCCCTCTACTATTTCAATAAAAAAGTGCGTGGTTTTCTTTCCACGCACTTAGTATCTCATTTAAATCTTTCAAGAATCTTTCCGGTTACATGCTAAATTCTTTCAGTTTTGAAAGATTTGTATTTTTTTGGGGGGCGAAGATACATTTATATTCCCAAAACGAAGCAACACTCCGTTGAACTAACCCACGAAACGCTAAGACGCTCAGAAATGTCTTCGCGCCTAAGGGTTTCGGGGTGGATTTCAACTCCGTTAAGAACGCTTCTAAAGTGTTTTGGGAATATAAATGTATCTTCGCCCCCCAGTAAACATCCTTTAAAGCAAAACTGAAAGAATTTACCTTTTAATGTATATAAAGAATTCAGATCCTTCGCCCTTCTTGGATTTAACCTTAATATAGCCACCTTCTTTTTGAAGGATTTCGCGGGCAAGATAAAGGCCGATTCCTACGCCTTCTTTTTCTTTGGAAGATTGTAAGCGCTCAAAGCGGGCAAAGATTTTGGGAATATCTTCTTCCAAAATGCCGATGCCTGTATCTTTAACGATGATGCACACAAACATTTCAGAGGCTTGTAAAGAGATAGTTATTCCACCGGCCTCTGTATATTTTATTGCGTTATCCACAATGTTACTAACAGCTTCAAGGGTCCATTTATAGTCAAAAGAAGCCTCTGCGCTATCTTCCGTCACATTTAAGTAAAGCCCCTTTGCTTCAGCTTTCTTTCGCATGGATAAAGCGATTTCTTTTATTAAGCGCCCTACGTCTTCTTTTTCGGGGCTAAGGGTCAAGATTCCGTTTTCAAGTCTTGATAATTTAACAAGTGCATCCACCAAGAACCTTAATTTCTCAGCTTCAGATGATATGGCATCAAGGCTTTCTCTTTGCTCAGCCGTTAAATCAGATTCCATCAAAAGCTCGCTATGTAAAAGCAAGTTTGCGATGGGAGTCTTTGTTTGATGGGAAATATCGGAAATTAAAGTCTTTATTTTATCTCTGTCTTTTTTTATGTTTAATGCAGACAAAGAAGAAGAATTTAAGAAATCTGAGAACCTTGACTCAAGCTTTGAAATCTTTTCTTCGCTAAATTCCTTTTCGCTAAACTCTCCCTTTATGGCGCTATCAAGCATTTCTTCGATGCCTTCAATTGTTTTATTTGCCTTGATGGTTTTATAAATGCAAAAAGCAATCGTAAGAACCATTAAAACGCATAGGGGAATCAATACATACAGCATCCAATCACTCATCGCTCTTCACCCACTGATATCCAAGCCCGTAGATTGTCTTAATGTAGTCTTTGGCTTCAAGCTTATCTCTTAGCCTCTTTATGGCAACGGAAAGAGCGTTTTCATCCACAAACTCTGCGCCGTCTGTCCAAAGCCTGTCTATAAGGTCATCCCTTGAAAGTGTGATGCCTTTATTTAAAACAAGCATCTTAAGCAAGCGCTGCTCTGTCTTACTAAGGCTCACTTCGCTTCCGCCAACCGTAAATATCATTTTATCAAAGTCAAAAGAAAACTTATCGATTTTAACTATATCTTCCTTTGAACCGGTTTCTTCAACCTTTCGAAGCTGTGCATTCACTCTTGCCCTTAAAACGTTTAAAGAAAAAGGCTTTGTGACATAGTCATCAGCCCCTAAATCAAGGCCCGTTACCACGTCTGCGTCGGTGTCATTGGCAGAAAGCATAATTACAGGCACTTTAAGGCCTTCTTCTTTTATCTTCTTTAAAAGGTCAAGGCCGCTTCCGTCCGGAAGATTAATATCTAAAAGCACTAGACTTGGAGTTGATAAAAAAATCTGCTCTTTCGCCGCTTTTATGCTATCGCAAGATACAATGTTTCTTCCTTCGCTTTTAAGTGCCTTGCAAAGCCCGCTATTTAAATCTTTGTCATCTTCAACTATTACTATCTGAATTGCTTTACTCATTTTTCTTTCCCTTAAGCACCGGCCTTGCGACTTTTACATTGAAAAACTCAATTAAAGGTCCCATAAAAATCTTCTTTCACATTCTATCATAAAAATAGAGATTTACCTAAATTTATGCGCGAAATTTAAACAGCCCCCTGTATGGAGGCACATACAAAGGGCTGTTTAAAGATTTGTGTATTGGTGTTTGCTATTAGTCTGTAAATAATGCTGTTGAATAGTATCTGTCGCCTGAGTCGGGAAGAAGAGCTACGATTGTCTTTCCCTTGTTTTCTGGCTTGTTTGCAAGTTCGAACGCTGCGTGAAGGGCTGCGCCTGAAGAAATGCCTACAAGGATGCCTTCCTTCTTTGCCAAAAGCTTTGCTGCCGCAAAAGCGTCGTCATTTTCTACAGCGATGATTT
>JAEEGK010001975.1_pt1 | contig 51436 bp, 31 predicted proteins | sample 8958771 | NCBI WGS metagenome assembly JAEEGK01 (sample SAMN16246547, study PRJNA631951) | gut metagenome | biome: gut microbiome; feature: rumen; material: SC-attached | host: Bos | place: Iran: Karaj | collected 2018-10 | reverse complement strand
TCGAAATCGCCGACTTCGAGCCCTGCTTTTTGGAACAGGAACATGCGTTCGCCGTGAGAGTTAACTTTGAAAACGGTATAGAAGCCATTTTGCTGTGTTTTGTTCTCAAGCAAGGCGTTGTTCGACGTAACATATTGGTCGAGTGCACGATAACTTTTTAATAAACTGCTGATATTGAGCGAGTCGGCGACGCTGTTCAGAGTCAGATGCTGACCATTGAAGCCGATTTGTTTCGTGCCGTTGTCGTCGGTCAGGCAACCGAGGGCAACCATCCGGCTGATGGTGCGGCTGAGATCGAGGAGCGGGGAGAAGGTGGTGCAGCGGAATTGCTGCGCAGTGTCGAGTCCGCGGTTCAGCCATGCCACTTTGTCGGGCGTGCTGATGCCGTAACGTTCTTTAAGCAAGGCGAGGAATGAGGGCGTGATGTCGCGGTGCGAAGCCAATGCGTCCATCTGCCGTGCACATTTCAGCATCGGCGACCAAATGACCAACGGAACGTGATGAACTTCAATGGGTTCGGCCGATGTGTTGAAACTATGGTCGCCTGTTATCACAAAAATCGTGTTGTCGAATCCTGGTTTCTGCCGATAGCCGTCAATCAATTGCCGAAGGCTTTTGTCAAGGAATAGATACGATGAGTAAGCACGTATCATAGAACTGTTTACGCTCACATTCGCGGCGTTGGCGATTGACTGATATTGATTGATGTATTTTTCTTCGTCGGGATATACAAAAGGGTCGTGGGTTGTCAGCGTCAGATAGACGTCGATGCGTGGTTTGTTATCGTTTTTGATTGATTTTAAGGCTTCTGCGAACATGAAATCGTCATAGATTCCCCAATTGTTGCGCTGGGGAACGGAGTCGTAAAGGTGCTCATCGAGAGTGAAATCAATCTGGTTTTGGCGCATGAAGTAGCACATGTCGTCGAAGCAGAGCCACCCGCCATAGAAGAACGACGAGCGGTAGCCGTTCTGGTGCAGAATTTTCAGCAGTGAATGGTATTCGGGGGCGTTGTCGCGAAGGTTCATAAAGCCGGTTTTACCCATCGGAAGCGCACCAAAAATCGATGGCAGAGCCTGAATAGTGCGCATTGATGTCGATAAGCAGTTGTTCCAACAAAGGCTGTTAGCCGCCAGCGAGTCGAGGAACGGTGTGGCCGATGGCACGGCGCTGTTCTCGCCGCTGAATTCGCGTCCAAGGCCTTCAACAACCACAAAAACAAGGTTCGGCTTTTCGTCTTTCAGATTGAAAAAGTTGCCTAAGGTGTTGAGGCTATTGTCGGTGTGCAGGAACGGAAAATCAGTGTTTACAAACTGATGATCAGGGAAATGGCTTTGGAAGAGTGCAGCATCTTCAGTTATCGGATTGTCCGATTTTTGATTGAAACTACTTGTGACGCTGCTCACAAAATAGCGCAGTTTGTTGTCGGCGGTGTACTGGTCTTTTGAGTTGTCCATCATCGGCCTTCCTAAGCAAAATCCGACAATGACAATCAATAGGTAAACGGCACACATCCAATTCTTTATGCCATAATTTCGCCCCGATGCCCAAAAGTAAAACGCCGGGATGCCTACAATGAAAATGTAACTCCACCAAGCCGCCTTCTGCGACGAGCCGATGATGCCGAAAACTTCTTTCAGCGAATATGCAAAAAGAGACTTGTCAAGCGGAACTCCAGCAATGGAGTAGTAGGTGATGAGTATGCACGAAATTAGAATGGTTGCGGTTGCTATTATTTTGAAAATCAGTTTGCTGTGTTTCGCGATTAACCAATCTAAAATGGCAAAAACAACAAAAGCGGGTACTGACAGACGTGCAACGAAACAAATATCATATAACACGCCAATGGCATTTATTTTCAGACTGTTACCAAGGCCGTAAACGGGGAGGAGAAGAAGCATTTCGTAGAGCCTAGCCGCAGCAATTACAATAAGAAGCGGGGCAATGGCAACGATGAATCTATGAAGTGCGTCAACGACAGTTTTATGAAATTTTGAAATGGTAATTGAGTTCATTACTAATGAGTTGTGTTGCTGTTTTGCAATGCGATACTTTGCAAATTTTGTGCTTTCTAATACTTTTTTATACCGCAAAACTACATCAACCTATCTGCATTTCCAATAAGTTCTATTGGTGTGTAGGTATTTCTGAAATGCCCCCAAACAAAAAATCCCCGCCAACCGGCAGGGATTTTAACTTTGTATTATTCAATAAATTACCAACCGAACTTGTATACCAGTGTCTGGCGGTAAACTTCGCCCGGGCGCAGAACTGCCGACGGGAACATTGGTTTGTTGGGCGCATCGGGAATGCCTTGCGGCTCGAGAGCCACGGCGCAGTATGAGCAGAACGGCTTGCCGCCCTTGCCAATTTGCGAACTGTTGAAGTGCATTGCGGTGTAAACCTGCAGACCCGGCTGTGTTGAGTAAACTTCAACAAAACGGCCTGATTCAGGGTCGGTTACGCGGCCGCAGAAGCCCATTTCGCCAGCAGGCTTGTCGATAATCCAGTTGTGGTCGAAGCCTTTGAAGAGTTGAATCTGCTCGTACGGTGTGTTGATGGCGTCGCCGATGGCAACAGGCTTGCGAAGGTCCATCGGGGTGCCTTCAACGTTGCGAATCTCGCCCGACGGCACACCATCGGCGATTGGCGTAAACTGCTTGCCGTTAACTTCAATCTGATGGCTGAAAACCGGGCCGCTGCCTGCCCCGCGCATATTCAGATACGGGTGGCTCGTCAGGTTGATGACTGTCGGTTTGTCGGTTGTGGCTTCAAACTCGATAATGAACTCATTGTCGTCGGTCAGCGAGTAGATGGCCTTAACGTTCAGATTGCCAGGATAATTCTCGTCGCCATCAGGACTGAAAAGCGTCAGTTCGTAGGCTCCGGCACGACCGGCAACTTTGGTTTCTTTCACATCCCAATCGCGGCTGTTGAAGCCTGTCGGGCCGCCGTGCAAGTGGTTTTGGCCGTCGTTCAGCGCAAGTTGGTACTCCTTGCCATCGAGCACGAAATGGCCTTTTGCGATGCGGTTTGCAAAGCGTCCGCAGATGGCGCCAATGTAGGCATCGCCGTCGATGGCTTCCTGAACGGTGTCGTAGCCAATCATCACGTCAACCTTCTTGCCTGGATTTTGAGTATCAGGTAGTTGCACCGAAATCACTTTTGCGCCGCGCGGCATAAATTCAATTGTCAAACCGTTTTTGTTCGACAACTGGTATGTTTTTGTCTCACTCATTTTTGAATCGTTTTATGTTTTCTTAAGCGTGGCTAATATACTTAAGTTTCGCATAATTCAACCAAACGCTTTTCATTTTGTTGAAATGTGATTCACGATATTTCAAAAACGATGTAACAAAAGTAAATTTGCCACAGTCTTATTTTGTGAATTTTAATAAACACACATTTTATGAATAAAGTAACATTACTAACCATCGCTCTGCTTTTTACATTTCAACTTTCAGCTCAAGTGTTGGTAATCCCCGACATTCACGGGCGCTCATATTGGAAAGAAGCCACAGCTAAATATCCGAAATTGCCGGTTATTTTCCTTGGCGATTACCTTGACCCTTACTCGCACGAAGGAATCACCCCGGAAGAAGCGTTGACAAATTTCAAAGAGATTTTGGCCTTCAAGAAAGCAAATATGGACAGAGTGACGCTGCTGATTGGCAATCACGAAGTTCATTATTTAGACACCGCATTGTGGTTCAGCCGAAAAGACACTGCCAATGCCGAGTATATCCATCAACTGCTGCACGAAAATATGCCTTTGTTTTTGATGGCAACACACGTGGATTTGGATGGGAAAAGCTATCTGTTCACACATTCGGGCATACTTGAAGCTTGGTGGAAAAAGTATTTCCCTGAAACGCCTACAGATGCAGCATCTGTTTGCAACGCGCTGAATGACAAGATGAACGATTCGGCAACATTCGTGGCGTTTATTGATGATGCACTGATGAACATCAGCAAACTGCGCAGAGGCGATGCCGAAGCCGGCTCGTGCGTATGGGCCGATGTGCGCGAACAACCAAAAAAGACAGATTTTCTTGATGGAACTTACCAAGTATTTGGCCATACTCAGTTGCGAAAGAAAGCCATCATAAAGAAGTCTTTTGCCGATTTGGATTGCAGGAAGGCCTTCCTGCTCAAAACGAAAGACGGACATACCAAAATTGTTGAATTTGGGAAAGAATAAATCCCTCAGACTATCGGTTCTGTGTAATTCTCAACATTTTACAAGCCTAATAAAAGAATATCCATCTTACATTAAAATGTGGTTCTAACAATATTTTCATCGATTAAATCAGCCACAACTTGTGTCAGAATAGGCTAAACATCGATATATAAACCGACATTGCGGGCAGCTCGTATGGCTCAGGCTATGTTTTCTTCAGCCGAAAACATACTTTTACGGCGTTTAAACATCAGCAATTTGAAAAAACTTCTTCTGACACTGACTGTTCTTCTGTTTCTGACAGCCGCCGCCAATGCGCAAAAACTCAGCGCCAAGGCCGACTTTGAGTGTCAGGGGCGTCCGCTGACCGAATTTCTCGACAAGGCCGAACCTGTTGCGGGTGTGCGATTCTTCTACAAAGACAACTGGGTGAACAGCATCACCATTCCGACAGCAACATCGGGAAAAGAAATTAAATGGGTGATTGACAATGCGATAGCGGCCTATGGACTTACATACATTGTTTTTCAGGAACGCAACATTATTTTCATTCCGCAAGGCTTCACCGTCGATAACGACAAGCTGATTGAGGGAATGGTCGGCTACGTAAAAGTGATTGGAAATCTGATGGAAAAAGGCCGGTACAAGCTCAACAAGGTCGAGGGCACCGTGCACGAAGGCAAGACTGGCGAACCGATTGTGGGTGCCGTTGTCAACAACCGTGCTAACCGACTGGCCACCACCACCGACGTGAACGGCCACTACGAGCTGATGCTACCCGCCGGACAAACCGAGATTGAGGTGTCGTTTGTGGGGCTTGAAACCGAGGTGATTAAGATTGATGTTTTGAGCCCCGGCAAACTCGATGTTGACCTGATGGAGGCCTCAATTGCGCTTGACGGTGTGACAGTTACGGCTGCCGGCGGACGAAACCAAGTGAACCGTACGCAGATGGGCACCGAAATGATGGATATGCAGACAATCAAGAAGTTACCCGTGCTGATGGGCGAAGCCGACATTATTCGCAGTATGACGCTGGCACCAGGCGTGCAGACTCAGGGCGAGATGTCAACCGGATTCAACGTTCGCGGCGGCAATGTTGACCAGAACCTTGTGCTGCTTAACGAAGCGCCGGTTTACAACACATCACACCTGTTCGGTCTGTTCTCAACGTTCATTCCGTCGGCAATCAGCGGTGTGGAGCTGTACAAAGGCTCGCAACCGGCCGGTTTTGGTGGCCGTGTGGCCTCGGTAATGGACATCAGTCTGAAAAACGCCGACACAACCAAATTCCACGGCAACGCCGGCATTGGAGTATTGAACAGTCAGGTTTTTATTGAAGCGCCGGTTGGTAAAAAATGCAGTTTCTACGCCGGTGGCCGCACAACTTACTCCAATTGGATAATGCACAAAATCAAGAATGCGAACATCAAGAATAGCGAGGCCAATTTTTACGACCTCATTGCAAAAGTTGATTTCAGACCCGGACGCAAGCACAGGCTCGAAGTGTTCGGATACCGCAGCAACGATTTCTTCAACTATAACAATATCAGCCAGTTCGATTACACATCGCAGATAGCGGGGCTGAACTACCGCTGGAGCATTATGCCTCAGATGCAGATGAATCTGTCGGCCGCTTATTCCGACTATAAATCAACACTTTCCGATTTAAGTCAGGAGTCGCTGGCCAGCGATGTGTCAACCGGCATCACCCACATTCGCGGCAAAGCCGAACTGATGGCCGACATCCTCCCCCACAACCTGAGTGTGGGTGTCGAGGCAAACCGACTGAAAATAAACCCTGGAGAAAAAACTCCATACAACAACAAATCATCGGTGCTTCCTGATGCTGTTGACAATGAATTGGGGCTCGAAATGGCGGCATTTATAGCTGACAATTACTCGATTTCCGACAAACTGAGTCTGCTTGCCGGCTTGCGCTACTCCTGGTTCAGCAAATTGGGCGAATGCACTGAGGCTGTGTATTCTGACACACTGCCTCGCAGCAACGTTTCTATTTGCGGCACAAACACTTACGCCAAGGGCAAGACCGTTAAACCATATCAGGGTTTGGAACCGCGCATCGGCTTACGATACAAAATAAGCAACACCAAAGCACTGAAGTTTGGATACAGTTATACACGTCAGTATCAGCAACTTGTGAGCAGCAACACATCTGCAATGCCGTCGGACTATTGGAAAATGGCCGACAACCACATTAAGCCGATGACCTGCCAACAGTTGTCGGCAGGCTACTTCACAACACTGCTCGAGAACATTCTTGAATTATCGGCCGAAGTTTATTACAAAGTAGTTGAAAATCAGTTCGATTACAAGAATGGCGCAGTGCTGACTATGAATAAGCACGTTGAGCAGGACATTCTGTCGGGCAAGGCGCGTTCGTATGGTGTTGAGTTGATGCTGAAAAAGAACGTCGGCAACTTTACCGGATGGATAAGTTACACTTTATCAGACACCCGGATGAAAGTTGACGGACAGTTCGATGAGGAGAAAATCAACGGCGGGCGCAGCTATCTCGCTAACACGCACCGCCGCCACGACCTAAGCGTAACATCGAGCTATCAGATAACGCGCAGATGGATTGCATCGGCCAATTTTGTGCTGACCAGCGGCCGGCCGGCCACCTACCCCGAGTACAGCTACGAGATGGACGGTATGACGATTGTCAACTACTCCGACCGCAACAAATACCAGCTGCCGGCCTATCACCGCCTCGACCTGTCGGCCACCTACGACGGATTCCTCAACAAGAAGAAGAAAGTTCACCCCTCGCTGACGTTCGCTGTGTATAACGCCTACGGACACAAAAACATCTATTCGGTTTTCTATAAGAAAGATAAGCCGACAGCGCAGAACAATTATCACGAATACGGATTCTACAAACTATCGATAATCGGCGTGCCGATTCCATCGGTGACACTTAATCTTAAATTCTGATTATGAGAAGTTTGAAAATAATATTGTTTGCGATTTTGCTTGTGAGTTGTGAGGAGTATTTCAACCCCGATACCGATGCCACCGAACCCATCTATGTGTTTGAAGGCTTAGTTACCGACCAGCCAGGACCGTACAAGGTGAAAGTATCAAAAAGTTACGGCTACAACGGCAAAATTGAAACTGTTACCGACGCTGATGTGCAAATAAAATGCAGCAACAAACCCTTGTACATCCTAAAATGCGATTCGACAGGCTGTTACGTATCCGATTCTGCCGCGTTCTTAGGCAAGGTCGGCATATCATACAAACTTATAGTCAACACATCAGACGGCAAACACTTTGAATCTCCATTCGAAGAGATGCTTCCCTGCCCTGACATTGATGAGGTTGGCGGCATCTACTACGAAGAGAAAACTTTAACATACAATGGTAATGAATACTTCGACGAAGTTGAAACCGGAATCTGCGCTACCAACAAAACCAACGCTCTCGGATTCACGCCATACTACCGTTACGAATGCAAAATCATTTTACAGACCCAGCAACATTATAACACCACAGGTTTCACTGCCGACCGTTTCATTTACCACCCCTTGCTTTCAACCGGACATTTGTTTATTGCCGACGCGAACAGCTACATCAATAATCAAATAATTGATAATCATATATATAAAACGGCAAACAGAACATTTTTCGTAGGAATTGATTCGTTAGTTGAAGGTGTAGAGGAATATGAAATAATAAACCGCGGTGAGTTTGTGTGCGTCAAACAATTATCAATGGACGAAAAGCAATATAAATTCTGGAAAGCTGTGAAAGACCAGCAGGAAAACACAAAATACCTTTTCGGGCAAGTCGAAAACCGTCCTGTAGGGAATATTAGCGGGAAAAACGGAGAAAAAGCATTAGGATACTTTTGCGTTTCGTCTGTAAAACAAAATTTCTGCGCTTTGAGCCTGAACGAATCAAAGAAAATTGTCAAAAGGTATGACATCGACTATTTTCCTGATACAGACACTGTTGCGATTTACAGTCGTTGGCAAAGATTCACCAAAGCGTTCGAAAACTAAAAAAAATGATTATCAGATTTATATCGATATTATTCTTACTGACGGCAACCATCGGGGCATCCGCTCAACGCCTTATACGGGAACACCCTATTGTGCTGAAAACCGACCGCAGCAACTACATTTCGGGCGACAACGCGCTATTCAGCCTGTTTTTGTACGATGGCCTTGTAACTGATTCCGAACCAGGAACTGACATCTATGTTGACCTTACCGACATCAAAAACAATTGGATAACTGGCACAGTTGTAAAAGTTGAAAATGGCCGCGCATCGGGAATGCTCGAAATACCAGACGACCTTTTAACGGCTTATTACAAATTACGCGCATACACCAACTATCCCAATATGGATAATTATTTGTGTATTAGCGAGATTTATATCGCCAACAGGTTTGGAAACAGTTCCGAGACGATTTTACGAAGCCGTCTTTCAAAAGCTGAAAATGAATCAACCGGCCCAATTATTGGGATAGGAAAAACCGAATTCCGCACAAAAGAGAAATTCGATATTGCCTTTGATTGCCCCGATTCGGTTTCGGCAATGGTGCGAATTGTTAGCAAAAAGCAATGGGACAGTGAGTTGAAACACAATTATGCCAAGATTGAGCCATTCAAACAAAACGAAGGCTTTTCGGCGCTCACGCCTTACGACGGCATTCTGGTAGCCGGCAACGTCACTGATTCTGTTTCGGGTGCGCCAATTGATAATGCCATTGTGCTTATATCGCTGCAAGACAGCATTGTTCGCTTGATGTACGATGTGACTGACAGTGAAGGCTCGTTCTGCGTTCTGCTGCACAACTACTATGGTCAGCAGGAAGTGTTTGTGAGTGCATTCAACCTTCAGATGGAACCGTTACGCAACACACAAATCACTCTGTGCGAACAGTTTAAATACACCATTGCCGACTTGTCTGATTTTGAAACCGTGTTGCCCGAAACCGATAGTACTGAACTTAATAAGGCGCTGATTGCCAAAGCATTTGAGATGCAGCAGTTTGCACCGTTAGGCATCGAAAACAGGCCTGCCGCTTTGTTCGACCATTTTGTGGTAGGCGAACCGCGACAATCAGTTCATACCGAAGATTTTATCGAACTTAATGACTTCCGTGAGATTACGCGTGAGATAACCCCGTTTATCCGCATACGCAAGGACAAAAACGGCAACCCAGAACTGCGCATTGTTTCGGACAACGGTACGGTAACTCCCAACCCGCTGCTGCTTGTCGACGGCGTGCCACTGACCGATCTCAACCTGCTGATGGACAAGGGTAGCACAACCATAAAACGCGTTGACACACAAAACAAACCACGAAACTTTGGCAACATCAGTTTCAACAATGGCATTGTGGCCGTCTGGACGCACAAACTCGATTTCTGGGAAAATCTTCACGTGCCTGGCACCTATCGGTTTGTGGTTCAAGGATTTCAGCCTCCAGTGACAGAGTCTGTACCCGCACCTTCTAAAGACCGTCTGCCCGATTTGCGGCAAACCATCTATTGGAATCCGCAGGTGAACACCACAGAGCAAAAAAGCATCAGCGCCACACTGTCTGACGAGACCGGCGAGTTTGTGATTGAGTTCTTCGGCATCGACCGCAACGGCAAAATCGTCAGCGACTACAAACTGATTAACGTAAGATAGCAATGGCATCGATAAAATACATATTAACAATAATTTGCATCGCGGCAGCGCTAATAGCCGACGCCCAAGGCTCACTAACACGAAAATCGGCCATCCAGCACATCACAGGCGAGCCGTTTGTGCACTACTACGCATCTTTCGACGGCGTGCCGTTCTACCGCGGCGACTGGCTGACGGGCAGCGTGACTATGAAAAGCGGCGAGACGTACAACGGCCTCCAACTGCGCTACGACGACTACAAAGACGACCTGATTTACCAGAACGACATCACCAACAATGTCATCATAATCGACAAAAACTCGATTGCGCAGTTCTGCCTTACATTGCCAAACGGCAAAATTGAGACATTCAAACTCATTGAGCATCAAAACCTTAAAGATTTAAACGGCAGTTATTTCGCCATCATTCTCGAAGACAGCCTATCGGTGATAAAAAAATATCAGGCCAAAGAAGAGCGGTACAGCAACGTGAATATGACGCTGAAAAAAACTGGCGCTTTTGTGCAGAAAGAGAGCCGCTACACGTGGGACGGCAACGAGCTGAAGGGCGTCCCACGCTTCCGCCGTATGATTCTGCGCCAATATCCGCAATACAAGGAAGAGCTGCGTAAATTCCTATTCCACAACCACATCCGTATGAAAAACGATGACGATGTGAGGCTGCTGTATAAGGAAATTAACCGGCTGGAGAGAAAATAGCCGTCTGTTTTTGCCGACCCATCGACTCAAATTGCGATGCTATAAACATCTGCAAAAAACTCTTTCGTATCTCTAAAGAATAGCGCAAATTTGCAGCCGCAAAAAAAATATTGAAATGGGTATCATAATCAAGAACGCAGAGCAGATTGACGGCATCCGCAAGAGCGCGAAACTGGCGGCTGCTTCGCTCGATTTCATCGGAGAATACATTAAGCCGGGCGTTGACACCGAGCGCCTCGACAACCTCATCAACGAGTTCATCTGCGACCACGGCGCCATATCGGCGTGCAAGGGTTACGGCGACTTCCCGAAATACTGCTGCATATCGCCCAACAACGTGGTGTGCCACGGCATTCCTTCGCCCGACACCATCCTCAAAGAAGGCGACATTGTCAACATCGATGTCACCACCATTCTCAACGGCTACTATGGCGACACAAGCCGGATGTTCACCGTTGGCGAAATCTCGCAACAGGCTCAGGCCCTGATAGATGCAACAAAGCATTGTCTCGATTTGGGCATTGAACAGGTGCGCCCGAAAAACACTTTCGGCAACATCGGTTTTTTCATTGCACGATACGCGCAGATGAAAGGCTACAGCGTTGTTTGGGAGTTCTGCGGACACGGCGTGGGCATTGAATTCCACGAGGAGCCGCAGGTTGACCACATCGCCCGCCGCAACTCGGGTGCCATTATGCGTCCGGGAATGATTTTCACCATCGAGCCGATGATTAACCAAGGCAAGGCTCGCGTTGATATTGACAAGAACGACGGCTGGACGGCACGCACCATCGACGGCAAGCTGTCGGCGCAGTTTGAGCACACCGTGCTGGTTACCGAAACTGGCGTCGAGGTGTTGTCAGACATTCACGACGAATATCCAATCAGATAGGATTCTACAAAGTTGTATAACAAAAACGGCTGCCCTTTGAGCAGCCGTTTTCTATTTTGTCAATTCGATAACAATCTTTACAACGAATCTATTTGTTTTTCAGCAAGTCAACAACTTCGTCGGGCGAAAGCTGTTGCTGCTCACCGGTTGCCATATTCTTCAGCATCACCTTGCCCTCGTTCACTTCATTCTCGCCCACCACAGCCACAAACGGAATGTTGCGCCCGTTGGCGTACGACATCTGCTTCTTCATTTTTGCCGGCTCAGGATAAAGCTCCGTGCTGATGCCAGCAGCACGCATTTTCGCAACCACGGGTAGGCACCATTGCTGCTCGGCTTCGCCGAACGTAACAAACAGCAGTTGAGTTGATTGTGTTGCCGATTGCGGGTAAAGATTGAGTTGGTCGAGCACGTCGTAGATGCGGTCGGCACCAAACGAGATGCCAACGCCCGAAACACCAGGCATTCCGAAGATTCCTGTTAGGTCGTCGTAGCGGCCGCCGCCCGTGATTGAGCCAATCTGCACATCGAGCGCCTTAACCTCGAAGATGGCGCCCGTGTAGTAGTTCAGGCCGCGGGCCAGCGTCAGGTCAAGGTCGATTTGCGTTTGCAGGCCAAGCGGCTCAATGGCGTCGAAAATGGATGTCAGTTCGGCAATGCCCTTCTGCCCCACTTCACTGTCTTTCAGTACGTTGGCGATTTGTGCAAGTTTTTGACGGTTGTCACCGCTCAAAGCCAGAATCGGCTGTAGGCGGGCAATTGAATCATCGCTCAACCCTTTGTCGGCCAACTCTTTGTTGACGTTCTCAATTCCGATTTTGTCAAGTTTGTCGATGGCAACGGTGATGTCCATCATCTTGTCGGGTGCGCCGATGGCCTCGGCAATGCCAGCCAAAATCTTGCGATTGTTGATTTTCAGCGCCACGCGGATTCCGAAACGCTGATAGACATCGTTAACTATCTGAATCAGTTCAACTTCGTTCATCAGCGAGTCGCTGCCAACAATATCAACATCGCACTGGTAGAACTCGCGGTAACGGCCTTTCTGGGGCTTGTCGGCGCGCCAAACGGGCTGAATCTGATAGCGCTTGAACGGGAACTGAAGGTCGTTGCGGTGCTGCACCACAAAACGCGCAAACGGCACGGTGAGGTCGTAGCGCAGGCCTTTTTCCGAAATCTTGTTGGTAACTTTCACAGAATCTTTCGATTGCAGCAGTTCGGCATCAACATTGCCAAGATAATCGCCCGAGTTCAGAATCTTGAAGAGCAGTTTGTCGCCCTCCTCGCCGTACTTGCCCATAAGGGTTGAGAGGTTCTCGGTTGCTGGTGTCTCAATCTGCTGAAAACCATAGAGTTTGAACACACTTTTGATGGTATCGAAAATGTAGTTGCGCTTAATCATCTCGGCCGGACCGAAATCGCGCGTGCCTTTTGGTATTGATGGTGTCTGAACTTGTGCCATAATTTTGTCCTTTTTATAATGCAAATGCCAAGACTTGTGGGCCTTGGCTCTGCATAAAGTTATGAATATCGATGTTTTACAAAAATCAAATTTTCAGTTTTTTCTCAATCTCCTCAATGTAGCCCTTGAACTGGCGGTCGGTGTCGATGAGGTTGTTCACCGTTTTGCAGGCGTGCAGAACCGTTGCGTGGTCTTTTCCGCCGATTTGCGAGCCGATGGTTGCCAGCGACAGCTTAGTCATATGTTTTGCGAAATACATTGCAATCTGCCGTGCCTGAACAATCTCACGTTTGCGCGTCTTCGACGTGATGGCGTCAGACTGCAGGTTGAAATAGTCACACACAACCTTCTGTATGTAGCTGACGCTCAGCTCGCGAGTGGTGTTCTTCACCAGCTTGTCGATAATCTGGCGGGCCAGGTCAATGGTGATGGTCTCCTTGTTGAGCGTTGAGTGCGCCAAAAGCGAAATCAGGGCGCCTTCCAGCTCACGTATGTTGTTGGTAATGTGAGCGGCAACGTAATCGAGAATGTCGTCGCCAATCTCAATGCCCTCGTTGTAGGCGAACTGCTTCAATATCGCTTTGCGCGAATCGTAGTCGGGATTGGTCAGCTCTGCCGACAAGCCCCATTTGAATCGCGACAGCAGACGCTCCTCAATGCCATCCATATCGGCCGGAGCCGTATCCGAAGTGATAATGAGCTGCTTGCCGTTCTGGTGCAGATTATTGAAAATCTCGAAGAAGATGTCTTGCGTTTTCGGTTTGCCGGCAAACTCGTGAATATCATCAACAATCAGCAAATCAATCATTTGATAGAAATGCAGGAAATCGGTGCGGGTGTTGTTCTGCGTTGCATAGGCGAACTGGGTGTGGAATTCGTGCCCCGACACATACAGCACCACCTTGTCCTGGAAACGGTCTTTGGTCTCGTTGCCGATGGCCTGCGCCAGATGAGTCTTGCCAAGTCCCGAGCCGCCGTAGATGAACAGCGGATTGAAGGTTGTCTTGCCCGGATTGGTGGCGATGGCATAACCCGCCGAACGCGCCAAACGGTTGAACTCACCCTCCACCAGACGGTTGAAAGTGTTGCGGTTGTTGAGTTTCGGGTCAATCTGCACGCGCGGAATGCCCGGAATCACAAACGGATTCTTTATCGATGAGTGGTCCTCGTTGGGCAGAGTAACCGGCTTATTATAACGTTCTTTCTTGTCAAAGGTAGGCAGCTTGGTAATGGTCGGTCGGTCGTCCGGACGGATGTTGTTCTGCATCACAACATAATACTCAAGACCGGCGCCCTCACCCAACTCAATCTGCAACGCCTTGCGAAGCAAATCGATGTAGGCTTCTTCGATGTACTCGTAGTAGAACTGGCTCGGTACCTGAATCGTCAGCAACTTACCATCAAGCTTGATTGGAACTATGGTCTCAAACCAGGTTCTGTACTCAGCGGCTTTTACATTGTCCTTAATAAAGCGCAAGCAGTTATCCCATACTTGCTTGTAATCCTTACTCATCTGATAATTAATGATTTGTTTTTTGTCGTTTTCGACGTACAAACATTGTTAAAAAATCGGAGAAAAAAAACTGTTTTGGGTGTTGCAAAATTCACTTTTCCGTTATTGTTCTAAATATCAAACGAAAAAAAATTTCACTTTTTTAAAAATTTTTATAAAACATTGATTATCAACAAGCTACAAGTAAGTTTCATAACTTGTTGAAAACTAAATCGGTAATATTTTCGGGCAACTTTAAGTGGATTTTCCGACCATTTTTTTGACAAAAATCGACGAAAAAAAACGCTTTTTTTCCGCCCTCAAAAACCGGCAAAAATCCAGTGTGTTGAAAAACAAAAAAATGCCGGATTCGGGCATCGCTTTTCCCAAAATCCGGCCAGATTTTTCACATATATTATATAGTATCGGAAGAAATTACGGCTTCTACTTCTTTTCCAACTTCTTGGCGTCGCTCATCGATATTTTCTTGCCGTTGTTGAACGGAACAATGAACGCGTCGGGGTATTCGGCGCTGATGGTCTTCTTGTAAGCCGACGCCTCGTCTAATGTGGCGAAACGGCCAATCATATACTTGTATTTGTTGCCGTCTTTGTACTCGAAAACGTCGGGCTTGCCCGCGAATTTCTCAATCGGGTTGGCCACGGGCGCCGATGTGGTGGCCACCTGCAGACGGTAGCATAATGCGCTTTGTGCGGCTTCGGTGTCATCCTGAGCCACAGTGGTGGCCTTCTTCACCTCCTGCTCCTCGGCGTCGAGCGATGCCAGATAGTCGCGGATGGCGCGGAAGATGGCCGATGCCAGATAATCCTGGCCGCTCTCCGACATCAGGTACTTCTCCTCTTCTTCGTTCGAGATGAAGCCGGTCTCAATCAGGATGCTCGGCATTTTGGTGTGCCAGAGCACAAGGAATCCGGCCTGCTTAACGCCGCGATCGGCGCGCTTGGCCTTCTCGCGGAACTCGTCCTGCACCATCGACGCAAGCTTCAGGCTTTTGTCCAGATAGACGTTCTGCATCAGCGAGAAGATGATGTACGACTCGGCCGACGAGGGGTCAAATCCCTCATACTTAGTGTTATAGTCTTGCTCCATCACAATAACGGAGTTCTCTTTCTGAGCCACTTCAAGGTTACCCTGCGATTTGTGCAAACCCATTGCAAACGTCTCAGTACCAAACGGTTTTGTGTTTTTATTTGAGTTTGCGTGAACCGAGACGAAAAGGTCGGCGTTGTTTTTGTTGGCTATTGCGGCGCGCTCGTCGAGCGGGACAAAGAAATCGGCGTCGCGTGTGTAGATGACGCGGGTGTCGGGCGTGTTTTTCTTTAGATATTCGCCAACCTTGAGCGCAATTGAGAGCACAACATCTTTTTCCTTGCCCTTCTTGCCGATGGCGCCCGTATCGTGGCCGCCGTGCCCGGCATCGAGCACCACGGTGTGTTTATACGACTGTTTTTTCTGGGCGTCGGCGGTGCCGAATCCCAAGCATATTGTCAAGACCAGTGTCGCGATTGCAAGTTTTTTTCCCATCTGAAAATTATAAAACGGCGAACTTTCGATTGCACCTTATTTTTGTTTAGTTTTGGCACGCAATAAAAATATGTATTGCTGCGTAACAAAAATAGTATATTTTTCTATTTGATTTGAAAACAAAAAGCCTTCTTGCGACATTGTTGATATGCTTAATCATCAATTTAACAGTTGGGGCTCAAACCACTGATAATGATTCTGTTAACGCTGTCGCGAATATAGATACAACTGTAACGGCCAGCGCGGCTGACACGCTTGCGACGGCGGCTGATTCGTTATCGGTGGCCGACTCGTCGGCGACAAAAAAGCCGAAAGCGAAGAAGAATCTGCTGACCACCGACGTGAAAACCAGCGCCAAAGATTCCACCATTTTCTCGCTCGACGGCAAGAAAGTGTTCCTTTTCGGCGATGCCAAAATCGAATATGAGGACATTGTTCTTACGGCTGCATACATTGAGGCCGATATGGACCAGGGCATCATCTATGCCGAGGGTGTGACCGACTCAACGGGAACCATTCAGGGAAAGCCGGTGTTCACTCAAGGCGACGAAGAGATGAAGGCCATCAACATCACCTACAACGTGAACACCAAGCGCGGCTACATTGAAAAGCTCTACACCGAGCAGGAAGACGGCTATCTGCATAGCGAACTGACTAAAAAAGAGGTGGATAACTCGATTAATATGCTTCACGGAAAGTTCACCACCTGCGAGCTCGAGGACCCGCACTTCTACCTTGAGCTGACCAAAGGCAAGTACATTCCTGACAAGGCCATTATTGCCGGGCCGTCGTATATGGTGATGGCCGACATTCCGCTGCCGCTGGTGATTCCGTTCGGCTACTTCCCCATCACCAAGAAAAAGACATCGGGTTTTCTGATGCCGCGCGTGGGCGAAGAGAACAACCGCGGTTTCTTCCTGTCGGACGGCGGCTACTACTTTGCCGGCAACGATTATGTTGATTTCACGCTTCGCGGAAGCATCTACTCAAAAGGCTCGTGGTCGCTCAACGGCTCGTCGCGATACAAACTGCGCTACAAATTCTCGGGCAACGTGAATGTGACCTACGCTAAGAACGTGTTCAGCGAAAAAGGTCTGAGCAATTACAACGAGACTCGGGAATACAGAATTGCCTGGTCACACTCGCAAGACGCCAAGGCACGTCCGAACAGCACCTTCTCGGCAAGTGTCAACTTCTCGTCGAGCGGCTACAACAAGTACCAGACCACATCGTCGCAAGACTATCTGACGAACACCACATCGTCGAGCATATCGTACCAGATGAACCGGATTATGAACTCGCCGTTCAGCCTGTCGATTAACATCCAGCACACGCAAAACACACGCGACTCAAGCCTGAGACTTACATTGCCGAATTTCTCCCTGACAATGAGCCGCATACAACCGTTCAAACGCCGTAAGGCCGTTGGTCCGATGCGGTGGTACGAAGATATCGGCATAAGCTATAAGGGAGTTTTCCAAAACGAGGTTAAAACCCACATTGACAGCCTTTTCACACACGGAACGCTTGAAAAATTCGAATATAGCGTAAAGCACAGCCCAACGCTAACCAAATCATTTAAAGTGTTGAAATTCTTCAATTTGTCGCCAGGTGCATCGTACGGCGAGCGGTGGTTCTTCAAACGCCACTACATTGAGGCGATTAACGACACCACCCCAATCGATTCAAAACACTATCGCGAACGCGAGGAACGAGGCTTCTACCGCGTTTACGACTATAGTTTCAGCTTGGGGCTGAACACCACGCTCTACGGTATGTACAGCTACCGCCGCGGCCCGGTGAAGGCTCTGCGCCACGTTATCACACCGGAAGTGAGGTACAGCTGGCGCCCTGATTTCGGTCAGGAAAAATTCGGGTACTACGAGACCGACCCGCGCGACCCCAAAGGCACGAGACTATATTCGCCCTATGGCAATAAGGACATACCCGGCAGCGGACGAAGCAGCTCGTTCCGTTTCTCACTCAACAACAAGCTGGAAATGAAGGTGAAAGACGAATCGGACACCGTGAAACAGGAACGCAAGGTTCCTATATTTGAAGCGCTGAACTTCAGCACATCGTACAATATGCTGGCCGAAGAGTTTAAATGGAGCGACCTGCGCATTACCGCCAAAACAACGATTTTCAAAACTTTCCCGATACAGATAAGCGCCAATGGCTGTTTCTACGCAATCGACTCGTTGGGAAAGAAAATCGATGAATTCGAATATAACCACACCGGCAAGCCGTTCCGAATCACAAACGCCTCAACATCATACAGCTACACACTGAGTTCCGACAAGCTGTATGGCAAGAACAAGAAGAAAGACAGCGATGAGAAAACGCCGGTTGTGGATGCCGAGCACTCAATGTACGACGACAGCGACCTTGAGGAATACGATTATTTTGACATTCCGTGGAGCCTGAGTTTCAGTTACAGTCTCACCTACTCAAAGCCCGGACACGTAAGCAAGCTGTCGCAATCGCTCAGTTTCAACGGCGATTTTAGCCTGACACCGAAATGGAAAGTTGGCTTTTCGTCTGGCTACGATTTCGACTCCAAACAGTTCACTTACACACGGTTCAGCCTTTCGCGCGACCTGCACTGCTGGGCGGCTTCGCTCAACCTTATCCCGTTTGGTCCGCGGCAGAGCTACACATTCAACATCGCCGTCAAATCGGCAATTCTGCAGGACTTGAAGTACAACAAGACTAAGAGCTGGTACGATAATTAATTGAAGTCCCGATAGCTATCGGGATGAAGGACTGAAGGACTGAATTATGAATTATGAATTACGAATTACGATTAAACAGTTAACCGATTCAACAATTCACCGATTCACCAATAAAAGCTTCTACCCTTTCACCCCCAAAATATACCCTGTTCCGTGAACGTTGGTAATCTCAATGTTCGGGTCCGACTTCAGGTATTTGCGCAGTTTGGTGATAAAAACATCCATACTGCGGGCGGTGAAATAGCCCGTCTCGCCCCAGATTTTCTCGAGCGTCAGATTGCGGTCAACAACGTTGTTAACGTTCTGATTCAGAAAGCATAGCAGTTCCGCTTCCTTGGGCGAGAGTTTGGTTTGCGAGCCGTCTTCAAAAGTCAGTGTGCGGTTTTTCACGTTGAACACATAGCGGCCAATCGTCAGTTCCTCAACAGAATTATCGGGCTGCTGACTTGCGGGCGTGCGTTTCAGAATGGCCTTTATCTTATAGATAAGCAGTTCAGAATCAAATGGTTTTGTGATATAATCGTCGGCACCAATCTTGTAGCCTTTAATCATATCTTCCTTCATATTCTTGGCAGTCAGGTAGATAATCGGCGTAGCGGGCTTCAACTGCTTGATTTCGGCACCAATGGTGAAGCCGTCGACGTGGGGCAGCATCACATCAAGAATGCAAAGGTCGAACTGACCAGCCTTGAAGGTGGACACCGCGTTCAGACCGTCATCGACAAGCGTAACGTCCAAATCGTTCATTTCCAGGAACGAACGCAGCACCGAACCGAAATTCACATCGTCCTCAACCAAAAGAATCTGTTGCTTTGACATATCTGTAAGTATTTATGATTCAACGTTTTCACCGATTGTCGGCAGCCAGATTTCGAAGGTGCTCCCCTCGCCTTTCTGACTCGACACTTTGATTTCGCCCTTGCACGAGAGCACAATGGCCTTCACGTAACTCAATCCGAGCCCGAAACCTTTGACTGTGTGCACGTTACCCGTCGGGTGGCGGTAGAACTTCTCGAACACCTTCTCCTGTGTCTCCTTGTCCATACCTATTCCCTTGTCGCTCACCGAGATAAGCAGGTCGGTACCAATGTTGCGGGTGGTGACGGTTATGTCGGGCGGCGTATCGATTGAGTATTTGTTGGCATTGTCCAACAGGTTGTAAATCACATTGATAAAGTGCGATTGGTCAACGCGGGCAAAATCATTTTTGGCATTGTTGACAAGTTTGATTGTGCCGCCGCGGTGCTCAACCTGAAGGCTGATATTGCTCACCGCCTTCTCAATAAACGGCTGAACGTGAGTGGGTTGCAAGTTCAGATTAAAATCTTTCTTGTCGAGCATCGACATTTGCAGCACCGTCTCCACCTGACGGTTCATTCGGCGGTTCTCCTCCTTGATAATGCTTGTGAAACGCTGAATTTTCTCGGGGTCGCCAATCACCGACGGCGACGTGATTGAGTCGGCGGCCAGTTGGATTGTAGCCAGCGGCGTCTTGAACTCGTGCGTCATATTGTTCACAAAATCGGTCTTCACCTCCGACGTGCGCTTTTGGTCAACCATTGTGCGGATTGTCACCCAAAATGTTATCAATATGATAGTTGTAAACAGCACCGAGCCCCAAATGGGCAGCATCACCGAACTGTAAATCACATTGCGGCGGTCGGGAAAATAGACCGAGAGCTTCTCGTCGTGCTGTGCGAAATCGTTGGGAAACAGGCTTGTTTTGAAAGTCCGCTTCTGACTTTTGTAGCCCTTCGATTTCAGATTCTCGTACGGCACGCCCTTGCTGTCGGTGACTGCGAACTCAAACGGAAGGTCGATGCCCGCGTTGCGGAACTCGAAGGCCAGCGTGGGCTTGATGGTTGTGAAATCGACGCGCTCGCTGATTGGGCGGTCCTTGATGTTGAACTCGAAAAGCATCTGCTCCATCAGTTGCTCCATACCCGCGCGCCCCCAGCCGCCTTGGCCGTCGGGCTGCGTGACCGACGAGTATGCCTGAAACGACACATTGCCACCATCGACCACAGTATCAATCTGATAACTATAGGTTTCGGTATTGCCGTTCCGTTCCTTCTTCATCTTCGAAAGGTCGATGACGTGCTCCTTGCTGCGGTTGCCGAAATCGCTCAACGTCATAATGAGCGACTCCTCCTGACGGTTGCGCGCCTTGCCCGCCATTCCCGACATAAAGTTCGAAATGAAAAAGGCGTTCTGATTGCGCTCGATGCGGAAAGCCGCGTTCTGCAAGGCAAAGTTGACGTGCTGCGCAAACTGCTCGTCGCGCACCGAGATGGCCTTGCGAACCCAGAAAATCTGCACGGCGATGATGCCAAAAAGCGACACTATCATCAGTGCCAGAATGCCCGAAAAACGTTGTCGTTTCACTGCTTTAGAATTTTTGTCAAAATTAGTCAAAAGCCGATTTTTTTGGAACCGGCGATGCAAATTTATCGTTCCTACGGCACTTTCCGCACGGTTTAACGTTTCGTTAACTCTTTTTAACCAGGCCTTAACCACCGCGCGCCGTTTGCCGGCCTACATTTGCATCGTTTAAAAAACAGAACATTCTTTTCATAATTGGTTTTTATTAGTTGCTAAACGCGGACTCCCAATCCGCTACCGAAACGGCCTCCGACTCCCAATCAGAGGCCGTTTTCAGTTTGTGATTGACAGTCGGCAGTCAGCATTTGACAACATCGCCCGCCGCTTTGACGACCGACCGCCGACGTCACGCAAAAAAACTCTATAATTACTTGTTATTGATGCGCTTTCGAGCCATCGGTGTTTGAACAAAATTTATAATGATATGACAAGAGGATTTGTTGCAATTGCACTGACTTTTTTATCGCTTGGCGCGATGGCGCAGCAGGAAATCAGACTTTACGACGGCGCGGCTCCGGGCAGCGAGAATGCCGAGAACAAAGAACGCGCCCTGCGTGACGCCAACGGCCAGATTCAGACCATCTACGGCGTTGTGGACCCGTCGATAACCGTCTATCTGCCCGACGCCGACAAGGCACGCGGCACGGCTGTAATCCTCTGCTCGGGCGGCGGACTGGCCGCTCACTCGTGGGGCGACAACGTCATCAATATGGCCGAATGGCTCAACAAACGCGGCATTGCGGCCATCGGGCTTAAATACCGCACCCGCAACACCGACGGCCCCCGCCCCAAACCCGACCCGAACAAAACGCTCAACGTAACTATCACCGAGTTCGACAAGCTTGAGAAATCGAACGCCAACCCCGACCTGACCGGCGAAGGCATCGCTTGCATCGACAACGCCATCAACGATGTGCTGCGCGCGATGGAGATTGTCCGCCAGCACGCCGCCGAATGGAAGATTGACACGGCCCGCATCGGCTACCTCGGATTCTCAGCTGGCGGCGGAGTGGCTCTCGGGGCTACAATCCGCGCCGACAGCCGTCACCGTCCGGCGTTTGTGGCCACCATCTTCGGCCCGTCGCTCATTGATGTTGATGTGCCGGCCAACGCTCCCCATCTGTTCATCGCCACCCGCAGCGACCACCGCAACGTGGCCGCCGGCCTGCTCTCGCTCTACCTCGATTGGAAAAAAGCCGGGGCCAACGCCGAGCTTCACCTCTACGATGACGGCTACGGTCCGTTCGGCACCGCCGACACCGGCAACACCAGCGGCACCTGGCGCGAGAGTTTCTACCGGTGGATGCTGTTTAACAAGTTTTGAATCAGGATGATATAGCAAAATACCTAGTTGCCTCAACATCTGCTTTTTTGCTATAATTGTCTGGTGACAAACAATCTGCGCGAAGAACAATCACACTGGCGACTATGTTGAAAAATAACGAAGACTGAAGCCTCGGTGGAATCGCGAAATCCACCTTTTTGGAATACTTTTGCGGAATGAACAGTCTGGAATCGAAAGTTGTAACCGCCGCCAAATGGTCGGCGCTGACAGAGATAGCGTCGAAGCTGATTTCGCCGATAGCGGGAATGATTCTGGCCCGCCTTCTCACCCCCGAAGCGTACGGCGCGGTTGCCACAACAACGATTATCATTTCGTTTGCGGAGATGCTTACTGAAGCCGGATTCCAACGCTATCTGATTCAGCACAATTTTTCCGATGACAAAGAGAAACTTGAATACGCCGACACCGCATTTTGGCTAAACTTTTCATTAAGCATTATCGCCTGGCTGCTAATAGTTGCATTCAGACACCCTCTTGCAAAATTTGTTGGAAGCCCAGAATTGGGCAATGCTATCGCCATTGCGTGCTCAATTATTCCAATCACCGCTTTTTCAAGCATTCAGGCTGGCTTTTATAAACGCGACCTCAACTTCAAACCGCTTTTCAAAGCCAGAATGATAGTAATAGCCATTCCTTTCTGCATTACCATTCCTCTGGCACTGTGGCTACGCAATTATTGGGCATTAATACTCGGTTCAATCGCACATCAAATCGCATACGCGATAATCCTCACAACGAACTCACAATGGAGACCTTCTCCTCGGTTTCGTTTCCTGTATGCAAAAGAAATGTCCGGTTTTTGGTTTTGGACATCGGCCGAAAGAATCATCACTTATATTACCGGTTACATTGATTTGTTCATTATAAGCAGAAAATTTGACCAGCATCTGCTTGGCATATATCGTACATCAACACAAACATCTACACATATAATAGCCTTAATATCAGCAATAGTTGTTCCTGTTTTGCTACCAGCGTTTTCAAAAGCGCAAAATGATTACACAAAACTCCGAAACGTCATACTGAACATTCAAAAGCATTTGGCTATTGTTATATTACCCATAGGAATCGGCATTTTTGTATATAGAGATTTGATAACCAATATTTTATTAGGCAATCAATGGTGCGAGGCCGCTCCAATAATTGGCATCTGGGGGATAATGCACTCTTTTTCATTACTATTGAACCGTTGTTATACCAATGCGTTTATTGCCATTGGGAAACCCAAAATACCGGTATACGTACAGATGCTGTATGCCGCAGCACTCATTCCCGCCATAATAATATCTTCCAACATTAGTTTTAATGCGATATATTTAACCCGCACATTCATAAAAATTTGGATAATAGTACTCAACTGTATTTTCATCTTCCACACCATCAAGCTAACAGTGCTCAAAACAATAATTAACATTTTGCCAGAGCTTACAGGATGCCTTGCAATGTTTGCAATAGCAACCATTCTTTCTGTTTTTTGCGAATCCGTTTTGTGGGAAATTCTCTCGATAACAATATGCGCCATCTTATATCTTTCAATTATCTTTCAGTTTAAATCGGAAAAGATTATTATACATCGGTTAATAAAACAAATAAAAAAACAATTGTGTTTGAGATGAAAATCGCCATACATCACCGACCCGGCTCATACAGCGACTTATGGATTGAATATTGCCAAAAACACGATATACAATACCGAATTGTAGATGCTTACGCCAATGACATTTTAGAACAAATAGCTGACTGCGATGCGTTTATGTGGCATTTTCATTTGCATCAGTACAAAGACTATCTGTTTGCCAAGCAATTGATATATGTAATTGAAAAGCAGATGGGTAAAATCACATTTCCCAACTATGACACATGCTGGCACTATGATGACAAAGTGGGTCAGAAATACCTATTTGAATCAATTGGGGCGCCACTAATACCATCATACATTTTCTACACAAGACAAGAGGCTCTTGAGTGGGCAAAAACTGCAACATTTCCTAAAGTTTTTAAATTACGCTGCGGGGCGAGTTCTTCAACCGTACAACTAATAAATTCCAGGCTACAAGCAAAAAGTATAATAAAAAAAGCATTTAACGGCGGTATTAAAACCTTTAATTACAATGAGCTAATCAAAGAACATTACCACAAATATAAAAATGGATTGGTTTCTCTTAGGAATCTATTAGGACTGATCAAGATGTGGGCTCTTCGAACAAAACCGCTCGAATACTACACCTACCATTCCAAAGAGAAAGGCTACGTTTATTTTCAAGATTTCATTCCAGACAACGATTTTGATATACGGGTACTAATAATTGGCAACCGAGCTATTGCCAAAAAACGCATGAACAGAGAAAATGATTTTCGCGCGTCTGGCAGTCACATAAATATATTTGATGAAAAAAAAGTGGATTTGAAATACATAAAAAAGGCCTTTGAAATAAACGATAAGCTCAAAATGCAAAGCGTTGCTTTTGATTTCCTTCACGATTCGAATGCAAATCCCTTACTTACCGAAGTAAGCTATTGCAGCGGCATAAAAAACTACAAATACTACTCAGGATATTGGACGGCCGACCTTCAATGGCACGAATGCAAAATCACCGATTTTTGTAACTTTATTGTTGAAGACGTAATTAAGGAAATCCAAAATCAATGAGAATTCTGTTTTTCATACACGGACTATATGGCGGTGGTGCAGAACGAGTGGCATCGATACTGCTCAATCATTTTTGTGAAAAGCACGAAACCTACGTGGCTGTAACAAACTTCAAAGCGCCTTTCTACCCTATTGATAGCCGAGTCCACTTGATTGATGACCGAAAAAAAATCAAAGGAGCAAGATTTATTCCCCGCTTCATTAAAATGGCACACACCATTCATAAAATCAAACCTGACATAATCATCTCATTCCTTGTAACACGCAACAATAAAGCTTTGGCTGCAAACCTTTTTTGTAGAAGGAGAATAATTGTTTCTGAACGGAATACATTAAAGCATGAACGCTCACTGAAGCATCGTTTTTTAAGAAAACTTTTATATCCATTAGCAGACAAGATCGTTTTTGTCACCGCTGACGATTGCAAGAAATATCCGTTCCAAAACAAATGCTTAACCATTTATAATCCTGCAATATACAGCATTTACAGCGACTATAGCAATAGGCAAAAAACAATCATCACCATAGCCCCACATAACCGTTGGCACAGCAAAGGGTTGGATATTCTTCTTAAAGTATGGGCTAAAATTGCTCAGCAATACCCCAATTGGAATTTGAAAATATATGGAAGGATATACTACGAATTATCTGACAATCTAACCTACTTAAATCACGAACGGGTTATATGGGCCGGTTGGACAGACAATATTGTCGAAGTATTACAAAATACAAGTATTTTCATATTAGCTTCACGATTTGAAGGTTGCCCCAATAGTCTGATAGAAGCCATGAGCCAAGGGTGTGCTTGCTTAGGCACTGACTGCGAAGGTGGCATAAAAGAGATAATAACCGATGGCGTTGACGGACTGATAGCCCAAAGCGAAAATGTTGATGACATTGCTACAAAATTGCAAATGCTGATTGACGATGAGAATCTGCGTCGCAAACTGTCTGCTGGAGCCATAGAAAAAGTGAAACAATTCGACAAAAAGGCTTTCTTTGCCCAGTGGGACAATTTGATTGAAGAAGTTGCCGGGAAATGAGAATTTTGTTTTTTATCAATCATTTAGCCAATGGTGGTGCGGAACGCGTGGCCGCAACATTGCTGAATCATTTATGCGAAAAGCACGATGTTGAAGTTGTCTTTTTTAGCGACAAAAAAGCCTCGTACAACATCAATCCCAAAATACCAACACAAAAAATCATCATAAACGGCAACAATAAGATTGTTAAAGTGATTAGACGTATTTCAAGAATCAGGAAACTGATAAAAGAGACAAATCCTGATTTGATGATATCGTTTATGGTTGATTTAAGTATGCAGGTTTTGCTTGCTAATTGTCCAACCTCAAACAAATTAATTGTTTCAGAACATATTACAATTCAAACCACACGGCAACTGCACCGACTAATAACACGCCACATATTATACCGGCTTGCCTCAAAAATCGTTTTAATTTCTGAAAGCGATTACAACTACGCAAAATGGATAGAACAAAAAACATACATATACAATCCTCTCTGCATACCTATAAGTTCAATCTCTCATAAAGAGAAATACATTGTTGCTGTTGGACCTCAAAAAAGATGGCATTCGAAAGGATTTGATATGCTGATTAAGGTATGGTCGAGAATCGCCCCATTGCACCCCGACTGGAAACTACAGTTTGTTGGCGCAAACAATGACGATTATATTATCAATTTGACAAAATCATACAGACTCGAAAAACAAATTGAATTTTTAGGCTGGACTGATGAAATTGATAATACTCTACAGACCAAAAGCATTTACGTTTTATCCTCTCGACGCGAAGGATTTCCTTGCAGTCTGATTGAAGCCATGAGCCAAGGTTGCACTTGTTTGGCATTCGACTGCAAAACTGGTCCAAATGAAATTATTACTGACGGCAAAAGTGGCTTGCTTGCCCGAAACGGAGACATTGATGACATTGCCAACAAACTTGAAATGCTAATAAACGATGAACAATTACGCCTTCGGCTGTCGGCAGGTGCAATTGAAGAAGCCAAACGATTCGATAAAAATGTTTTTTTTGCAGCTTGGGACAAGCTAATTGAGGAAGTTACCGGAAAATGAAACCACAACTTACATAAATGCAAAACATCAGTCACTATATAAAACATCCGAACAGCATTGTAATAGCTGCATTTACAAGAACTTGCGAATGGCTGCCAGACAAGCTATATTTGCAAATTCTGTTTTTCTTGCATTTCGGCAGATTCATTAATTTGAAGAATCCCAAAACATTTTCCGAGAAACTGCAATGGCTAAAACTGTATAACCGCCGCCCTGAATACACACAAATGGTTGACAAATATGCTGTGAAGCAATATGTCGCTGACAAAATCGGAACAAAACACATTATTCCCACAATAGATGTTTGGAACCGGCCAGAAGACATTGACTTCGACAAGCTGCCCAATAGCTTTGTGTTGAAAACCACCCATAGCGGAGGAAGCTCTGGTGTTGTAATCTGCAAAGACAAAAGCAAGCTGAACATCAAGAAATCCATTAAAAAACTAAAAAAATCACTAAAAACTGACCTGTCGAAATCAAAGAAAGAATGGCCTTACAGAAATGTGCCTCGCAAGATTATTGCCGAGAAATATATGGAAGATGAATATGGCGAACTTCGTGATTATAAATTTTACTGCTTTAACGGAGAAGTCAAGTTCATAAAAGTTGATTACGACAGATTTTCAGAACATCACAGAAAAATTTATGACACACAATGGAATCTTCTTCCGCTCATTTATGTGTGTCCAAATAATAATGACGATTTGATAATGCCCAAGAATTTTGAACAAATGCTTGGTATAGCTAAAACATTGTCAAAAAACATTCCTCATCTTCGTGTTGATTTGTATAACATTAATGGCAAAATATATTTCGGCGAGCTAACTTTTTTCCCGACATCCGGTTATAGGTACTTGATTCCCAATGAATGGAACTATAAATTCGGCGATTGGCTTAAATTGCCATCACAAATCATATCAGCAAAATGAAAATTCTTCTATTTGTTGACAAATTGTATGGGGGCGGTGCGGAACGCGTTGCTTCAATTCTTCTTAATCACTTATGCGAAAAACACAACGTTACCGCAGTTATATTCGACGACAAATTACCTACCTATCCGATAAATCCACTAATAAAAATTCAAAAAATAACTGTTAACGGTAAAATAGGTGTTCTGCATCCTATAGAACGAATAGCCAAAATCAGAAAAGCCATAAAAGGAAATTCTCCAGATTTGGTGATTTCGTTTTTGGTAGAAATTAATAGATATTCAATAATTGCGAATCTACATACAGGATACAAGATAATCCTATCTGAACACACATCAATACAAGGAAAGCAAAAAATATGGCTATATTTAACTCGTCATATACTATACCGGTTTGCCACAAAGGTAACGCTTCTTTCGGGAAGCGATTATAAATATGCACGATGGATGAGAAATAAAACACTTATGTACAACCCATTAAGCTATAGTATATTCAAAGAACAATCGCAACGAGAAAAAACGATTGTTGCCGTAAGTTCACAAAAACGATGGCACGTAAAGGGCTTTGATTTGTTGATACAAGCCTGGGCTAAAATTGCGCCATCAAACCCCAACTGGAGATTACAATTTATCGGAGCCAACAATAGCAATTACATAAGTGAAATGGCAAAATCATCGGGGCTTGAAAATAGAGTTGATTTTTCCGGCTGGACTAATGAGATTGACCAAATACTGCGAACAAAAAGCATATATGTTTTATCATCCCGACGTGAGGGGTTTCCGTGCAGCTTGCTGGAAGCGATGAGCCAAGGCTGCGCATGCGTTGCGTTCGACTGCAAAACCGGTCCTAACGAGATTATCACCGACGGCAAAAGCGGCTTACTTGCCCACAATGGCGATATTAATGACTTGGCCGCCAAACTGCAACGTCTGATTAATGACGAGCAACTACGACAGCGATTGGCAAAGGGCGCCACTGAAGAAGCCCGTCGATTTGAGAAAGGTAAAATTATGCGGCAATGGGACGACTTGATTGATGAAGTAACTCTAAACACGCGAAAAAAAGCAAATACATAAACTGACGTTTAATTGCCTCCCGCTCTCTTAATAAACAAAATACCACATTTTGTCAACAAACACACTATTATATAGAGGTATAGTGTAACTTTCGCAATTGATATTTGTATAAAAAGAGGAGTATAAGAAACACATACTCAAAGGAATTGTATTTAACAGGGATACACTAAAAATAGAAATAATTATAAACCTAAAATATTTGCACTATGAAACGCAGATTCACACTTTTAGCAGTCGCAACTTTTTTGTCAACAACATTGTTGGCGGCCTGGGAAGGAGGTTCTTCCCCATTCAGCGGTAGTGGTACCGAAGGAGACCCATACTTAATCGCTTCAGAAGAAAACCTTGCTTATTTGGCATCACAAGTAAATTCAGGAACCAGCTATTCTGGCAAACACTTCGTACAAACAAACGACCTTGACCTTGGAGGAGTTCAAGATGGGAATGGCGTTTGGAGTGGACGCCAATGGATTCCTATCGGCAATAACAGCAAACAGTTTTCCGGCATATACAATGGAAACGGGAAAATAATTGAGAATTTGTATTATAACAATCCTGCGGTAGAATATGTAGGATTATTTGGCGGAATAAACAATGCCACCCTTGAAAATATAACATTAGCAAGTGGTTTTGTGTATGGATACCAATATACAGGTGGCATTTGCGGTTTTGCAAAAGGCTATTCCACTATTACCTATTGTGCAAATATTGCGACCGTATATGGCAAAATGGAACGAATAGGCGGTATTCTCGGTCAAATTGACGGCACGTCAAACATCAACAACTGTATCAACTATGGATTGGTATCCGCATACAACTTCGCCGGTGGTGTTGTTGGCGGTCGGAATAAAAAGAGCGTTCAGACCATGGAATACTGTGTTAACGTTGGACAAGTTTTTACAATGCGGTGTTCCGGCAATGTATACGGATTGAATAATAGTGGTGGTGGTACAACAAACTATTGTTTCTATGACAATCAAATAAACACGTCTGAAGGCTGGACTACTGATTCAAAAGACATTCAAACGAACATAGATTTGCCGGACCATATGGAAGGTTGGCCCACGTCTCAAATAATTGGACACGGGCTAGAGGATAAATTGAATAATAAATGGTATTTTCAAGACGGAGTATACCCTCGATTACTAATTAACTACAATAATCCAGCGATCATTGCCGCAGCGACACCTATTATATTGAATCCCGGTGATAAAGCAGATAGTGTAACCGCAAACTTTTCTGTCTCAACAGCCAACAATGTTACCTGGACAAGCGCGAACACCGATAATCTTGTGATTAATGGAAATGGCACAACTACTATTAAACGCTCAACTGCTATTATGCTGATAGCGACAAAGGATGGTTATACGAAAAAAGTATATATAAAAACAGCAAAAACCGGCGCAACAAAGATTGATTCACTTACAGTTGAGAGCGAAGAGGATTTAGAGGATTTAAGAGATGCTGTTAACAATTACGGCCTATATAAAGGTTGTGCCAATTACGATGGTTTCAAAGGTATCCATTTTAAACAAACTGTTAATATAGCTTTGACTAATTGGACGGAACCCATTGGTGTTCATAGTTCATTTAAAGGCATATATGATGGTAACAACAATTCTCTATCGGGCATTAATATAAATCAAGGGAATCTAGCCATCGTAGGTGGTTTATTTGGATGCGCATCTTATGGCTCTATTAAAAATTTGAGCATTACCAGCGGGACTGTCACCGGATTAAAGGATGTCGGTGGTTTATGCGGCTCCACTTTTTGTGAAACAATATCGAATTGCAGTATCTCAAATTCGTGCACAATATCAACCAGTACATCTGGTGGAGAGAAAGTTAACATAGAAATTGGCGGAATAGTTGGCGTTGACAAAGGATTTTCAACATTTACTGACTGTAAAAATGGTGGAACGGTAACTGGTGTGAGGTATGCCGGTGGTATTATGGGACGATGCAATCAAAAAGCCGTATTCGTTAGATGTATTAACTCCGGCTCAATTGAATCAAGTTATTCTGATGCAGGCGGAATTTGTTCAAACATAATCAGTAAAGATTCAGAATTCAAAAACTGCGAAAATTATGGTACAATTACTTCTATTAGTCTTGTTGGCGGCATAGCTGGTTCCCAAGACTCCGGCATTGAAAACTGCGATTTTAGCAATTGCATTAACAGCGGCGAAATCAATGGCTTGTATAATGGTGGTATTATTGGACAAATTAATGGTACCGTAACAATTAACAATTGCTTGAATATGGGCTCTGTTTCAGGAGGTAATGGTATTGGTGGCAATTCAAGTTCCACCATATCAAACTGTTTTAATGCTGGTACTGCAAATAACGCCATCGCTTCATCTGGAACGATTACCAATTGCATCAATATAGGCAATGCAACCTCTGTTCCTGCTAATTGCCTTTTTGATAATCAACTACTAATAAGGAACGGAAGCACTGGTAAAAAAACCTTGGAAATGACCGGTGACGCCTTAAAAGCAACTCTCGGTGAAGAAAACTGGGTTTTCAACGAAAATATGTACCCGATGCCCAAGGGTCTTGAGAATTCTGATTATATGAAAGTGGCAGCTACGGCATTGATACTGGACGAGAATGATGATAAAAATACTGTAAGCCATAATTTCGTTGTCGGAACAGACAACTCTGTGGAATGGAACTGCAACACATCAAATGTGACTTTTGTGAATGGCTCTGGCTATATTTCAAACCCGGGCATATCTGCCACCGATGCAAATGTTATTGTTTCTGTATCGATAGGTAACTGCCAAAAAGACATTCCACTCACCATCAAAGCCACTGGTAAAGATGCTCCTACGATGAATTGGACCAATTTCACAGATTCTGACGATGACGGTATAGCTGATGACATAAACTTAACCTATGGAGATGAAATAACCGCAGACATGCTCGCTGTTTCATTTGCACTTGCTGGTGATGAAGACAAAGGCGTAACCGTTCTTAATGAAGTTGCAGGTACAATATTGGACGCCGGTTATCACACATTATCAGCCATTTATACACCAAAAGCAGAATTTGAGGACGTAATGTCTTCGAAAATCATTACAAGAAGAGTTCACGTAGCAAAAGCCAATGCCAATTCGTACATAGAGTGGGCACCTCAAAACATCGTCTATGGTGAAAGCTACGAATCAAAAATCAAGAACGCACGAATGTTTGTCAATGGCAATGAGATTCAAGGAACATTCACTTACTTAATTCCAACTCTGAACGCAGGTAACAACCAAGCTGTTTCATTAACGTTCGACAGTAAAAACTATGCGACTTCGGCACAGATAGTAAGGACGATAAATGTTGCGCAAGCAGACCCAACAATTTCCTGGACTCTTGCTCCAATAGAATATGGAACACCTATTTCTAATGTTCAATTAGGCGCGTTCTCTACTTTTGGCTCGATATCTTATCAATACAAAAACGGAGGTGCTGTCACGACCGGTACGACTTTAGAAATTGGCAGCTATGTAATCTGCGCTACTGTAGAACCGACAAATCCTAATTACAAAAATGTAACTATTGAAAGGACACTTACTGTCACCAAAGCCACACCTGTCATCACTTGGAGCAATCCGTCGGATATCTCCTATGGCACCGCGCTGACTAATGCGCAACTGAACGCCTCGGCGAATGTGCCTGGAACCTATTCGTACTCGCCTGATTTTAATGATGTTCCAGATGCCGGCACAAATGTAACCCTTCACGTTGATTTTACACCTACCGACCAAGTTCACTACAATTCAACATCGGCAGAAGTACATATTAATATTGGTAAGGTTACCCCAACAATTACTTGGAACAATTCTTTGGAAGACAGAACCATCGCTTACGGAACAGCGCTGTCAGGCACACAACTCAATGCTTCTGTATCGCCTGCCGAAGCTGGTACTATAGCATACACTTTTGATGCCGCAGGCACTCAAGACGCGATGAACGGCGCTTCGGATTACAATGTCGGGGAATACGATGTTTATGCGACAGTTGCCGAATCGGACAACTTTAACTCAGTTCAGACAAGCGGTAAATTTAAAGTCGTTGCAGCAACTCCAGTCATCACCTGGAACCCACAAAACGTAACATTCGGCGCTTCGGATGAGGAAATCATCAGCAACATAAAGAACGCCACAGCTTCGTGCAACGGCACTAATTGGACTGACGCATCATTCTTCACTTACGAAATTCCTGCATTAACCGCCGGGACGAAAACTGTTAAAGTCACCTTCAATCCGGATGACAGCAACTACAAGACCGTTTCCGACACAACAATTATTGAGGTGATTCAGGCTGAGCCGACAATCACCTGGAATCAGCCTGAGACCATTACAATCACGTACGGAACCGCGTTGTCGGCTATTCTGCTGAACGCCACATCGACATCAGATGGCACAATCTCGTACACGTTGGGCTCATCCACTGGTACTAATGCAATGGGTGCCTTATTAAATGTCGGTGAATACACGGTTTATGCCAATATTGCCGAATCGGGTAACTTCACAGCGACATCCATACACAAATCGCTGAACGTTATTAAAGCCGACCCAGAAATCACTTGGAGCAATCCGGCCGACATAACCTACGGAACTGTATTATCTGACAACCAATTGAATGCTTCTTCAGCTGCAGGCAGCAACTTTGTTTACTCGCTCGATGCTGCCGGTCAAACCCCAGCCGCTGGCGTGACACTTGACGCTGGCACACACACGATTTACGCCACTCTGCCTCAATCGGCAAACTATAACAGGAAACAAATAAGCGTATCGATTAAAGTCAACAAAGCCACACCTTCAATTTCTTGGACCAGTCCAACGAATATTGTTTACGGAACTGCTCTTACAAAAGCGATGTTGGACGCTGCTGCAAGCTCTGATTCTGAAGGCGAACTCTCCTACTCTTGGGATGAATCGGGATTGGAAAATGCAATCGGCACAACTCCCAACGCAGGCAACAACATTATCTATATCAGCATTGCCGCAACCAACAACTATACTGCAAAAACGGAGCCTAAAACTTTGTCGATAGCCAAGGCCACTCCTGAAATCACTTGGACTCCGCAAAGCATCGTGTACGGAACCAGCCTGACAGAAGGTGTACAACTGAACGCAACATCAACGTCAGATGGCGCAATATCTTACAATATCGGAACTGAAGACGGCGCCAATGCAATTAATGCGATATTGAATGCCGGGAACAATACTATTTATGTTACTGTTGCCGAAACTCAGAACTATTCAAAGAAAGTTGAATCGCGCACATTGTTTGTCGCAAAGGCTGAACCGACAATCACTTGGAGCAATCCGGATGACATCGTTTACGGAACTGCCATATCGGCCACACAGCTGAACGCCTCATCTGCCGCTGGTAGCAACTTCACATATTCGCTTGACGCTGCCGGACAAAATGCAGCCTTAGGTGCTGTTCTTGACGCCGGAACGCATACACTCTACGCTACTCTGCCTGCTTCGGAGAACTATACGGCAAAACAAGCGAGCGTTACCATTCAAGTCAGCAAGGCTACGCCGACAATCACTTGGAGCAATCCGTCCGACATTGAATACGGAACTCTGCTTTCGGGCACTCAACTGAATGCGACTACCGATGTGGCTGGTTCGTTCTCTTACAGTCCGGCCGCAGGAACGAAACTCAACGCTGGCAACAACCAGACTTTGACCGCAACCTTCACTCCGACCGACAACAACTACGAATCGACTACGGCTAATGTTACAATCAATGTTGCGAAAGCTACGCCGACAATCACCTGGAGCAATCCGGCCGACATTGAATACGGGACTCTGCTTTCGGGCACTCAGCTGAACGCAACTACCGATGTGGCTGGCTCGTTCTCTTACAGCCCAGCAGCAGGCACGAAACTCAACGCTGGTAACAACCAGTCTTTGACCGCGACCTTCAATCCGACCGATGCCAACTACGAATCGGCTACGGCCTCTGTTACAATCAATGTTGCGAAGGCTACGCCGACAATCACCTGGAGCAATCCGGCCGACATTGAATACGGAACTTTGCTTTCGGGCACTCAGCTGAACGCGACTGCCGATGCAGCTGGTTCGTTCTCTTACAGTCCGGCCGCAGGCACGAAACTCAACGCTGGCAACAACCAGACTCTGACCGCAACCTTCACCCCGACCGACAACAACTACGAATCGGCTACGGCTACAGTGAAAATCAATGTTGCGAAGGCTACGCCGACAATCACTTGGAACAATCCGGCTGACATTGAATACGGAACTCTGCTTTCGGGCACTCAATTGAATGCGACTACCGATGCTGCCGGTTCGTTCTCTTACAGTCCGGCCGCAGGCACAAAACTCAACGCTGGCAACAACCAGTCTTTGACCGCTACATTCACTCCAACCGATGCCAACTACAAATCGGCTACGGCTACAGTGAAAATCAATGTTGCGAAGGCTGAACCGGTTATCACCTGGAATAATCCTGACGACATTGTTTACGGAACAGCATTGTCCGGTGCTCAACTGAACGCAGAATCTGACGCTGCCGGTTCGTTCTCTTACAATCCGACCGCAGGCACGAAACTCAACGCTGGCAACAATCAGACTTTGACCGCCACCTTCAACCCGACCGACAAGAACTACAAGTCAAGCGTTGTTTCGGTGAAAATCAACGTCAGCCAGGCTGAACCGACAATCACTTGGAACAATCCTGACGACATTGTATATGGTACAGCGCTATCTGCCGTGCAATTAAATGCAGAGGTTGACGCCGCCGGCAAGCTCACATATAGCCCGGCCGCCAAGACCAAACTTAACGCTGGCGACAATCAAACTTTGACTGTCACCTTTGCTCCTACCGACACCAAGAACTACAAACCGGCATCAGCTTCGGTAACAATCAACGTCGCTCAGGCGGAACCTGTCATTACTTGGGAAAAACCCGCCGACATTGTTTACGGAACCGCTTTGACGGGCAAGCAATTGAACGCTGAGGTTAATGCCGCTGGCAAATTCACTTACAGTCCGTCGGTTGGCACGAAACTCAATGCTGGCGACGACCAGACTTTGACCGCGACCTTTGTTCCGAACGACACGAAGAACTATACAACCGTTTCGGCTGAAGTGAAAATCAACGTGGCTAAAGCTGACGCGATAATCACCTGGAACGCCCCGGCTGACATTGTTTACGGAACCGCTCTGACCAATTCGATGCTGAACGCGACCGCAAATGTTCTCGGAAACTTTGAATACACTCCGGCCGCTGACGCGATACTGAATGCCGGTGTTCAGGAGCTTTCGGCTGTCTTCACTCCGGCCGACACCGCCAACTACAACACCGCTTCGGTTTCTGTCCAAATCGGTGTTGCCAAGGCTGACCCGGTTCTTGCCTGGAGCAAGCCGAGCGACATTGTTTACGGCACTCCGCTGGCCGACTCAATGCTGAACGCAACCGCAAATGTTCTCGGAGACTTTGAGTACACTCCGGCCGCTGACGCGATTTTGAACGCCGGTACGCAGACACTTTCAGCCTTCTTCACTCCGGCCGACACTGCCAACTACAATTCGGCATCGACCGCAGTTGAAATTTTCGTTGCAAAGGCCAATCCGGAAATTGTTTGGAACAACCCGAGCGACATTGTTTACGGAACCGCTTTGACCGACTCAATGCTGAACGCAACCGCAAATGTTCTCGGTGACTTTGAATACACTCCGGCCGCCGATTCTATTCTGACATCCGGCATCCACGAGCTTTCGGTTGTCTTCACTCCGGCCGACACCGCCAACTACTATCCGGCATCGGCAACAGCCCAAATAGTTGTTGAAAAAGCAGAGCCAATCATCACCTGGAGCGAGCCGAACAGCATTGTTTACGGAACCGTTCTGGCCGACTCAATGCTGAACGCCACCACCGATGTTGAAGGCGTGCTCACATATATGAAACCGACCGACTCGGTGCTCAATGCTGGCGACTACCCGATTATCGCAATGTTCATAGCTGCCGACAGCAACTATATGGCCGCATCTGACACCACCACATTAACCGTCACCAAGGCCACATTGACCGTGACCGCCATCAACGATACGATTGTGATTGGTTCGGAACTGCCCGAACTGCAAATCGCGTACAGCGGATTCGTATTCGACGATGACACTAGCAGCCTGACAACCTTGCCCACAGCCACTTGCAACGTTCCGGCCGACTCGATTGGCACATTCGAGATTGTGGTTTCAGGCGGCGAAGCCGACAACTACACGTTCGAATATGTTAGCGGTAAACTGACTGTTATCGAATATGTTAAACCTGAAATCGCCTGGACTATTGACGTCAAATCAATTGACTATGGCACGCCTATCGATTCAACAATTCTGAACGCAACTTCAAACATTGAAGGCACCTTCAAATATTCGGTTGCCATTGGCGACATATTGAACGCCGGCATAAACAAACTGACCGCCACCTTTATACCTGCATTTGGTGGTGAATCGGTTACCGACACCGTTGAACTGTATGTAAACAAAGTTGCTTTGTCGGTCAAAGTTGCCGATGCAACAATTAATCAAGGCGAAGAGATGCCGGCCTTCAACCTGTCATACGAAGGATTTGTAGCCGGCGAAACTGCCGCATCACTGACCACCGCTCCGGTTGCCACTTGCAATGCGAACACCAACGAAGCCGGCACTTACGAGATTGTTGTTTCGGGCGGCGAATCGGCAAACTACGACTTCAACTATGTGAACGGAACACTCACAGTCAAGGCGAAAGACGACACCACCGCCATTGCCGAAACCGAGGTTCAGCTGATGGCTTACCCGAACCCGACAAACGGTATGTTCGTGGTTGAGACTAACAGCTCGGTTGAGTACATCTACGTTTACAACGCTGTTGGCAAGCTGGTTGCAACCGAAATGAACACCGGAACAACCCGCTTCAATCTGACCAACGAGCCCGAAGGCACCTACTTCGTGAAAGTTGGCGCCAAGACGCTCAAGGTTATGAAATTCTGATAGTTACAGAACATAATACCAAAACGGCAGGCACGAAAGTGTCAGCCGTTTTTGGTTTATGAAAACCGAGTATTGATTGTCAATGATTATCTGATGGCTACCGCAACGAGCCAAGCATTTCAACATACACTTTATTCCACTCCCGCCACTCTGTCTGGCCGAAATGCTGATTATGCCAAAGTGTTGTGAATGTGCCATTTGTCTGTTTGATTGACGCAACCAACGATTCAATGCGAGCCGCCGCCTGCTGAGGAGTCAGCTCCATATAGTTGCGCAGTGTAACGTCCATCATCACAAGAGGTTGCAGCGTAAGTTCAGTTGCTTTCTCATTCTGCAAATCGTAGAATTTGAACGGACGGCTCGTTCCGGCACGAAACCCGATATTGGCCGCAAAACCGAACGAATAGTCTGTCGCAATGCCAACGCGTTCAAGCATCTGATAGTATTGCGGCAAAACAATCCGCAGGAAATGCTGCCGCGACTCATTGCATTTTACTCCGGCAATTTGTTCAAAATCAGCTTTTTCGAATACAAAACGATTTTCATCGAGCGATGCCGCATACGAAGGGTGCAGCCCCACATCGGCTTTGGCGCACAACTGCCGCACAAAACGGCGGAAAGCTCGGTTCTGCGGATTTACCGACTTGTCGAACTTGCCGTGACGGCCAACCAACACAAAATATTTCAACTGCAGCCCGCGGTGTATTTCATAGATGTAATCGAATGTGAAAAACGGGTCGCGGCGAAGACGAAGCAACACCAATATGCGCTCGGCAACCAAAGCCAAATTGCACCGGGCGGCATCGCGAAGCAAGCCTCCGGCGTTGCGTATCGGGCCTTTATGCAGATAACTCCAGGGACTGTCGATGTCGATTGTCGGGCGGAATTCAAAACTCTCCTTTTTCAGCGGCAAATCAGGGAAACGCAGTTGCAACTCATTGCGTATGAGCATTATCCATTGGTCCACAACTGGCGTTTCGAGCAAACCGTTGCGCCCCAGGAACGACTCTGAGGGAGAAAATCGCCCGTGACTGTCGGGCAAAAACGGCAAATACTCCTCGTATCGGCTTAACATCCAGAAAATTGCCGCGAAAACGTCGAACTTGAACGTGCAACCCGAATGGTCAGCAAAAATTATGGGCTGGCCGTTGTCGAATGTCAAATCGGGCGTGAACTGCCAGACATCGGTTTCTGACAGCAAACCGCTGCAAGGCACACTGAAACGGTCAGACTGCGGCTGTATGGTGTAATACAACGCCGCGCCATCATCGCGACAAGCGCTCGGCTCACACAACTCATACCCCACTCCCAAGCGCATATTAAACACGTAGTCAAGCACATAACGCAAGCGCGGAGACGATATGTCGGAAACAATTTTCATAGAAGCGGACTATAGATTTCTTTCAGTCGGACACTCTCGTTTTCCCAACAAAGCTGTCCGGCCGCCTGCTGCAGCCGCGGCTCGTATGCGGCGGCGTTAGCCATTACTCGACCGATGGTCTGCGCCAGAACCTCGGCCGACCGCTCAGTCAGAATCTCGCCAACGCCATAATCCTCAACCACTTTGCGCATTTCAGGCAAATCGGCTACCACAACCGGCACACAAGCCTGAATGTAGTCGAAAAGTTTGTTGGGCAGAGCGTAGTGATAGTTCAGCCCCATATCTTCCTCAACCGACAGCCCCACTTTGGCTTGGCAAGTCACTGCGCACAATTTATCGGGCGACAAACGTCCAAGGAATTTTATGCGCTGCCCGTACCCCGAAGCTTCCGCCCGCTGGCGCAAATCGGCCTCAACATCTCCAGCACCCGCTATCCACAACTCACAATCAGGCAGATAGCGCATAGCGTCAATCATCAGGTCAATGCCGCGCCCCACATTCAACGCACCCTGGTACATCACAACATTGCGTTTTTCTGCCTGCGGCGTATCTGCCTTTCTATAAGGAAGATTCCTCACTACGGCGAACGTTTTGCCATATTTTTCGGAATATATCGCGCCAAGCGAATCGCAAACCGTATAAGCCGCAAACACGTGTGGCACAAACATTTGCTCTGCTTTGAGCCAGATTTTGCGTTTTGCAGGACGGCCAACCAGCTCGGGCAGTTCGGTAAAATACTCGTGACTGTCGTAAACAACCGGCCGGCGCTTGAGCCTAGCCGCCAGCGACACACCCGCAAGCGTGTCTAAATCGTTGGCCAGAGCAACATCGAATTTATGAAACAGCAAATAGCAGAACAGCCGCCAGTTGAGCAACGCATAAAAGGCCATTCCTTTGTTGGCCAACAACTTAAATCGCTTTGCGCGGAAATCGATATTAAGTGGCTGACTGGCCGGCGTTGTCCGTCCGAGCAGAAAAACATCGAACCCCATCGCCTTGAGCGAGCCCGCTATCCGCAACACCCGCTGGTCGGTATTCAAATCGTCGCTGACCGTAATTATTATCCGTTTCATAGCGGCAAACTTACGAAAAAGTGGCTTAGAAAGTTGAGATTTGCATCAGTTTTCCCCACATTTGCCGACCGAAAAACAAAGCCGTGCCGCAACGTTTTTGTCGACACAAAACATTATAATACAACAAGATGCAAAAAGCAATAAACGCTCATTGCCACATATATCCGGCAAACATTGCCGCCCGAGCCGTCAGCGGTATAAAGGATTTCTACAAACTGCGAATGTCGCTCGATGGTACCACAAGCGGCCTCATCGCCGACGGACAGAAAGTTGGCGTAGTTCACTATCTGGTTCATTCTGTGGCAACTACGCCCAAGCAAGTGCGAACAATCAACGAATTTATAAGCAGCGAAGTGAAAGCTCACCCCGGCCTGTTCACCGGATTCGGCACTCTGCACCCCGAAAGCACTGATATTGAGGGAGATTTCAATCATCTGCTGGAACTTGGGTTGAAAGGCGTGAAACTGCACCCCGATTTTCAGAAATTCGCTCTCGACGGCGAACGAGCTTTCGAACTCGGCAAGGTCATCAGCAAGGGCGGTGTGCCTGTGCTCATTCATTGCGGCGACCACCGATACAACTACTCAAATCCGTTGCAGACAAAAAAATTCCTTGACACCTTCCCCAACCTGACCGTCATTGGCGCGCATTTTGGCGGTTGGTCTGTTTGGAAGGATGCCGCCGCAACGCTTGCCGGTTCGCCGAATCTATTTGTCGATTGCTCATCGAGCCTGTCGTGGCTGACGCCAGACGAAGCCGCGCAGATAATCCGCGCATACGGCGCCGACCGCGTGCTATGGGGCACCGACTACCCTATGTGGGAAAGCGGCTCCGAGCTTGAGCTGTTCCACCGAATCGGACTCACAACCGAAGAGGAGCGATTGATTCTGTACGACAACACCGCAAAGTTATTGGGTATCAAAGATTAAAAGCATATCCATTCCGCATCTGACACATCATTTTTACAGAAAAACTGATTTGCCAGGCCAGAATCCGAATTGTATAATCAATTACAATTCAACACTTTATCTTTATCTTCAAAAGAAAAGACCAATCGGTTTTGTTCCGTCTGCATTTCAACGCCCGGAATTGAGCCAATCAGTTTCGACAGCGATGAGAAGCCATAGTCCGACGGGCGGAAATTAGGAGCTTCGAGCCTGATTTTCTTGCCGATAACATCGAGTGGATATTTGTTGGGCGCAATTTCTTCGCCCTCAATGGCCTTTTGCAGCAAATCGGATACAAAATGCTCCGCATTTGCCTTCTGCTCAATAGTTTTCTGTTTTAATATCTCCTTCGTCTTCTTTAAATCGCCGTTGCGTTTCTGGAGCTTCTCGTTGGTTCTTTGCAATCGGGCGAACTGCGCCTCAAGCTTTTTGTTTGCACTGACCGATGTGCGCAACTCCTTCTTCACCGATGACAACTCCTTCTTCAAATCGGTCATTGCCTTGTTCTTCTCCTTCATCTTGTCGCGCTGCGTTTTAATGGCAGTGTCGCGTTCCGCAATCTTCGAATTAAGCGTCTCCACCATATTTTTCAATCTGTCAGGGTTCGATGTGCCAACCGACGACGACAGCTTGTCCTGGTTGATGAACATATTGCAGATGGTGATGAAGTTATAATTGGTTTTCCGCCGCCCCACACCTATTACAAACTTGCCTTCGTTACGTATTCTGACGGCCAGATTGCTGAAATCGCCGTCGCTCGACACAATGACAAAAGCATCGTACTTGCCGGTGTATAGCAAATCCATAGCATCAATGACCAAAGCAATGTCGGATGTATTCTTCTGAGTGCTGTGAACGTAATGGTGCATTGCCCGCAAAGCGCACACCGATATGGTATCGTCCCACATCTGCAACTTTTCCTGCGACCAATCGCCATAAACGCGCCGGGTTGTTATTGTTCCCAACTGTCCGATGCGTTCCAGAATACTCTCAACTTTCAGTCGGTCAACGTTTTCGCCGTCAATCAGAACGGCCATCGATGAAAATTTGTAATCCGGTGCCTGACTTTTTTTAGTTGCCATTACATACTTCGATTTCAGACGGCAATAATAAGCGTTTTTATGTGAATGAGAAAGTTGATACGGTTTAGTCGATGAAACTCTGCTTTACAAGTCCGGCGATTTTCATTAGCGTATCGGTAAATTATTGATTTTAAAGATTTTCGCTTAATTAAAAAGTTTAGAAAGTCAAGAAACCTAACCCTTCTCAACTTTCTAAACTTCTAAACTCTAAACCTCTAACCTTTTTACATTATCGATTTATCAAACAATTTCCTTTCGGTGAATTCCTGACGCTTGCCGTCGTTCCACTGCTCGATGGGGCGCAGGTAGCCGACAATTCGCGAATATACTTGGCAATCAGTCTCTTGACCCTCGGCCTCGCATTTCGGGCATTTGTGGTGCTCGCCGTAGATGTAGCCGTGCTCGGGGCAGATGCTGAACGTCGGCGACAGCGTGATGTACGGCAGGTGGAATGTCGATGTCACCTTCTGCACCAATTTCTTCACAGCCGCGCTCGAGAGTTGGCTCTCGCCCACAAACGTGTGGAAGACGGTGCCACCGGTGTATTTAGTCTGTAGGTCGTCTTGCAGACGCAGCGCCTCAAACAGGTCGTCGGTGTAATAAACGGGCAGTTGGCTCGAGTTGGTGTAGTACGGCTTGGCACCGCGGCGCACGTGCTCTTCGTTGGCTGTTACAATGTCGTTGTACTCGGCCTTGTCGATTTTTGCCAAGCGGTACGATGTACCCTCGGCCGGCGTGGCCTCAAGGTTGTAGATATTACCCGTTTCGGTTTGGAACTCAGCAAGTTTGGCGCGCATATGCTCAAGCACCTTCACTGCAAACTTGTGGCCCTGCTCGTCGACAAGGCTCTTGCCCAGGAAGTTCAGGCAGCACTCGTTCATACCAACAATTCCGATGGTCGAGAAGTGGTTTTTCCAATAGCGGCCCGTGCGCTGCTTGATGTTGCGCAGATAGAAACGTGAGTACGGATATAGGCCTCTTTCAGTCAGATTTTCAATCACTTTGCGCTTTGTCTCAAGGCTCTCTTTCGACAGTTCCATAAGTTTATCGAGACGTTGGAAGAACTCGGCTTCCGACTTCGACTCGTAGCCCAACCGCGGCAGATTGACCGTCACAACACCCACGCTGCCTGTGAGCGGATTGGCGCCGAACAAGCCGCCGCCGCGCTTCTGCAGTTCGCGCTTGTCGAGACGCAGACGGCAGCACATACTGCGCACGTCGTCGGGGCTCATATCGGAATTGACAAAGTTCGAGAAGTATGGAATGCCGTATTTGGCAGTGATTTCCCAAATTTTGGCGTAAGCCGGATTGTCCCAATCGAAGTCCTTGGTAATGTTGTAGGTAGGAATCGGGAACGAGAAGACGCTGCCGTGGGCGTCGCCTTCCGACATAACGTCGGCGAAAGCGGCGTTGAAAATATCCATTTCCTTTTGGAAGTCGCCGTAGGTCTCGTCCTGCATTTTTCCACCGATAATCACCGGATGGTCCTTCAAGTTGCCCGGCACCTTCAGGTCGAGAGTGATGTTGGTGAACGGTGTTTGGAATCCGACGCGCGTCGGCACGTTGATGTTGAACATAAACTCCTGCAGGCACTGCTTAACGCCTTCGTAATCAAGATTATCGTAGCGGATGAACGGCGCCAGATAGGTGTCGAAACTCGAGAATGCCTGTGCGCCAGCGGCCTCACCCTGCATTGTATAGAAGAAGTTGACAATCTGTCCCAAAGCCGTGCGCAGGTGCTTTGCCGGACTGCTCTCAATCTTGCCCGGAACACCTGTAAAGCCTGTCATAAGAAGGTCTTCCAAATCCCAACCCACGCAGTAAACGCTCAAGAATCCAAGGTCGTGAATGTGGATGTGGCCCGATTGGTAAGCCTGCTTAATCTCTTCAGAATAAACACGTTCCAGCCAGTACTGCGAGCTGATGATGGTTGCAATATGCTGATTCAGACCCTGCAGCGAGTATGATGAGTTGGCGCTCTCCTTTATCCGCCAGTCATTCAGGTCGATATACTTATCGATGATGTCCATATTCGACAGCAGCTCCTTGGTGTTGCGCATACTCTCGTGCTGCTTGCGATAGACGATGTAAGCCTTTGCAGCGTCGAATAACTTATTGTCGAACAGCACTTTCTCCACAGTGTCCTGCACTTCCTCCACCGTCGGGGTGTAATCGAGTTTGTCGAACAAATTGAGTTTCGTGATTACCTCAAGCATTAGGTCTTCGGCCAATTGGCGGTCGGGTTTGCCAACTGCACGCAGAGCCTTGAAGATTGCATAACTGATTTTTTCGGCTTCAAAATTGACAATGCGCCCGTCGCGCTTGCAGATTTTGATTGACGGCAGATTTAATTTTGCTTCCATTGTGGTAAAAAAATAAGTTTAGTGTTTTTGTTGCCAATGACCGCAAAACCATAAGGTTCAATCTAAACAGAGGTTTCGAAAATTGAAAATCTGGTTTTGTGAATCACCCTTATAAAGGAATAAAACTGCCCCGAAAAATATTAGGCAAACATCATTCACTTTTTAACAATGGGGTGTTCATTTTACCATAACTTGGCTTAGCCCTTTCAGGGCGAGGTGGATTGTTTGTTTTGCATACCCAAGGCGTTGCCATTGGGCTATGGAATTTTTGGGCTTTCAGCCCATTTTCTGAGTTTTGATTTATTCTCGGATTTACGGCGTAAAATGATAATCAACTATAAGGGGGGCATAAATGTATATCGATAAAATACCGCCCCAAAGGGGCAAAACTACATAGCCCAACGCATCGCGTTGGGTAAAGTGACGCATTGCAAGCTCGCCCCAAAGGGGCAAAAGTAAATCAAGGTTAATCGCGGAACAGATATTGTTCGTTGTACTCAATATTATACAATTTCAAAAAGCCAATGTATTCATCTTCAAATGTTTGCTTTTCGTGATGTATCTTTTGGTTCTTTATGTATTCCAATGTTTTTTCTGCCATCGACTGACTTACCGAAAAAACTCCGTATCCACCTTGCCACGCAAAATCTTTGTAACAATCGTCTAGTGTTTTAATCCAGCGGCTGCTGTTACGTTTCAACTCTTCCACCAAATGCGATATTGTTTCCTCGCGCGACAGCAGGCATAAAACGTGGACGTGGTCCTCGACACCGTCAACCCAAACATTGACGCAACCTGTTTTGTTGACCAATTGCCCGATGTATGCGTGAACTCGTTCGAAATCGCTTGGACGGATTGGCGGGCTCGTTGTTTTGATGTGAAACACAATGTGCAAATACACTTTTGATAGCGATTGTGGCATAACGGGAATCTACTTTTGCTCTTTCAGAGCGTTAATGTCTTGAAAAACGCAGCGTTCCCAAGGCGTTGCCGTTGGGCTATGAACTTTTTGGGCTTTCAGCCCGTTTCTTTTAATGCTTCTACAGAAATTCAACATTTGTCGGCTGTTTTCATTGACAACAAATATAATGGAATTGGCGTGAATTCAAAATTGCGCCCCAAAGGGGCAAAAATACATAGCCCAACGCATCGCGTTGGGTAAAGTGACGCATTGCAAGCTCGCCCCGAAGGGGCAAAAGTGAATTATTGATTAACACGCAACCAACCTCGCCAAATAATCAAAATGCGGACCTTCAACCACTTTTTCACACGAAAGGCCGCAGCGGAAAGCCGCCTGTTTCAGCGTGTCGAAATCGACAAACAACCATTTGAACGGTTTGGAGCGTAACTGCTTGTATTTCACCTTAAAAAGCATCTCGCCATAATAGTCACCATTTAGGTCGATGGCGCAACTGCCGTCATCTTCCATATACAGATAAATCAAATCTGACGAGTCAAGCAACACCTGTCCTCCACTGGCTAACAGCGACTTACATTTATTGAGAAACATCGGCAAGCGGTCGATTGTACCACACATTCCGGCGCCGTTCATCAGAAACAAAATGGTGTCGAATGTTTGCACCGGCTTGTAATCGAAAAAATCGACGGCTTCGGCTTTCAATCCGCGTGCCAGCATCACCTCAACCGAAAGCTGTGAGTTGTCGATGGCGGTAACATCGATGCCTTTCTGCTGCAAACAAACCGAATGCGCTCCCGCAGCAGCACCGACATCGAGCACTCGGCCACGCGCCGAATCAACAGCAACGCGCTCAATTTCAGGCATTTCGTCGTAAGAACGGAAAAGATACCGAACAGGCAACTCATCGTAGGTTGTGAGGTGAGTGCAAGTATAGAGCTTGGCCGTCTTGCGCTTGTTGTAGAAATCGCTGATTGCCAAACCCATAGGGTCGTTTTCCGGAGAAATAATCATTGATTGAAGGATTGAAGGACTGAAGGATTGAAGGATTGAAGGATTGAATAACAGATAGACGAATGTATTTCTAACTCCTAATTCCTAACTATTAAACCTATTTCCTTTTTCCATACTCCTTTTTTGCCTTTTCAACCAGCTTGCTGAATTTGGCATCGGCGTGAAGGTGAGCCACAACGCAAGTGGCCATAACACGACTTGCCTGAACATCGCTGGCGTAGTTGTATCCGGCAATGACGCGGCTACGTCCGTATTCAAATCCACGCGTCAGAATCTCGTTTTGGCGTTCCGGAACTATTTCGGCGAGCAAAAGAGCCAGTCCCCACCCAACCTCGGCTGTGACCGACAGATAACTCGACGTTTGCGCCGTGGAATCTTCGGCTTCGGGAATGAGCGTCGGCTCACCGAACTGCACATAGGGACGCTTGCGGAAAGCGGTGGTTTTCATTTGTTTGGCATTTGCCGATAACGATTCCTGCCCCATCTGCAACATTGCGGCAAGCGCCGGCGTTGACTTTTGGCTAATCTCAAAACCGGCAGGAACGCTGAATCCGGCCAGCAGAGCATCGAAACTGCCATCGGCATCGGCAATGGCCTGACGGCCGCGCTCTGTGCCACGCTCGGCCTTCGACTGCCAGTACTGCGCCACATCGCCGTAAAAGCGGCGGCTAATGGTATCGACGGGCGAATCAAGAATTTTTCGCCCATCGGGCATTGCATTTATTATTGGTGTGTTTTTCAAACCTTTAATGCGGTTGTATTCGGCGCGGGCGGCCTGCATATCGGCCAGGAAGTACGGGCTTGTGTGAATGCTTGCCACACCCGCCGAAGCCGCCAGCCGACCGGCTTCAATATCGCTATGATAGTGCGCCCCCACAATCACGCGGCTCTCGGCATACTGATAGGCACGCCGCAAAATGGTGTCTTGCAGTTCGGGCACCATCTCGGCAAAAACCAGCGCCATCGACCACGACAGCGACGTGTGCCCCGACGGGTACGAGCCGTTGTGACGCAGCTCTTCATCGTCGTCGAATTCCGACCACGTATGCTCGTTGAACTGTGCGAACGGACGCGTGCGCATATATTTCCGTTTAGCCTTCGTAGTGCTGAAATGTCCTGTGTACGAAGCTTTTACAAGCAATTTCCAAATAGCGGGCGTGCTGTCTTCGCAGATTGTGAACCCGAAAACGCCCGAATAGATTTCAGCCATAATCTCGTGCCCCCACTTGCCGTCGCGGTTGGCCATTGCGCCACGCGGCGTGTTGCGCATTGTCTTGCCCCATTGCCACTGAATCACATCGTCGGCAAACTCAAGGCTCGACGTGTCGGGCGGTGCAGGCAGATAAATGCCGGCATCGGGCATATTTTCAAGAAAGACGTAAACTTTTGAAGTGTCGGTCTGCGCCGATGCACTTATGTTACTAAATATCAACCCGATTGTAGCGATTGCGCCAACTCTGAATTTCATAGCCAATTATGTTTAAAGTTATAAGTTTTTGAGTTATAAGTTTTTATAAGAAGCGATTGTGCACTATGAGAATAATATGAAACAACTTCTCACCACTAAACACTTATCATTCATACTCATACGTCCGTTTTACGCGGCGCGAGATTCCCGTCAGCACTTCGTACGGAATGGTGTTCATCCATTCGGCCACTTGCGTGATGGGCAGGTTCTTGCCAAAAATCTCAATCGGGTCGCCCTCGTGCGCGTCAAGGCCAGTGACATCGACCATACAAATATCCATACAGATGTTACCCACAATCGGCACCAAACGACCTTTGTACCAGAGTTTTCCGTTTCCGTTACCAAGGCATCGGCGCAGACCGTCGGCGTAACCGATTGGCACGGTGGCAATGTCGGAATCGCGCGTCAGCTTGCCACGACGGCTGTAGCCCACGGTTGTTCCTGCGGGAAGGTGCTTTATTTGCGCCAATGAACTTGTCAGCGTGGCGATGGGCTGAAGTTGCGCACCTGCCACACTCAGGCCGTAAAGACCGATTCCAAGGCGCACCATATCGTACTGCCAATTATCGGCAAAGCGCTCAATACCAGCCGAATTCAGTATGTGGCGCTTGATTGGATAGTCCATTTTGGCCATTATGGCGCTGCTCATCGTCTCGAAAGTGTTCAACTGCGACAGCGTGTAATCGTCTTGGTCGTACTCGTCGGCGGTGGCAAGGTGCGAGAATATCGTCTTGATTTTCAAGCCTTTTGCGTTATGAATGGCACTAATCACATTATCGGTATCGTCGGGCATAAAGCCGCTGCGGTGCATACCCGTGTCGAGTTTCAAGTGGATTGGATAATCGGTCTGCCCCGCATCCAAAACCGCCTGATTGAAAGTATTGAGCGTTACATAGTTATACACTTCAGGCTCAAGCCGATACTCAATCATCTGAGCGAAACTGTCGCGTTCGGGGTTGAGCACCAGAATTGGAATGTGGATGCCGTCGCGGCGCAACTCAACGCCTTCGTCGGCGAAAGCCACAGCAATCATCGCAACTCGCTGATACTGACACAGATTAGCGATTTCGTGCGTACCGCTTCCGTAGGCAAACGCCTTCAGCATACAGCACATTTCGGTAGTAGGCTTCAGCAAACTCTTGAAATAGTTCAAGTTATGTTCCATTGCCGAAAGGTCGATGGCCATCACCGTTTGGTGCGATTGTTTCTGCAAAACCGACGAAATGCGCTCGAAACTGAACGAGCGCGCACCCTTCAGCAGCACCGACGCGTTCTGTATCTTGCTGAAATCGAAGTGGTCAAGAAAATCCTGCGTGGTGGCGAAGAAATCTTTTCGCAGGTCGAAAAAGTTCGAGAACGACTTGATGTCGGGACCGATGCCGATGAGCCTATCCACATTTTTCTGCCTGATAAGCACCGCAATATGGTGGTAAAGGTCGTTTTTGGCGTAACCGCTCTGCTCTATATCACTCAAAATCAAAACTTTCTGCGGGTGCTGATTCTGCACGCTCAAGTAGTCGAGCGCAATCCGCAGCGATTCCATATCGCAGTTGTAACTGTCGTTGATTATCGAGCAGTTGTTGTTGCCTTCCTTCAGTTCAAGGCGCATAGCGATTGGCTCGATGGTGGCCAGCCGCTGCACAATTGTCTGATTATCATAACCAAAGACCAGCATCAACGACCAAACCTGCAAGGCGTTTTCAACCGAAGCCTTGTCGGCAAACGGAATCTGCGCCGCAAACCGCTCGTTGTTGTACATTGCGTGGATGGTAGCATTTGTTGGCTGATAATCAACCGTTTCCACATACAGATTCACATCGGGCTGTGTGCCCCAAGTGAACAGTTTTGTTTCAGGATTAACGGTCGCCTTTATCTTCTCGCGAACTAACTGATTGTCAGCGCCAAAAATCAAAACTTTGGCGTTTTTGAAAAGTTTCAGTTTCTCGGTCAGTTTCTGCTCAATGCTTGTGAAATTCTCTTGGTGGGCGTCGCCGATGTTAGTGAAAATGCCAATGTCGGGGCGGATGATGTTCTCAAGCGCGTCCATCTCGCCAGGCTGCGAAATGCCCGCTTCGAAAATGCCCAGATTGTTGTCGGGCTGAAGCAGCCAAACCGACAGCGGAACACCAATCTGACTATTATAACTCTTTGGATTTCGGGCAATTAACTTTTCGGGTGCAAGACATTTGCAAGCCCATTCCTTCACAATCGTCTTGCCGTTGCTGCCAGTGATGCCCACCACAGGCATTGTCATCTTCTGACGGTGCCAACTGACAAGTTGGTGCAGCGCCTTCAGCGTGTTCTCAACGACAATGAAGTTCGCATATTGGTAACTTTCAACATTTTGCGGCAGATGGTCCACCACAAAATTGCGCACGCCCGACTTGTAAAGTTCAGTGATGAAGCGGTGCCCGTCGTTGCGGGTGCCTTTGAGCGCGAAAAACAGGCTCTCGCGGGCAAAAACCACCTTGCGGCTGTCAATCAGAATGTGAGAGATGTTGCCGCCCGAGCCGCGTGTCAACTTGCCGCCAACCACAGCGGCAATGTCGCCTATAGAGTAACTTGCCATATCAGTCAGAAATTTTTCAAATATAGGTGCGAATAACTGACAATGCCTAAAAAAAACGTCGATTTATGCACATTGGGCGGTTTATTTGTCGCTGAGCGATGGAAAATGATTCTGAAAAGGTGAATCGGTGGTTATTAAGGTATTGAAAGGCTAACCTTCCCCACCCTAACCAGCAAAGCGACGAACTCTAAACTTTTATTTGCATATCCAATTAATAAAAGTTATTTTTACTTTTAATTTTAATACACGTAAAACCAACTTTTTATGAAACGTTTCACAACATTGCTTTCTGCAATAATTGTTGCTACTGCGGCAAATGCGCAGTTGGCAAACAATATCAACCTCGGTTGGCAGTTTGCGCTCAACAACGACACCGCCAACGTGCCTACTTCGTGGCAAAATGTTGACCTCCCGCACGATTGGAGCATCCTGAAACCTCCGTTTCAAAGCGCACCTTCGGGCA
>JAEEGK010001974.1_pt1 | contig 51450 bp, 45 predicted proteins | sample 8958771 | NCBI WGS metagenome assembly JAEEGK01 (sample SAMN16246547, study PRJNA631951) | gut metagenome | biome: gut microbiome; feature: rumen; material: SC-attached | host: Bos | place: Iran: Karaj | collected 2018-10 | reverse complement strand
TGCATCGAAGAAGCAGGAAGAGCTTGCGCCCGGCGCGTCGTCGGCGGTAGCCGATGAGATGCGGGCTGACGCACCAGCGTTTGAGATGAAGCCGCTATCCGAGGCGCAAGGCGCCGCGTTGGAGCGGATCCGCGGCGGATTTGCCGCAGGGAAGCCCGTTTTGCTGGCCGGCGTCACCGGGAGCGGCAAGACGGAGATTTATCTCCATCTGGCTGCGGAGCAGCTGCGGCAGGGACGTGACGTGTTGTATCTTGTCCCCGAAATCGCTGTTTCCAAGCAGCTGCAGCAACGGATTGCCGATGTCTTCGGCGACCGTCTGCTGGTTTTCCATTCCCAGACAACCGTTCCCCAGCGCTACAAGGTGATCGATACCTTGCGACGCGATCCGACGCCCCGCATCGTGCTGGGCACGCGTTCCGCCGTGTTCCTTCCGTTGCGGAATCCCGGACTGATCGTCATAGACGAGGAGCACGACCGCTCGTATAAGCAGGATGATATGGCCCCCCGTTACAACGGGCGCGATGCGGCCTTGATGTTGGCTGCGCGACGGGGCGCTTCCGTGCTGCTGGGCAGCGCAACGCCTTCCTGCGAGGCGCTCTACAATGTGCAGACCCGCAAGTTCGTACGCGTCGCGCTTCCGGAGCGTTTCCACGGTGGGGAGGATCCGAAGGTCGAGCTCATCGATACGACGCGGGAGCGTCGGCTCGGCAATATGCAGGGTTCTTTCTCGCGCAAGCTGCTTAAGGAGATGACCGCTGTCCTGGAGGCCGGCCAGCAGGTGCTGGTATTCCGTTCCCGGAGGGCTTATGCACCTGTGATCCAGTGTGAAGCGTGTGGGGAGCCGGTCCGTTGCCCGCACTGCAACGTTACATTGAGCTATCATAAGTTCAACAACACCCTTTCCTGTCACTACTGCGGCTATCACCGCTCTTTCACGATGCGCTGTCCCTCTTGTGGCGAAGTGGCGCTTGCCGAGCGGGGAGCCGGCACCGAAAAGTTGGAAGAAGAGTTGCAGGATGCCTTCCCGGGCCGGACCGTCGCCCGTTTCGACGCGGATACGACGGAGCGCAAGACCGTGCAGGAAAAGCTCATCCGCGACTTTGCGGCCGGACGGATCGACATCCTGGTTGGGACGCAGATGATTTCCAAAGGTTTCGATTTCGCGAAGCTGGCCCTGGTGGTGGTCGTGAGCGCCGACAGTCTTTTCGCCGTGCCGGATTTCCGGAGCGACGAACGGGCTTTCCAACTCATCACACAGCTGATGGGACGCTCGGGCCGGAGGGGCGCGCAGGGCAAGATCGTGATCCAGACCGCGCAGCCCGACCATCCCGTGCTGCAGCGGCTGCTCCGCGCCGGGCAGCCGGGCGCTCCTTCCGCAGGCATGCTGGAAGAGCGCCGTCAGTTCGCCTATCCGCCGTACGTACGGATGATTTCCGTCACAGTCAAAGACCGCTATGAAGGGCGCGTCTGGAATGTGTGCCGTCTGGTGAAGGAGGCAGCGGATGCTGTGGGCATCGCCGACATCGCCGGCCCGATTACGCCGGCGGTCGATGTGGTGGCCGGCGAGCATATCGCACAGTTCTGGGTCAAGCTGCCGCGCAGCCGCGGTCTGGCTGCCGTCAAACGGGCCTTTGCCGACCGGCTGGAACAGATTGAACGCGATTTCAAGGGGCAAACCGGCATCATCGTCGATGTCGATCCGCTCTAGACGCCGTTTTTTTGGTATCTTTGTATCGTGCAATTCCTTCCGACATCCAAAAAAGAGGTCGAAGCCCTCGGCTGGGAGTATATCGACATAATCCTGTTCTCGGGTGATGCCTATGTGGACCATCCTTCGTTCGGCATACCGCTGCTTGCGCGTGTGCTGGAAGCGAAGGGATACCGGGTCGCGGTAGTGCCGCAGCCCAACTGGCGCGACGATCTGCGCGATTTCCGCAAACTGGGCCGTCCGCGCCTGTTCTTCGGCGTGAGTGCCGGCGCGATGGACTCGATGGTCAATCACTATACCGCCGCCCGACGCTTGCGAAGCGACGACGCCTACACGCCCGAAGGCCGCGCCGGAGCGCGTCCCGACCGCGCGACGATCGTCTATACGAAGATCCTCAAGCAACTCTGGCCCGATGTGCCGGTGGTGATCGGCGGCATCGAGGCGTCGCTGCGGCGCGAGCGCCACTATGACTATTGGGACGACTGCATGAAGCCGCCGATCCTGGAGGAAAGCGGCGCCGACCTGCTGATCGCCGGGATGGGGGAGAAACCCATCCTCGAAGTGGCACGGGCCTGCGAGAACGGAACGCTGGACAAACTGCCGCGCATCCTCTTCGGCCCCGTCCTGACGACCGAGGAGATGGACTGGATCTACGACCTGCCCTTCACGCGCCTGCCACATCCCCGCTACAAGGGGAAGCGCATCCCCGCGTACGATATGATCAAGTTCTCGATCACGACGCATCGCGGCTGTTTCGGCGGCTGCAACTTCTGTGCGATCACGGCGCACCAGGGCAAGACCATCCAGTCGCGCAGCGAGGCTTCGATCCTGCGCGAAGTGGAAGCACTCACGCACCACCCTGAATTCAAGGGCACGATTACCGACCTCGGTGCGCCGACGGCCAATATGTACCGGATGGGCGGCCGCGACAAGTCCCTCTGTGCCAAATGCAAACGTCCCTCTTGTCTGTATCCGGCCCTGTGCCGCAATCTCCAGCACGACCATACGCCGCTGCTGCAGCTCTATGAGAAGGTGCTCGCCGTGCCGGGCGTGCGGCACGTATATATCGGAAGCGGCATCCGCTACGACCTGTTCCTCGATGCCGACGGATTCCTCTCGGAAGACGGGCGGCGCTACTTCGAGCAATTGGTTACGGTGCACACGGGCGGCCGCCTGAAAGTGGCGCCCGAGCACACGGAAGACCACGTGCTCGATGCCATGGGCAAGCCTTCCTTCCGCCTGTTCGAGCGCTTGGAGAAAGAGTTCTGGAAGCTCGTCCGGCAGCGGGGACTCAAGTACGAGATCATCCCGTACTTCATTTCGGCGCATCCGGGGTGCACGATGCAGGATATGGAAGCGCTGTCGAAACACCCGGCCCTCCGCGGGATCCGGACCGAGCAGGTGCAGGATTTCACACCAACGCCGATGACCGTTTCGACCGAAATGTTCCATACCGGCCGGGACCCGCGGACAGGCAAAAAACTCTTCGTGGAACGCAATATCGCCAAAAAACAACGCCAAAAATCTTTTTTCTTCAAGAAACGTTGATTTTTTTTGTCGGAACAAAAAAATCCCCTATACTTGCACAACCAAATTTATACGAACTATGTCAGGACAAAACATCCCTAAGAAACGTGCTGTCATCAGCTACGAAAACATGTCGGAGGAACTGTTGGATGCCTTCAAGGAAAAGTATCCGCACGGCTATGCCGATTATATGGGAGACATATTCAAGGTTGACAAGCCTGACGGCACTTCTTTCTATGCCGTCACCCTGGAGATTCCGGACGCGCTTTACCTGGTCAAGATCAAGGTGAAGGTGGACGACTACGAAGATGCTGAAGAAGTATTCAAGAACGAGGATGGAGATGATGGGGAAGATGGAGAAGGCGGAAGCTTCCCGGCATCGGACGATGACATCGCTGCTGCCGAAGCTGCCCAGGAGGAAGGTGAAGACTGAAAAAGCCAGAATTACCCTTAGCGAAAAAACCAAGCTGCTGCTGCTCGCAGTATTGGTAGGCCTGCTGTGCGGATGCGCGGCAATCCTGCTGAAAACCCTGATCCACTGGATCCAGACCGGGCTTACGTCCTGGTTCCGTGTTCCGTTGGACGGAATGCTGCTGCTGCTCTATCCGGGCGTGGGTATGCTGCTCTCGCTGCTCTTCGTCCGCTACCTGCTCAAGGACGACATCAGCCACGGCGTGACCAAGGTGCTGCAAGCCGTCTCGCAGAACGATTCCAACATCAAAGCCCACAACACCTGGAGCTCCATCGCGGCCAGCAGCGTGACCATCGGTTTCGGCGGCAGCGTCGGAGCCGAGGCGCCGATCGTGTATTCGGGCGCCGCCATCGGCTCGGTCGTGGCGCGCAAGGCGGGCTTGTCGTATAAGAACATGACGATGCTGCTCGGCTGCGGCGCTGCCGCGGCCATCGCCGGCATCTTCAAGGCGCCGCTGGCGGGCGTGCTCTTCACGCTCGAGATCCTGCTCTTCAACATGTCGATGAACGCCATCCTGCCGCTGCTGCTCTCGTCGGTCACGGCCACGGTGGTGACGTATCTCTTTATGGGAACGGAAGTGCAGTTCGCCGGGTCGATCGAGGCCTTCCGGATGGCCAACATCCCGTTCTATCTCGTGCTGGGCGTCTTCTGCGGCTTCATGTCGCTCTATTTCATCCGCGTGACCCTGAAAGTGGAAGACCGGATGCGCCGGTTCCGCAGCCCGTACACACGCTGGGCGCTCTGCGCATTGCTGCTGGGCGTGCTGATCTTTCTCTTCCCGCCGCTTTACGGTGAGGGATACAGCTCGCTCTCGCTGATGCTCAACAACGACACGGGGTCCGTGCCCTCCATTTTCGGCAGCAGCCTGGAGTCGAGCCCCTGGCTCTTCCTGCTGTATTTTGCCGCCATCATGCTCTTCAAGGTATTCGCCACGGCCTTTACCAATGCCGGCGGCGGTGTGGGCGGCACCTTCGGTCCGACGCTGGTGAGCGGCGGACTGGCCGGTTTTGTGATCGCCCGCCTGATCAATCTCTCGGGCCTGGCCGTGGTGCCTGAAGCCAATTTCGTGCTGGTGGGGATGGGCGGCCTGATGGCAGGCGTCATGCAGGCGCCGATGACGGCCATCTTCCTGATCGCCGAGATCACCGGCGGCTACGAACTCCTGATCCCCCTGATCGTCACGGCCGCGGTGAGTTATGGCACCATCCGTTGCTTCGAACGCTATTCCATCTATACCAAGCGCATTGCCGCGCAGGGAGCACTCCTGACACACGACAACGACCAGGCGGTGCTCACGCTCCTGCGTACCGCCGACCTGGTGGAGCGCGATTTCACCCCGGTCCGCTACGACGCGACCCTGGGTGATCTGGTACACCTCATCTCGACCTCGCGGCGCAATCTCTTCCCCGTGCTCGACACGCAGGGCCGCTTCCAGGGCGTGGTCACGCTCGACGACGTCCGCTCCATGATGTTCGACCGCTCGCACTACGACACGGTCAAAGTTTACAACGTGATGAAGAGCGCCCCGGCCTTCGTCTATATGGACGAGAAGATGGACAGTGTGATGAACAAATTCGAATCGACGCAGGCCTGGAACCTCCCGGTCCTGGACGATGAAAACAAATACCTGGGATTCGTTTCGAAGAGCAAGATCTTCTCTTCCTACCGTGACCAGCTCAAAGCCGTTTCCGATGAATAGCCTGTACATCGACCACATCGCCGGTCAGCTGCAGACAGCTGCCTGGCAGGTAGAACATTGCATCCAACTCTTCGAGGAAGGGGCCACCGTCCCTTTCATCAGCCGCTACCGCAAGGAGCGGACCGGCGCCCTGGACGAGATGCAGGTGGCCGCCGTACGCCACTACTGGATGCGCTTCACCGAACTGGAAAAGCGCAAGGAAGCCATCCTGCGGAGCATCGAGGAGCAGGGAAAGCTGACCGACGAATTGCGCCGCGCCATCGAAAACGAGGTGGACCCCCAGACGGTGGAAGACCTGTACCTTCCGTACCGGCCCAAGCGCCGTACCCGTGCTTCCGTGGCGCGCGAGAAGGGTTACGAACCCCTGGCGATGAAACTTTGGGCGATGGAACTCGACCATCCGGAGCGCGAAAGCGAAGAGGCTCTCTCCGGCGCGCGCGACATCATCGCGGAGATGATGGCTGACAGCCAGCCGGTCCGCTCGCAGCTGCGCGACCTCTACACGCGCTGGGGCACCGTCGCTTCGAGCGTGGTCAAGGGCAAGGAAGATACGGAAGAGGCCCAGAACTACCGCAACTACTTCGATTTTTCGCAGCGTATCGACCGGATCCCGTCGCACCGCCTGCTGGCGATGCTCCGGGCCCGCGACCAGGGCTATGTGCGTGTACGGATGGATGTGAATCCCGACCACGCCATCGAGCGGATCGGCCGCAAGGTGTACGAGAACAAGCGGCGGCCGTCGCAGGCCTGCCGCTCCCAGGTCGATACCGCCATCGAAGACGCCTACAAGCGGCTGCTGCACCCTTCCATCGAGAATGAAGTCCTGGCCGCCGCCAAGGAGAAAGCCGACGTGGAGGCCATCCGCGTGTTCGGAGAGAACCTGCGCGAGCTGCTGCTCGCCCCGCCCGTAGGGCAGAAGCGGACGCTGGCCATCGACCCGGGCTTCCGCACCGGCTGCAAGGTGGTCTGCCTCGACGCTCAGGGCGCGCTGCTCCACAACGAGACCATTTTCCCGCATCCGCCAGTGAGCGAGAAGATGGCGGCTATGCGGAAGATCTCCCAGATGGTGGAGGCCTACAAGATCGAGGTGATCGCCATCGGCAACGGCACGGCCGGCCGCGAGACGGAAGCCTTCATCCAGAAGATCCCGCTTCCGGAAGGCGTGCGGGTGTACTCGGTGAGCGAAGACGGCGCTTCGGTGTATTCGGCATCGGAAGTGGCGCGGGAAGAGTTCCCGGACTACGACGTCACGGTGCGCGGCGCCGTGTCGATCGGCCGCCGGCTGATGGACCCGCTGGCCGAACTGGTGAAGATCGATCCCAAGAGCATCGGCGTCGGGCAGTACCAGCACGACGTCGACCAGAACCTCCTGAAGGAACGGCTCGACGAGACGGTGGAAAGCTGTGTCAACAGCGTGGGCGTCAACCTGAACACGGCCAGCAGCTGGCTGCTGCGCTATGTCTCGGGCATCGGCCCGGTGCTGGCCCGCAATATCGTGGACTACCGCACGGAGAACGGTCCGTTCTCTTCGCGCGACCAGCTGCTGCAGGTCAAACGCCTCGGTGCAAAAGTTTTCGAGCAGTGCGCGGGTTTCCTCCGGATTCCCGGTGCGGCCAATCCGCTCGACAACACTGCCGTCCATCCGGAGCGCTACGCCCTGGTGGAGCGTATGGCTGCCGACGCCGGCGTGCCGACGGCTTCCTTCCTGTCGGATGAAGCCATCCGCTCCGGCATCGACCTGAAACGGTATGTATCGGGCGATGTGGGCATGCCCACGCTGACCGACGTGATGGCCGAAATCGCCAAGCGTGGCCGCGATCCGCGCGGCGCCATCCACGTATTCGAATTCTCGCAGGAAATCCAGTCGATCGACGACGTCCGCGTCGGGATGATCCTGCCTTGTGTGGTGACCAATGTCACGGCCTTCGGTGCCTTCGTCGACATCGGTATCCACGAACACGGACTGATCCACGTCTCCCAGATGGCAGACAAGTATGTGTCCGATCCTTCCAAAGTGCTCAAGGTGCACCAGCAACTCGAAGCCCGGGTGGTCAGCGTCGACCTCGACCGTCGCCGGATCGGACTTTCTCTCAAAGGAATGAAAAGATGAAAGGTAGCGTAATGAAACACAGGATCGCCGCGCTGTCCGCGGCGGTTCTCATCCTGGTCCCCGCCGTGTGCGGCGCCCAGAAGAAGTACACGGTCAGCGGCTATATGACCGACGCCTCGTCGGGCGAGTCGCTGATCAGCGCAGCCCTGGTGGAGAGCGGCTCCGGCCAGGGTACGGTCACCAACAACTACGGCTTTTATACGCTGACCCTGCCTGCGGGCGAGGTCAATCTGTCGTACTCTTATATCGGCTATGAAACCGTGGAGATGCAGCTCAGGCTCACACGCGACACGGTGATCCACGTGGCATTCAAACCTTCCGCGGAATTCCTCTCCGGGGCTACCGTCACGGCTTCCCGCTCCGAAATCGGTGTGCGGGGCACGCAGATGAGCGCCATCGAGGTCCCCGTCCACCAGATCAAGCGTGTCCCCGCCCTGGGCGGCGAGGTCGACGTGATCAAGGCCATCCAGCTGCTTCCCGGCGTGCAGTCGGGCACGGAAGGCTCTGCAGGACTATATGTCCGCGGCGGCGGTCCCGACGAGAACCTGCTGCTGCTCGACGGCGTCCCCATCTACAACGTCAACCATATGATGGGCTTTTTCTCGGTCTTCAACGCCGATGCCATCAAGAACGTGACCCTCTACAAAGGCAGTTTCCCGGCCCGCTTCGGCAGCCGCCTCTCGGGCATCCTGGACGTGCGCATGAAAGACGGCAACGACCAGGAATTCCACGGCAGCGCCTCGGTCAGCAACCTGGCGGCCAAGTTCCAGGTGGAAGGGCCCATCGTCAAGGGGAAAACCACTTTCAACCTGTCGGCGCGCCGCACTTACTACGACATCCTGTCCCAGCCGTTTATCCTGATGTACCGCAAGATGATAGATGACGGGCTGGAGCGAGCCACCGGCGGCTATTATTTCTACGACGTCAATGCCAAGCTGACCCATACGTTCTCCAATCGCGACAAGCTCTATGCGAGCTATTATATGGGAGATGACAAGGTGTACGCCCGCATCAAGATGCAGGAAGGTACAGCCGCCACCCGGATGAACCTGGGCTGGAACTGGGGCAACATCGTGGGCTCCCTGCGCTGGAACCACGTGTTCGGCCCCAGACTCTTCGTCAACACGACGGTCAACTATACCCAATATCGCCACAAGCTCGATATTACGGGAAATGAAAAGTATGAGAAGGAGGGATATGATACGGAATTCAACCTGGGCTATCATTCGCTGATCAACGACCTTTCGGCGGCAGCCGACTTCGAATTCAATCCCGATCCCCGGCACGACATCCGCTTCGGCGCCACGTATATCCGTCACGCATTCAAACCGTCCGTGACCGCCATCCATTTTGGTTTGGAAGGGCCGATGCAGCAGCAGAGCGGGATTGATACCACGTTCGGCGACAAGAACCTCTTCACCAACGAGGCAGCCGCCTATGTGGAAGACAACTGGGCGGTCACCCAGTGGCTGAAACTCAACCTGGGCCTCCGCTATTCCCTTTATGATACCGATGGCCGTACGTATCACTCCCTGGAGCCCCGCGTGAGTCTCCGGGCACTGCTTACGGACAATCTCTCCCTGAAAGCTTCCTGGTCGAAGATGAGCCAGGCGGTCCATATGCTGAGCAACAGCAACGTATCGCTGCCGACCGACCTCTGGGTGCCGGCCACGGCCCGCATCGAGCCGATGCGCTCGTACCAGAGCGCGGCAGGCGTCTTTTACAGCCTGGGACCGGTGGACCTCTCGGTTGAGGGTTACTACAAGACCATGGAGAATGTCCTGGAATACCGCGACGGCGCCTCCTTCTTCGGCTCTACATCGGGCTGGGAGGACAAGGTGGCGATGGGCCGCGGCTGGGCCTACGGCGTGGAATTCCTGGCACAGAAGAAAACGGGCCGTCTCACCGGCTGGATCGGCTACACCTGGTCGAAGACCATGCGCCAGTTCGACCGGGAGGGCCACATCATCAATCTGGGCAATCCCTTCCCGGCCAAGTACGACCGCCGGCACGACCTGAGCATCACGGCGGCTTACGATATCAACAAGAACATCGATGTGGCGGCTACCTTCGTTTTCGGTACCGGCATCTGCGGCTCGCTGGCCCTCCAGACCCTGCAGGTGATTCCGGCATACGACATGCAGACAGGGACGTTTATCCAGCATACCGCCCCGCTCGACTATCTGGAGAGCCGCAACAACTACCGGATGCCGTCGTACCAGCGCCTCGACCTGGGCGTCAACTTCAAGCGGACGTTCCGCAACGGGAACCACCGCACCATCAGTCTGAGCGTCTACAACGCCTACAACCGGAACAATCCGTTCCTGGTCTATCGCGATGGTGCGAATCTGAAACAACTGTCCATTTTCCCGATCATGCCGTCGGTTTCGTATAACTATGAGTTCTAGGAGAGTAAGATTATGAGAAAGACTGCTTTGCTTTGTGCTGCCACGCTGACGCTCCTGCTGGGTGCCGCTTGCGAAAAGATCATCGAATTCAAGGGCGAACAGACGGAACCGCGCCTGACCATTTCTTCACAGGCCGAGGTGGGGAAACCGCTGGAGGTCTATGTCGCATCATCCATCTTCTTCCTCTCGGACACCTGGAGCGGAGATGCTTTCATTGAGAAGCTCAAGCCTGAAGAAGGGAAGGTGCGCTGTTTCGTGAACGGCTCCCAGACACCCTATCTTTTTGAATGGAGACCCGAATTGGGCGTACCGCATCTGGATTATGTGTCCACCTACGTGCCGGCCCCCGGCGACCACATCCGTCTGGAGGCGGAGTTCCCGGGTTTCGATCCCGTGTGGGCGGAAACCGATGTCCCGCTGAATCCCGCTTTCGAACTCATCTCCGCCAAATGGAGGAGGATGACGGCGGAAGACTGGGAATGGATCCTCGACGACGATGAATACCACGAGGTGGAAATCACGCTGGCCGTGACAGACGATGCGGCCCGCGAGAACTTCTATTTCCTGCAACCGGTCCTGACCTCCAGTTACCCGTATATGCCGGAGGAATACGATGAACCCTTCGACTTCACGAGCAATGACGTGATTTTCCAGGGCGTAACCGGAGAAAGCGTCCTGGAATCCTTTATGGATGCCGAGCATTTCTTCACCGACGAAATGATCCGGGGACAGCGCCATGTCTTCACCATTACGATTTCCGGTATGCCGCCCGTAGAGAATGTGAAACGTTTCTCCCTGCACTGTGCTTCCGTCAACGAGAGCATGTACTGGTACGGAAAGTCCTACAAGATGCGTGTTACCGGCTTGACTGAGATCTTTTCAGAGGGCGTGCCCCTTTATTCCAATGTCCATGGCGGTTATGGCATATTGAGCGCGGCGAACTCGCAGTGGCTTGACCTGGAAGTAGATTGGTAGGAAATAATTCCTATCTTTGCAAGATAGGTTAAAATGCAGGTACTATGGACAGAAAAGTCATCATCATTCCCACCTACAACGAGAAGGAGAACATCGAACGGATGATCCGGACGTTGCGCGGCCTGGACGGCGATTACCACATCCTGGTGATCGACGACGGTTCGCCCGACGGCACGGCAGCCATCGTAAAGGGGTTGCAGCAGGAGTTTCCGGAGCAGCTCCATCTGATTGAGCGGAGCGGTAAACTGGGCCTGGGAACGGCGTACCTGACGGGTTTCCGCTGGTCGCTGGAACACGGATATGACTATATCTTCGAAATGGATGCCGATTTTTCCCACAAGCCGGCCGATGTGCCGCGTCTCTACGCCGCCTGCGCTGAAGGCGGCGCCGACCTAGCCATCGGCTCCCGCTACTGCAACGGCATCAGCGTGATCAACTGGCCGATCGGCCGGGTCATCATGTCGTACTACGCTTCCGCGTATGTCCGGACGGTTCTGCGGATGAAAGTCTATGACACCACGGCCGGATTCAAGTGCTATTCCCGGAAAGTGCTGGAAACCATCGATTTCGACCGCATCAAGATGCGTGGATACGGCTTCCAGATCGAAATGAAATACAACGCCTACAAACTGGGCTTCAAGCTGGTTGAGGTGCCCATCATCTTTGAGGACCGCAAGGAAGGGACTTCGAAGATGAGTTCCGGTATCTTCGGCGAAGCCTTCTGGGGCGTGCTGAAGCTGCGTTTCCGCAAAATCCGTCCGCGCCGATGAGTGAGAAGGGGAAAGGCCTGAGCCTGGTCTGGTATGCGCTGATCCTGCTGACGGTCTTCCTCTGGGGGATGTCCTTCCTCTGGAGCGACCGGGTGCTGGACCGCCAGGTGCCCGTCTTTACCTTCATCTTCACCCGGATGGTGCTGGCTGCGACCGCCCTTACACTCTTCAGCCTGCTTACGGGCAAGTTCCAGCGGATCCGCAAGGGCGACTTCAAGTGGTTCGCCGCCATGACGGCCTTCGAGCCCTTCCTCTATTTCCTGGGGGAGACCTTCGGCTTGAAGATTACGGGTTCGCCGACCCTCTGCTCGGTCATCATTGCCACGATTCCCGTGTTCAGCCTCATCGTGGGGCGGATCCTTTTCAAGGAGAAACTCTCCGCTCTGAACCGCCTGGGTATCTTCGTGGCTGTCGCGGGCGTGATCGCGTTCGTGCTGATCGGCGGGAACCTTCATACGGAATATCTCTACGGCATTGCCATCCTCTTCTTGGCCGCGATCGGTTCGACCGGTTACACGGCCATCTGCAAGAAACTGGCAAACAAGGGATACAATCCTTTCGCCATCGTCACCTGGCAGTTTATCCTGGCCATCGGCTTCTTCCTGGTCCCGTTCCTGATCTGGGACGCCCCGACCTGGACGCCGCAATATCTGTCCTGGCCTGTCCTGCGGCCGATCATCGCCCTGGCGGTGCTCTGTTCGGGCGTCGCGTTCGTGATCTATGCAGCCTGTGTCGACAAGATCGGCATGACGCGCACCACGGTGTTCCTGCCGCTGGTGGCTATCGTGTCGGCCGTCGCCGCCTCGCTGCTCGGGCAGGACAACCTGCATCCCCTGCAGATGGCCGGCATCGTGGTAGCCATGGCCGGTGTGGTGATGGCACAATATACCAACAAGAAAAAGAACGATGAAGCATAACGGATTGACATTGGGCGTTCTCGGCGGCATGGGCCCGGCCGCCACGGCGGAGTTCCTGCGGCTGCTGGCCGTCAAGGCACCAGCCGATTGTGATCAGGAGCATCCCCGGATGATCGTCTATTCGCACACGGTGACGCCGGACCGTACAACCTATCTGCTCGGGAAAGGCCCCGATCCCGAACCCTATCTGCTCGACGGCCTCAAGACGCTCGAGCGCTGGGGCGCCGACCGGCTCGTGGTGACCTGCAACACCGCCCATCATTTTATCGACAAGTTCCTGGAGCAGGGCTTGATCGACGTGCCTGTGATCCATATCATCGACGAGACCATCCGCACCTGCCAGGAGCGCAGCCCGGAGGGAGCCTGGCTCACGGCCACGCTCGGAACGATGAATACCGGCATCTATCAGCGCCACGCTGCCGCCTCGGGCTACCGTTTCCGGATTCCCGACGAAGCCATGCGCGTGGAAATCCACGACATCACCGACCTGGTCAAAGCCGGCAAGCAGCAGGAAGCCGGTGTGCGCTACCGCGCCGCCATTGAGAAACTTTGGGAGATCGAGCGCCTGCCTGTCGTGGGCGCCTGTACCGAACTTCCCGTCGCCTACCAGCAGACGGGTTTCCCGCCGGAAATGGGCATCTCCTCGCTGGAGGCCCTGGCCGACGGATGTATCAGAGAATTGTATAAACCTTTGTGATATGGGACTTTTCAATTGGAAAAAGAAAGACAAGGCGGAGGAACGTCCCCTTGACAGCGGCCTGGAAAAGACCAAGCGTTCGCTCTTCGAGAAACTTTCCCACGCCATCGCGGGCAAGAGCGTGGTCGACGATGAGGTGCTCGACTCGCTGGAAGAGGTGCTGATCGCCTCCGACGTCGGCGTCGAAACCACCCAGAACATCATCGAGCGGCTCGAGAAGCGGGTCGCCCGCGACAAGTATCTGGGCACCGACGAAGTGAACCGCTATCTCTGCGAGGAGATCATCGCGCTGCTCGACGCAGCGGCGGACGGCAAGAGCGTGGCGCCCTTCGACTTTTCGAAGAAGCCCTATGTCATGATGGTGGTCGGCGTCAACGGTGTAGGCAAGACCACGACCATCGGCAAACTGGCCTCCCAGCTGCGCTCCCAGGGCAAGAAAGTGGTGCTCGGCGCCGCCGACACCTTCCGGGCCGCCGCCGTGGACCAGCTCGTTATCTGGGCCGAGCGCGCCGGCGTGGACATCGTCAAGCAGGAGATGGGTTCCGACCCGGCCTCCGTGGCTTACGACAGCGTCAAGAGCGCCGTGGCCAAGGATGCCGATGTGGTGATCGTCGATACGGCGGGCCGTCTCCACAACAAGGTCAACCTGATGAACGAGCTGACCAAGATCCGCAATGTCATGCGGAAGGTGGTTCCGGACGCACCGCACGAGGTGCTGCTGGTCATCGACGGCTCGACCGGGCAGAACGGCTTCCTGCAGGCCAAGGAATTCACCCGCGCCACCGACGTGACGGCACTGGCTGTCACCAAGCTCGACGGCACGGCCAAGGGCGGCGTGGTGATCGGCATCAGCGACCAGTTCAAGATCCCCATCAAGTTCATCGGGGTGGGCGAGAAGATCGAGGACCTGAAGCTCTTCGACAAGAAAGAATTTGTGGAATCCCTTTTCGAATCATAAAAAATACAAACGATATGAACATCTCATTCAACTGGCTGAAGGATTATTTGAAATTCGACCTGACGGCGGAGCAGGTGGGGGCGATCCTGACCTCTACCGGACTGGAAGTGGAGCACATGGAGACCGTGGAACAGATTCCCGGCGGACTGGCCGGCGTCGTCGTGGCGGAAGTGGTCGAATGTGTGGCGCATCCCGACTCCGACCATCTGCACGTGACTAAACTCAATACCGGTGCACCAGAACTGCTGCAAGTGGTCTGCGGCGCGCCCAACGTGGCACAAGGCCAGAAGGTCCTCGTGGCGACTGTCGGGACGGACCTTCCGACCGACGACGGTTCCAAGTTCAAGATCAAGCGCTCGAAGATCCGCGGCGTCGAGAGCTGCGGCATGATCTGCGCCGAAGATGAGCTGGGCATCGGCAGCGACCATTCCGGCATTATGGTGCTCGACCCGTCGGCCGTCGTGGGTACGCCTGCCCGGGAGCAGCTCCATCTGAAGGAAGACACGCTCTTCGAGATCGGTCTGACGCCGAACCGCGTGGACGGTGCCAGCCACATCGGCGTGGCGCGCGACCTGTATGCCTATTGCGTACAGCACGACATCCCGGTCGAATGGACCCTCCCCGATGTGAGCGGGTTCAAGCCCGGGACAGGGGAAGCCATCCCCGTTGTGGTCGAGGCTCCCGATCTGGCCCCCCGTTATATCGGCATCACCCTCAAAGATGTGAAAGTCGGCCCTTCGCCCGACTGGATGAAGGAGCGCCTGATGGCCATCGGCCAGCGCCCGATCAACAATATCGTGGATATCACCAACTTCGTGCTCAACGAGATGGGCCATCCGCTCCACGCCTTCGACGCGGCGAAGATCGCCGGCCGCAAGGTCGTGGTGCGCCGCAGCACGCCCGACTGCAAGTTCACGACGCTCGACGGCGTGGAACACACGCTCTGCCAGGACGACCTGGTGATCTGCGACACGGAACGTCCGATGTGCATCGCCGGTGTGTTCGGCGGTGTGGATTCCGGTGTGACCGAAACCACGACGGAAGTGTTCCTTGAGGCTGCCTATTTCAATCCGGTCTCCATCCGCAAGACTTCGAAGCGGCAGGGCCTGAAGACCGACGCCTCGTTCCGCTACGAGCGCGGCATCGACCCGACCGCCACGATGACGGCCGCCCGCCGCGCCGCCCTGCTCATTCAGGAGCTGGCCGGTGCAACCGTAGTCGGTGCTCCGCAGGAATGCTGCGGCAAGCCTTTCGAGCCCGCGCAGGTGGAACTCTGCTATGCCCGGATGGATAGCTTTATCGGCAAGGAACTGGGTGCCGAAACCTACAAACGGATCCTGAAGAGTCTCGATTTCGCCATCTGCAAGGAGACGGAAGGCGGCTGCACCGTGGCCGTACCGGCCTACCGCGTCGATGTTACGCGCGAATGCGATGTGGTGGAGGAAGTCCTCCGCATCTACGGCTACAACAACATCGAACTGCCGGTCAGCATGAAGGCCTCCATCAACCCGTCGGCCCATCCTGATCCGGAGAAGGTCCGCAAGACGGTTTCCGACCTGCTTGCCGACCGCGGCTTCATCGAGATCATGAACAACTCCCTCACGAAAGGGGAATACTACGAAGGCCTCAAGACCTATCCCGCCGAACAGTCGGTGCAGATCGTCAATCCGCTTTCCAGCGATCTCAATGTGATGCGCCAGACGCTGATCTTCAATGCCCTGGAAGTGGTCGAACGCAACATCAACCACCAGAACAACAACCTGCGTCTGTTCGAGATCGGCAATTGCTACAGCTTCCGTCCGAAGGAAGATGCCGTCGATCCGCGCGCCGAGCTCAAGAGCTATCGCGAGGAGATGCGTCTCTGCCTGGTGGTCACCGGTCCCGGCGCCAAGTCCTGGCGCAACGAAATCGGAGCGGGCAATTACTTCGCGCTCAAGGGCTATCTGGAATTGCTCCTGAAGCGCTTCAAGGCTGACATCTACGACCTCGAGACGGATGCCGCACCGGCCGATCTCTTTGCCGAAGGCCTGACTTACAAGCTGGGCGGCAAGCGGCTGGCCGTGGCCGGAACCGTCGCCAAATCGCTTCTCAAGCGTTTCGACATCAAGCAGCCCGTGTTCGTGGCCGAGATCGACTGGCCGGTGTTCTTCGAACTGGTCAAACGCGACAGGATCAAGTACAAGGAACTGCCGCGCTTCCCGGAAGTCCGCCGCGACCTTGCCCTGCTGCTCGATGAGAGCGTCTCCTTCGCCGATCTCCGCAAGGCGGCCTTCCAGGCAGCCCGCGGAATCCTCCGGCAGGTGAATCTCTTCGACGTGTACCGCGGACCGAAGATCCTGACCGACAAGAAACAGTACGCCATCAGCTTCATCCTCCAGGACGAAGAGAAAACCCTGACCGACGCCGCTGTCGAAGCGACGATGGCCAAGCTGCTCAAAACCTTCGAGAACAAATTCGGCGCAATGCTCCGTTAGCCGATGGCATTCTTCCCCACGGTCGGAAAGTATGCTTCGCTGGTGAAGTTCGCGCACACGGTCTTTGCCTTGCCGTTTGCGCTCGTCGCCTTTCTGCTGGCGCTACAGGAACCGGAATCGCATTTCACTTGGATCCTGCTGCTACAGTTGCTGGGCTGCATGGTTTTCGCCCGCAGCGCAGCGATGGGCTTCAACCGCTGGGCCGACCGCGAGATCGACGCACGCAATCCCCGCACGGCCGGCCGCGATGTGCCGGCCGGCCGGGTATCGCCACGCCAGGCGCTGGTGTTCACGCTCGTGAACGCCGCGCTGTTCGTGGCGGTGGCCTGGACCATCAATCCGCTCTGCGGGGGCCTCTCCTTCGTCGCCTTGATTTTCCTTCTGGGCTACAGCTACTTGAAACGCTTTACCTGGCTCTGCCACTTCGGAGTGGGCGCAGCCCTCTCGATTGCGCCGGCCGGCGCCTGCATCGCCGTGACAGGGCACTTTTCCACTGCCGCCCTGCTGCTGAGCCTGATCGTTTTTTTCTGGTCGAGCGGCTTCGACATCCTCTATGCCCTGGCCGACGAAGAGATCGACCGCGAAGAAGGCCTGCATTCCATCCCGCAGCGCTTCGGCCGCAAGCGGGCGATGCAGATTGCCTGGGCCGTGCACATCCCGGAATTCGTGCTGGTTCCGCTATTCCTTCTGAAGGCCGGCCTCACAGATTTCTGGGGCATCGCCGCCGGCGTCTTCTTCCTGGCGATGCTCATCTGGCAGCACGTCATCATCTCCCCGAAAGACCTCTCCCGCCTGAATGCCGCCTTCTTCACAGCCAACGGCATCGCCTCGATCGTCTTCTGCGTGCTGGTCTATCTTTCGGTCCTGCTGTAAAGCCTGGTCAATACAGGCCCGGGACAACGGTGCCGGCGCCTTCGGTGCCGGGGGCGATGGTGCTGAGGACGGCTTCGTTCTGGTCGTCGATCGTGGTGGTCTTTTCCTTGATGGAGAGGATGTCATCGACGATGTAGCGGGTGTGGCCGCGCCAGGGGAGGCGGCCGAAGTATTCCTTGTAGTGGAGGTCCATGACTTTGCCGCTTTCGGTCATCAGGCGCTCGGCGATTTCCTTGTCGGCGATCGAGAAGTCGAAGGTGTTGGACTGGACGCCGGTGGTCTGGGCCTTGATGCCGGTCTGGATCAGTTTGCCTTCGTAGGTTTTCCAGATGACGCCTTTGTAGACCACGTAGTTGAGTTCACCGCTGCGGACGCCTTCGCCGAAGACGAAGTAGAAGCGGAAGTAGATGAAGGCGGCCAGTCCCAGGATGAGGACGGCGATGAGGATTCCGACGAACTTTTTCATAGTATGGATGCTTTTTTGGTTATACGAAATAAGAGACGCGTTCGGCTATCAGCAGGAGGATCAGCACGATGGCCAGTGTTCCGACACCTTTCCCGCGGACGGCGTGGCTGAAATATTCGCCCAGCAGCGGGGCGACGGGGAGGACGGTGAGCAGTCCGGAAGGGATGGCGGGATGGCTGAAGAAAAGCAGCGTGAGGACGGACAAGGACAGCGTCAGGATCATAAGCCGCATGCAGGCGCGGGCCTGGGCGGTCTTGTAGCTGTCGAGGCGCCGTGCGACGTGGACGATGGCCAGGAGTGCGGCGATGACGGTCAGCAGGAGCCGGCACATCGTTGCAGCGGAGTAGGGGAAGGACGGACGTTCGACGGCACACATCCCGCTCCATAATTGGCTGAGGAGGGCGCCGGGCTCTTCACCGTTGCGGATATAGCAGATGCCGGCCCAGGCGGCGACCGGCAGGATCAGGGCCAGCGGGGCGGCTACCCAGAATTTGACCTTGTCTTCCGCCTTGCCGACGGAGGAGAGGGCGTAGATGGGAATCAGCCACGCCAGTTGCGGGGCGACCAGGACGGCTGCGCCCAGAGCGGCCCATGCGCCGACAAGATATTTCAGCGAGGGGCGGCCGGCGTTGTAGTGGAGGTAGGCGCAGATGCTGACTGCCAACAGCAGGCTGGCCGTATGGTAGGGCGTATAGACGAGGGAGGCGGGCCGGGCCGTGGCCAGGACGGCATAGAGGACCGCTACCAGCAGGCTGGTACCGGAGAGCAGCCGTTCGTTGAGCATATAGAGCAGCACGCAGTTGATCAGGACCACGCCGACGGCGGAAAAGGTCGGGAGGAAGGTGCGCTCCGCCACTGGGAGTGCAAGCCATCCGGCCGCGCCGTAGGCCGTCAGCAGCAGAATGACGCCTGCGATGACCAATAAATCTGAAAACCTCCGGTTCATCAAAATGCAAAGTTAGATAAATACATAAAAATTGCTAACTTTGATGCGACGTAATATGTGTCGGAAGGTGAAAAAAACGATTTTGATCTGTGTGCTCGTGCTCTTGCCGCTGCTGCCCGGTTGCAAGCCAGAGGGCATCATCCCGCCCGGGGATATGGAATCGCTGCTGGCCGATTTCTACAAGGCCGACGCTACAATCCAGCTCCTAAACGAGGGCTCGACGCCAGTGGCACTCGACTCGATGCGGGTCTATCTTCCTATCGTCGAAAGCTATGGCTACACGAAGGATGAATTCCGCGCATCCCTGGAGCACTACCTGCACCGTCCCGACCAGATGGCAAAGATGTTCAAGCACCTGCGGGCGAAACTCGAACAGGAGGCTGTCCGTCCTTCCAGCATTGTTTCGGAGGAGGAAGAGGAGGAACCTGGTGAGAACCTCCGCAAAGGCAAGGGCAGGAAAGAGGAGGGGCCCGTCGGGGAAGAACTCTCGACCGGCGAAGGCACGGAACCGGCCATCGAGCGCGTAGAAGAAGAGAAACCGGTCAAGCAATCGAAGAAGAACCGGAAGAAGCTGTCCAAGGAGGAACTCAAACGGCTCGAGGAGGAGCTCAAATAAGGCGATGCGCGTAGTGATCCAGCGAGTGACGGAAGCGTCGGTTACGATCGGTGGGGAAAAGGTCTCGGCCATCGGACAGGGCATGATGGTGCTCTGCGGCTTCGAAGAGGCCGACGGCCCGGAAGACCTCGACTGGACTTCCCGGAAGATCGCCGCCCTGCGCATCTTCGACGACGAGCAGGGCGTGATGAACCGATCCGTCGTGGACATTGGCGGTGACATCCTGCTGGTGAGCCAGTTCACGCTGATGGCCTCCACGAAGAAGGGCAACAGGCCTTCCTACATAGCCGCTGCGCGTCCCGAGACGGCCATCCCGCTCTACGAGCAGTTCAAGTCCGCCCTCGCCGCCCTGATCGGGCATCCGATTCCCAGCGGCGTGTTCGGCGCCGAGATGCAGGTCGCCCTGGTCAACGACGGCCCGGTGACCATCTGCATCGACAGCAAAAACAGAATATAAACAACCCTTATGGATACAAGAGACATTTACAAGGCCGTCCTGGGGATGATCGACCTGACCTCCCTCAATGGTTCGGATACCTACACGAAAATCGCTGCGATGACAGAGAAGGTGAACCGCTTCCACGACACCTTCCCCGATTATCCGCTGCCCGCCTCGATCTGCGTCTATCCCAATTTCGCAAAGACGGTTGCCACGACACGCACTGACAAGGATGTCCACGTGACCGTCGTGGGTGGCTGCTTCCCCGCCTCCCAGAGCCCGCTTCCCGTGAAGATAGCCGAGTGTCGGATGGCCGTGGAAGACGGTGCCGACGAAGTGGATATCGTGCTGGCTCTCAATTCCTTCCTGGAGAACCGCTACGAAGAGGCCGAGCGCGAAATCGTGGAAATCGGCCGCGCCATCCGCGCCGTCAACCCCGCTGTGCACCTGAAAGTGATCCTCGAGACCGGCGCCCTCAAGGAGCGCGGGCTGATCGAGGACGCCTCGTTCCTGGCCATGGAGGCCGGAGCCGACTTCATCAAGACCTCGACCGGCAAGATGCAGCCCGCCGCCACCCCTGAGGCCGCACAGATCATGTGCGACTGCATCCTGACCCACTATAAGAAGACGGGCAGGAAGGTGGGCTTCAAGCCTGCCGGCGGCATCGCTACGCCGGAAGACGCGGTGACTTACTGGGAAATCGTCGCCGGAACCCTCGGAAAAGACTGGCTCGACAAACGGCTCTTCCGCTACGGCGCAAGCCGGATGGCCAACAACCTGCTCAGCGCCCTGGAAGGACACGAAATCAAATACTATTAGCCGATGCATACCCTGCTTTTGAAAAATGCCTGGCTCGACGGGGCCTGCAAGAATGTCCTGATCGAAGACTGCCGGTTCAAAACGATCGGAGCCCCCGACGGCACACCCGCCGACGAGGTGATCGATGCATCGGGCAAGGCGCTGCTGCCGCCGTTCTACAATACGCATACCCACGCCGCCATGTCGCTGCTGCGCGGCTACGCCGACGATATGCCGCTGCAGCGCTGGCTGAACGATTATATCTGGCCGTTCGAGAACAAGATGACCGCCGCCGACATCCGAGAGGGCTCGCTCCTGGCAGCCCGCGAGATGATCACCACCGGCACCGTCTTTTTCTCCGATATGTACTTCGACATCGACGAGACGATCCAGGTCGTACAGGAAACCGGCATGCGCGCCGCCATCGGCGTCACGTTCGTGGAATCGCATACCAAGACGCAGCAGTACGAAAAGCTCGAGACGCTCCGTCACTGGGTCGATCCCACCGGCGGCCTGATTACCTTGACCGTGGCGCCGCACGCCGTCTATACGGTCGGTCCCGAACTGCTGGTGCGCTGCGCCGAAGTGGCGCGGGAACTCGGGATGAAACTCCACATCCATCTGTCCGAGACCCGCAGGGAAGTGGACGACTGCATCCATGAACACGGCATGACGCCGGTCCGTTATCTGGACAAACTGGGCGTGCTGGGCGACAATGTCATCGCCGCGCATGTGGTGCACGTGGATGAAGAGGAAGCCGCGATCCTCGCCGCACGCGGCGTGACCATCGCACACTGCCCCTGCTCGAACATGAAGCTCGCCTCGGGCGTGTTCCCCTACAAGATGTTGCACAAGGCCGGCTGCCGGATCACCCTGGGTACCGACGGCGACTCTTCCAACAACAACCTCGATATGCGCGAGGAGATGAAATTCGCCGCCCTGCAGGCCAAGTCGAGCAGCGGCGATCCCGAAACGATGCCCGCCGACGAAGCGCTGGCGATGGCTACGCGCGCCGGTGCCGAGGCCTTCGGCATCGACGCAGGCGTCATCGCCGAAGGCAAACTGGCCGACGCGCTGCTCATCGATCTGCAGGACATTCAGATGCAACCCCTGCACAACCTCGTTTCGAACTGGGTTTATGCGGCGTCGAGCCGCTGCATCGACACGGTGATCTGCAACGGAAAAGTACTGATGACCCAATCCCGCTGACCATGCCCCGCAAGCTTGAAGAATACGGTCTGGACCTGCACGGTACGATGATCCTGGAAGAATACCGCGAAATGCTGCCGGTGTTCTCGCGGATGAAGAGCGTCATCCTCGAGCAGCTGGAGAACTGCATCCAGCGGAGCAATCTGGTCGTCACGGCCATCGAGGCCCGCGTGAAGAAAGAGGACAGCCTGGCCGGAAAACTGGAGCTCAAGGGTCATAAGTACCATACCCTGTCCGACGTTACCGATGTGGTCGGCGCCCGCGTGATCACCTTCTACAACGACGAAGTCGACAAGATCGCCGCGCTGGTGGACAACCTGTTCGACGTGGACTGGGCCAATTCGGTGGACAAGCGCAAGCTGCTGGGGAAGGATACGTTCGGCTATATGTCGCTCCATTACATCTGCCGGATTCCCAAGGAGCTGTACTTCGATCCGAAGTATCCCCAGCTCAACGAATTCCGTTTCGAGGTGCAGATGCGCACCGCGCTGCAGCACGTTTGGGCCAACATGAACCACGATACAGGCTACAAGAGCGGCGTCGAAGTGCCTCCGGAGTACATCCGCAGTCTCACGCGCCTGGCCGGCATCCTCGAACTGGCCGACGATGAATTCAGCCGCATCCGCCGCAACCTGACCGACTACCGCCGCAAGGTGGAAGTCCTGGTACGCGACGGCAGTTTCGACGAAGTGTCGCTCAACGGCGACACGATGCGCAGCTACCTGTCGCTCGACCCGTTCCGCTTGCTCAACGCCAAGATCGCCGCCATCAACCAGGCGGAAATCCAGCAGCTGAGCGCCATGCCTTACCTGGAACCGATGCTCGAAATGGGGCTCAAGACCCTGGGCGACGTGGAGAACATGCGCAAGACCTACTCGGAGAAAGCCTACCAGCTGGCCCTTCACCAGATCAGCGGCACGGATTTGGATATCATCGCATCGACCCTCGGCCTGCAGAACGTCTGCCTCGTGTATGCGGCCGAAACAGCAGGGGAGAAGGGCGTCCTTCGCTTCCTCGACTGTCTCAACGGACCTTCGAAATACAATGCCGAGTCGGCTGCCCGCATCTGCAGCCAGCTGGCCCGGATCCACGATATGTAAGCTATGGCAAACGCATTTTTGGACAGCACGCTGCTTGACAGGGCCATCGAGTTTGCGGTCCGGGCGCATCACAACACGGAGCGCCGGGGGAAAGGATTTCCCTACATCGTCCATCCGCTGGAAGCGGTGGCGATCGTGGCCACCATTACACCCGACCAGGAGTTGCTTGCTGCTGCGGCGCTCCACGACGTGGTGGAAGATACCCAGTTCACGATCGAAGACCTGCGACGCGAATTCGGCGACCGGATCGCGCGTCTCGTCGAACTGGAGAGCGACAAATTCGTTGACGGACTGAGCGAGTCGGACAGCTGGCGGGACCGCAAGCAGGCGGCCATCGACCGCCTGGCCGCAGCGCCCCGCGATGCCAAGATCGTTGCCATGGGCGACAAACTCTCGAACATGCGGGCCATCGCCCGTGATTATAGCGAACTGGGCGACAAACTCTGGGACCGCTTCCATGCGCCCGGAGGCCGGACCGACCATGAGTGGCACTACCGCGGCCTGGCCCAGTCGCTGAGCGAACTGGCCGGCACGCACGCCTTCACGGAATTCGTCCGGCTGATCGAGAACGTATTCGGCGAACCCCGCCCCGAATGGATCGAGCTTTCGGACTACGAGGAAAGCGGCGACGGCTATACCGCCATCAGCTACAACCACAAGGACGGGAAACGGATGATGAAGCTCTATGCCGATTACATGCCCATCTCCGAACCGGAGCGTGAGCTTCGGATGGCCTGGAACATCATGGACCTTGGCATACACATTCCGCGGGCCTACCGACTGGTGACCGACGGCAAGCGGGTCGGCGTGGAGTTCGAGCGCATCACGCCCAAACGCTCCTTCGCCCGCGCCATCTCCGAAGAGCCCGAAAAACTCCCGTTTTACGCCCAGTGGTTTGCCCGGGAATGCCTGAAACTGCATGCAACCCCCTGCAATACAGGGGTTTTTACGTCGGTCAAGGATCATTTCCACCGCGATATCGACGCCTCCCGCGATTTCGATGCCGTAGAGAAAGCGCGTATGCACGCGTTCGTGGACAATGCCCCGGACGCGACCACGTGTATCCACGGCGACATGCACGTGGGCAACATCATCACCAACGGAGAAGAGACCTGGTGGATCGACCTGGCCGACTTCCGCTACGGCCATCCGTGGTTCGACCTGGGCATGTTCTATTTCGTGAGCGTCGGCAATGAGGACGAGGTGCTCGCACAGCGGCTTTTCCACGTATCCCACCAGACCATGGTCCGGCTCTGGGAGCTTTTTGTCGAGGCCTATTTCGGCCCCGGTACTTCCCAGGAAGAAGTCCGTCGCCTGATCGCACCTTATGGCTCGCTCTACATGGTCCATTTCGCCAACCGGGAGTCCATGCTCGCGGAGTGGCGCACCCATATCAATAACACCCTCCTCGCTTAGATGCATTATATTTTCGTCATAAACGGCCGAAAAGACAAGGGTTGGATCCTGGAGGAGGTCCAGCGGCAGATCGATGCGATCCCCGGCGGTCTGGACCATCAGATCTACGTCATGCGCGGCGTAGGCGACGGAACACGCTTTGTGCGGATCTACTGCGACCTGCATCCGGCCGCCAAGGTCACATTCGTGGCCTGCGGCGGTACCGGGACCCTCAACGAAGTGGCCTCAGGCATGATCGGGTCGAAAGGCAAGAAACTGGCCGTCTTTGCAGGAGGAGCTACCAACGACTTCATCAAGTGCTTTCCCGGCCGCGATTTCAACTCCGTACAGAAGATCATTACGGGTGAAGAGCGGAAGATCGATGCCGTGAAAGTCAACGACAGCTATGCCATCAACCTGATCAACGTGGGCTTCGATGCCATGGTGGCCGCCGTAGCCAATAACATGGTTGAGGCCGGGTATACGAAGAATGCCTACAATGTAGGTATCTTCCGCTCCATCTTCTCGTCGCGCTTCAACAAGATCCGGATCGTAGCGGACGGCGAGCGGATGAACCGCCGCCGCATGCTCCTTTGCACTATCGCCAACGGCGGCTGGTGCGGCGGCGAGTTCCATTCTGCACCGAACGCCGACCTCTCCGACGGTTGGTTGGAAGTCTGTCTCGCCAGACCGATGCTGCTGTTTACCTTCCTGACCGTGATGCCGATCTACAAGAAAGGGCTTCATCTGACCAACAGTTGGGCCCGGCGGGTTTTCCGCTACCGGCGGGCGCGTCATCTGGACATCATTTCCCGAGACCTGATCGACATCTGTCTGGACGGAGAGATCCTTTCCGGCCATTCGTTCAAGGTCGACGTCCTTCCCCAAGAAATCAATTTTATCGTTCCCTCTATCATTGCCATGAAAAAGCGATTTGAACCAATCATCGACAAATGCGGTGAGATCATCGATTACCTGATGTCTTCTCCGGACATTCCGAAAGACGAGAGCCTGCAGTTCAAGATCCGCCTCTCCATCGAAGAGGCGGTGGAGAACGTGGTGCGCTATGCGTATGACGGAGGTCTGGGTTGGATCGAAGTCGGTACGGAACTCGATTCCGAAGGCGTGATGCTGACCATCCTGCTCCGGGATGCCGGCGTACCGTTCAATCCGCTCGAGATTCCCGATCCCGATGTCACCCTCTCCGTCGAAGACCGCAAGGTGGGCGGTCTGGGCATCTTCCTGTGCAAACAGATGATGGACCATATCGATTATAAATACGAGGACGGCTGCAACGTCCTGACCATGTACAAACGCGTCGCCTGAGGCCGGACAGTCTGGAATGTACGGATACAGATCCATCTCCAACCGGCTCAGCCGGTATGTCGTCCTGCTGTCTGCAGGGCTCCTGCTGGTCATCACCCTGCTGGTAGGCGCCTTCTCCCGTACTCTCATCGAACGGGGTACGATCTCGTTGGCTTCCCGTGAGCTGGAAGTTGTCACCAGCGACGTCGAGCGGGTTGTCGCCGAGGTCGAGCGTGCCGTGGACAATGTGGACTGGTTTGTCCAGCAACACCGTAGTGAGGAACCGCTCATGTACCAGGCCACGCGGGAACTGGTCGAAGCCAATCCGAACATCATCGGCAGTGCCGTCGCTTTCGCGCCCGGCTATTTCCACGGCCGACACTGGTTTGCCCCCTACACCTACATCGACGCGCATACGAACCGGATCCAGTCCATCCAGATGGGAAACGAATCGTACGACTATCCCAATCTCGACTGGTATCGCATTCCGATGACACAGGGCAGGGCGGTGTGGAGCGAACCTTATTTCGACGAGGGTGGCGGCAACCGGCGGATGGCTACCTATTCTGCGCCGATGCGGGATGAATCGGGCAATCTGTTCGCCGTCCTCACTTCCGACATCTCTCTTGAGTGGCTTTCGCAGAGAATGGCCGAGTCCACCCTTTTCAATGGTTCTTATGCGGTGATGATCAGTGAGCGGGGTATGTATATCGCTCACCCCGACAGTTCCAAGATTCTCAACCAGTCGATTTTTGATGTGGCTTCGGCCATGCCCGACACGATGGGGTTGGCCATCGCCCGCAACATGGTCACCGGGATGAAGGGGACGGGGCGGTTCATCAATGTCAACGGCTTGGATTCCTTTGCCGTTTACGGCCCGCTGAGCAATGGTTGGTCGATTATGCTGGTGAGCCCCTACACCCTCACCTTCTCCAATATCTATATCTTCAACATCATCCTGATCGTCCTGCTGCTCATCGGGCTGATAGCCATGTATTTCGGTTGCCGCCGACTGATCCGCCGCAAGACCATGCCCATCGTGGAATTCAGCAATGCGGCCATGACCATGGCCAAGGGCAATTTCAATGCCCATATCCCCGAGGTGAAGACCCGCGATGAACTGATGACGCTGCGCAATTCGATTGAATACATGCAGCGCTCCATCAATGAATATCTCGCAGAATTGAAGGTGACTACGGCCGCCAACGAACGCTTTGAGAGCGAACTGACGATTGCCCGCGGCATCCAGAATGCGATGCTTCCCCAGGACTTCCCCGTAGATGACCGGTTCGATCTCCACGCAATGGTCCAGCCTGCAAAAGAGGTAGGTGGCGACCTGTACGATTTCGTGCTTGTCGGGGATGTGCTGTTCTTCATGGTGGGCGACGTGTCCGGGAAAGGCGTGCCGGCTTCCATCTACATGGCTATCGTCCGTGCAGCCTTCCGCTTCATCGGATCGCTGGGCATGCCGATCCAGGACGTGGTGCGCCAAGTGAACAACTGCCTCAATGACGGAAACAAGAACTGCTTGTTCGTCACGTTCTTTGCGGGTTGTCTCCATCTCTCCACCGGCGAGCTGGAATTCTGCAATGCCGGCCACAATCCCATCGTCCAGGTCAAGCCGGACGGTTCGGCATCTTTCTTGCGTGCCAAGCCCAACCTGGCTGCGGGACTCATCCGTGACTTCCCTTACGAGGGTGAAGTTCTGCACCTGGAACCCGGTTCACGCTTGGTCCTCTACAGCGATGGTGTGACCGAGGCCGAGTGTGCCGACAAGACGCAGTTCGGCGAAGACCGGCTCCTGGAGTGGGCCGGCCATCTGCTTCCCGGGGTCTCGGCCAGTGCCGCGACACTCGACCTCTACTCCCGGGTGAGGAATTTCACCCACGGAGCCGAACAGAGCGATGACATTACGATTCTGTCACTGCATTATGGAAAACAATAATAAATCAAGCATACAAAGATGAACGTAACCATTACCGAAGAAGGCAACAAGGCGCTCGTCAGCCTCGAAGGCCGCCTCGACACCACCAACGCCGAGCAGTTCATGAAAGACATCACCCCGCTGATGAACGGTACCCACGAGGAGATTGAAATGGACTGCACCAATATGGAGTACACCAGCAGCCAGGGCCTGCGTATGTTCCTGATGCTGCAGAAGACGGTTTCCGCGCGCGGCGCAAAGCTCGTGCTGCGCAACATGAAGCCGCACGTGAAGGAAGTGTTCGACATTACGGGCTTCTCGCACATCATCACCATCTTGTAGCGGCGCCGGCGGCGGGCTGTTGATAATTGGTGGACAACTTGCCTCGCAGAGGCGTGGTTTTTTTGCGGGCATAGCGTATCTTTGCAGAAAATCTGTTACTATGTCCAAAACCCAAAACCAATCGATCTACGACGCCCGTACGCTGGGTAAGCCCAGGATGACGCTCCTCGGATTGCAGCACTTGTTCGCAATGTTCGGAGCGACTGTCCTCGTCCCGGTCATTACAGGGTTGTCGGTGTCGGCAACCCTTCTTTTTGCCGGACTGGGAACCTTGATCTTCCACCTGCTGACCAAAATGAAGGTGCCCGCATTCCTCGGCTCCTCCTTCGCATTCCTGGGCGGCTACGCGGCCGTTACGCAGATGGGGGCCGAACGGGGCCTCTCGCTGGCCGAGTCGCTGCCCTATGCCTGCATCGGTGTCGCCTGCGCCGGTCTGATGTATTTCATCCTGGCCGCCTTGTTCGCCGCTTTCGGTACGAAGAAAGTCATGCGTTTCTTCCCGCCTGTCGTCACCGGTCCGATCATCATCGCCATCGGTCTGACCCTCTCGGGTTCCGCCATCAGCAACTGCAGCACCAACTGGTGGATCGCCCTGCTGGCCATCGCCATCATCATCGTGTGCAACATCTGGGGCAAGGGCATGATCCGGATCGTGCCGATCCTGCTCGGTGTGCTGGGCTCTTATATCGTAGCTGCCTGCTGTGGCCTGTGTGACTTCAGCGGGGTACGCGACGCTGCCTGGCTCGGCCTGCCGTTCAAGATGCAGGACACGGCCTTCGCGGTCTTCAAGTCGCCCAACTGGGGTCTGGTCGTCGCTGCCATCATCGCCATCCTCCCGATTTCGCTGGCCACGATGGTCGAGCACATCGGCGACATGTGCGCCATCTCCTCGACCACCGGCGTGAACTATCTCGAGCATCCGGGTCTGCACCGTACCCTCATGGGCGACGGTCTGGCCACCATCTTGGCCTCGCTCTTCGGCGCTCCGGCCAACACGACTTATGGCGAGAACACCGGCGTGCTCAACCTTACCCGCGTATTTGACCCCCGCGTGATCCGCATTGCGGCCGTCTTCGCCATTATCTTGAGCTTCTGCCCGAAGTTCGCCGCGCTGATCGGCGCCATGCCCGCCTCCACCATCGGCGGCGTGAGCCTGGTCCTCTACGGTATGATCTCTGCCGTGGGCGTTCGGAATCTCGTGGACAACAAAGTCGACCTCACCATCTCCCGCAACCTCATCATCGCGGCCCTCATCCTGGTGCTGGCCATCGGCATCAAGTACGGTGCGAACGACTCCATCTCCATCGGCTTCACTTCGCTCAGCGGTCTGGCCGTCGCGGCACTGGTGGGCATCATCCTCAACGCCATCCTCCCGGGCAAGGACTATGAATTCGGTTCCAGCCTTCGCGGCGACATCACCGTCAACCTGGGCGGTTCCACCCGCAATCCCAACTGGCGCGAGGAGCATCCCGATCAGGCCAAACTGTAATACTTGTCTTTTATTAATCTAAACATAACCTTACAACAGCCATGAAAAAGAAACTCTTTTTCGCACTGGTGCTCAGCACCGCGTTCTTCGCGACGGCCAATGCGCAGACCAACCTCCAGATTTTCTACGACTTTGGCAAGGACCGCCATTACTTCACCACTACTCTTGAAGGTTTTTACAATGACAAATGGGGCAATACCTTCTTCTTCATCGATTATGACTATACCCCGAACCGCACCTTCCCGAATGGTACCTATTTCGAGATCGCACGCTGCCTCAATTTCTGGCAGGACAGCCCGCTCGCTCCGCTCAGCCTGCAGGTCGAATACAATGGCGGTGTATACAACAAATATGGTATCAACCATGCTTTCCTGACGGGCGTCGACTGGTTCATGCACAGCCAGGATTTCCGTAATACGCTGAACTTCAAGCTCCTCTTTAAGCACATCGTGGACGTTGACCAAAAGGTTCCTTTCCAGTTCACGACTGTCTGGGGCTGCCAGGACATCTTTGGCGCCAAGGGTCTGCGCTTTTCGGGCTTCATGGATATCTGGGAAGAATGGGGACACACCATCATCCTCTCCGAGCCACAGCTCTGGTACAGTTTCGGAACCGAACACTTCAATCTCGGCGGAGAAATCGAGTTGGGCTACAACTTCGGTGGCTACTCCGGTTTCACGATCAATCCCTGCCTGGGTATGAAGTGGGTCTTCTAAGTTGCTGACCATCATAAACTTTTCATTATACTATGAGTAATTTCCTGACCAAAGCTTTTGGCTTCGACGCGACGAAACACACGGTGCGCACCGAGCTCGTGGCGGGTCTGACGACGTTCCTGACGATGGCCTACATCCTGGCCGTCAACCCGAACATCTTCAGTGCCCTGCCGGGTATGCCTGCGGGCAGCGTCTTTACGGCGACGGCCCTGGCCGCCATCATCGCCACGCTGGTGATGGCCTTCTGGGCGAAGAAACCTTTCGCGCTGGCGCCGGGCATGGGCCTGAACGCCTTCTTCGTGTTCACGGTCTGCCTGACGATGGGCCACTCCTGGCAGTTTGCCCTGACGGCCGTCCTGATTGAGGGTCTCATTTTCGTCGTCCTCACGCTGACGAAAGTCCGTACCTGGATTCTCAACGCGATTCCGCTCTCGCTCAAACACGCCATCGGCGCCGGTATCGGCCTGTTCATCGCCTTCATCGGTCTGCAGAACGCCGGCCTGATCGTGAACAACGATTCCACGCTGGTCGCCCTGGGCGACGTTTGCCACGGCACCGGTCTGCTGGCGGTCATCGGTCTGGTGATCTCCTGCACGCTGGTCATGCTCCACGTCCGCGGTGGTATCCTGATCGGTATCCTGGTCACGGCCATCATCGGCCTGTTCATCAAGGACCCGGCAACGGGTGAAGCTATCACGCACTTCACGGGCGTGGTTTCCCTGCCGGATTCCGTCGCACCGATCGCATTCCAGTTCCAGTGGGGTGAGATTTTCACCTGGGATATGCTGGCCGTCGTCTTCACCTTCCTGTTCATCGATATGTTCGATACGATGGGTACGGTGATCGGCGTTTCGCAGAAAGCCGGCTTCGTGGATGAGAAGGGCAATATCCAGGATGCCGAGAAGGTGTTCCTGGCCGACTCCATCGGTACGATCGCCGGTGCCTGCCTCGGTACCTCCACGACTACGACCTATGTCGAGAGTTCCGCCGGTGTCGGCGCGGGCGGCCGCACGGGCCTGACGGCCTTCTCCGTGGCTGTGCTCTTCGCCGTTGCGTTGTTCTTCTCTCCGATTTTCCTGGGCATCCCGGGTGCCGCTACGGCTCCCGCCCTGATCATCGTCGGTATGATGATGATGAACCCGGTCCGCGAAATCGACTGGTCCAACTACCGCGAAGCCATCCCGGCCTTCCTGACGCTGATCCTCATGCCGCTGGCCTACAGCATCTCCGACGGTATCCTCATCGGTGTGATCTCCTACGTGGTCCTCTATGCCCTCACCGGCAAGGCCAAGCAGATCACTCCGACGATGTGGGTCCTCGCCATCCTGTTCATCCTGCGGTATATCTTCATTTGAGTTACAGGGCTCTGCCCCGAATCTCTCCGGGAACGAAACCCCGCGAATTTGTGCCCCGAAATGGCTTTTCCGCCGTTCGGGGCACGTTTTTGCACTATTTCGTGCCCAGCCCTTTGTCTTGCGGGCCTCTCCTGCGCGCGGCAGAACCTTTTTATTCCCGGCGCAAGGCCGGAAATAAAAGAACCTGCCGCTCCACCAGGCCGGCGCCCGGCCCGCCTCGCAATCCCTCGAACATCATCTCCGCCCGCGGCTGAACCATTTTGGGAAGAATTTAAAAATGCCTATCTTTACAAATCAGACGGACAATCATGAAAAGGTATACCATCTTGTTGCTGTTAGGCATTCTGTGTCTTTCCTGCCGTCCTCGGGCCACGTCCAATAATGAGGAGGGTCCGCAGAATATTTTCTTGCGACAGGATGTACAAGATACACTGATCTCTTTTCTTGAAAACCGGAAGTTTGTCGATGAAGAGATCTCCTTTGATTATCTTGAGATATGTTTCAGCAAGACACAGGAAGACACGCTTCTCCGTTTCCTTCTTTCGGATGATGTGGCGTTCACTGTGGATAGTACGCCTGTGGGATCTTTACATTACCACGATTGTGAAGTCACGCTGGTATTCCACGGTGGAATCAATACGATCGATTGTGTAAATGACTCGCTCTTCGACAAGAGACGCTATGATTCCCTTCTTCTTTCTAACAGCGAGATTGATATCGTCCACGGGATTATGCGTCTCTATAATTATTCGTCGCTCAGTCATTTGGAGTTAATTGACGAACATCGCTATAATCTGTAGCGTTATCCCAGAAACCCCTTCTGTCCGGCGGGCCTCTCCCTCGCGCGGCAGAACCACAGAATGATTCTGACACCCCGAATTCTCATTCTGTGGCCAGATAATCAAGAAATAATGGCTATATTTGGCCACAGAATGGCTGTATCTGGCGCATTTTCCATTCTGTGGCAATTATGGAACATACGGAATATCGTGGCATGACGGTCAATGAAAGACTGTTCGTTAGCGGAAGATTGTGGGAATTTGAGGCGGCTGTCAAGGAAGGGGATCGAGAAAAGGCGAAGGAGATCCTAAAAGATTTGTGCGTCCCGGAAAAAGATGCGATTCGGATCGTTGAGACGCAGATTGGCAAATAGGGATAAAGCAAATGGGCAAGGTCTGATTTAAGGTGGCAGACCTTGCCCATCTGAAATTGATTGAGGCTATCTGGGACGGCGATTGAATGGGCAAGGTGTCAATGATGAAATGAGACCTTACCCGTTTTCATCGTTACTGAATCTTCGACTCGCAGTAGGCGCAGCGGATGACGCCTTCGTCGGTGCGTTTGAAGTAGGGGGTGACGGCTTCGTGGTTGCACATGCACTTGGGGTTGGTGCAGCGCAGGTTCGGGTCGGTGAAGATGTCTTTCTTCTCCGGCATCGGATGGTTCGGGTCGTCCTTCCAGTCGATGAGCGACTTGATGAGGGCCATACGGACGTATTTGCCGCAGGCGACCTGGCGGAAGTAGGCGGCGCGGGGATCCGCATCGACTTCGGTAAGGATCTCGTTGACGCGCGGCAGCGGGTGCAGCACGGCCATGTTCTTCTTGGCGAGTTTCATCTTCTCGGCGTTGAGGATGAAGTTGTCCTTGAGCCGGTCGAATTCGTCCTGGTCGAGGAAGCGCTCTTTCTGGACGCGGGTCATATAGAGGATGTCGAGATGAGGCATGGCCTCTTCGATGGAATCGACTTCCTCGTACGGGATGCCTTTGCGGTCGCAGACATCGTGACGGATGTATTCCGGAAGTTTGAGGGCGTCGGGCGCGATGAGATAGACCTTGATGCCTTCGTAAGCCGAGAGGGCCTTGATCAGCGAGTGGACGGTACGGCCGAAGCGGAGGTCGCCGCAGAAGCCGATGGTCAGGTTGTCGATGTGGCCGAGCTCGCGGTGGATGGTCAGCAGGTCGGTCAGGGTCTGGGTCGGGTGGCTGTGGCTGCCGTCACCGGCGTTGATGATGGGCACGGGCGAGACTTCCGAGGCGGCCAGCGGTGCACCTTCGATGGGGTGGCGCATGGCGATGATGTCGGCGAAGCAGGCAAGGACGCGGACGGTGTCCTGGACGGTTTCACCCTTGGAGACAGACGAACGGGCGGCGTCGGAGAAACCGAGGACCTGGCCGCCGAGCTCCTTCATGGCGGCGGTGAAACTCAGGCGCGTACGCGTACTGGGCTCATAGAAGAGGGTGGCGAGTTTCTTGTGGGCCATGGCCTCGTAATACTCCTCGGGGTGTTCGATGATCCGGTCGGCGAGGGCGATGATTTCGCTGATTTCGGCGCGGGTCAGGTCGGTAGGTTCGATCAGGTGTTTCATGGAAGTGATTATTGATTAATTAATTGTTGAGATTCATCCAGGATGCGTCAGCAGGGTTGTTGCGGAAAGCGAGGATGCGCTCCTTCCACTGCGGCGCGATGTAGTTCTGCTCCACGGCGACTTCGAGCAGGGCGTCGAGATTGCTCAGCGAGTGGTTCGTGGTGCCGGCGGCGGCGAGGCGGTCGAGGCCGCGCTGCATGCCGTAGGTGAAGATGCTCACGATACCCAGGACGTCTGCGCCGGCTTCCCGCAGAGCCTCTACCGTCTCGACGGCGCTGCCGGCCGTAGAGATCAGGTCTTCTACGACGACGGTCTTCGTTCCGGGGTCCAGCCGGCCTTCGATGCGGTTGGTGCGGCCATGGCTCTTGTTTTCGCCACGGACGTAACCCATCGGGAGACCCAGGATCTGGGCGGCGAGCGCGGCGTGGGCGATGCCGGCCGTCGAAGTGCCCATCAAGGTCTGGCAGTCAGGATAATACAGGCGGACCAGCGTGGCCAGGCCGGCTTCGACGCGGTCGCGGACCGCCGGTGCGGTGAGGATGAGCCGGTTGTCGCAGTAGATGGGACTCTGGATGCCGCTGGCCCAGGTAAAGGGCTGCTCCGGGCGGAGGAAGACGGCGCCGATGGAGAGCAGGCCGCGGGCAATGTCTTTTTCGAGGGTATCGTTCATGGGATTATGCGTTTTTCAAGGTTTCGGGACAGAATTCCGCCAGGCAGCGGTGCCAGGCGGCGAGCGGGTCGGCGGCGGCCGTAATGGGACGGCCGACGACGATGAAGTCGGAGCCGATTTCACGGGCGCGGGCGGGGGTGGTGATGCGGACCTGGTCGTCGGAAGCGGCATCGGCGAAGCGGATGCCGGGGGTGACGGCCAGGAACTCCGGACCGCCCGCGGCCTTGACCAGCGAAGCTTCCAGCGGTGAGCAGACCACACCGTCCAGCCCGGCTTCCCGGGCATTGCGGGCATAGTGGGCGATGGCCTCGTCGATGCTGGCATCGATGAGCAGTTCCTGCTGCATCCTTTCTTCGCTGGTGGAGGTGAGCTGCGTCACGGCGATCAGCAGCGGACGGGTGCCGTCGGGGCGGGTGAGCCCTTCCAGGGCGGCGCGCATCATCTCGACGGTGCCGGCCGCGTGGACATTGGTCATGTCGATGTCGAGGTTCGAAAGGACCCGCATCGTGCGCCGCACGGTATTGGGAATGTCGTGGAGCTTGAGGTCCAGGAAGATCGGGTGGCCGCGCCGCTTCAGCTGGCGGACCATCTCCGGCCCTTCGGCATAGTAGAGCTCCATGCCGATCTTCAGGAACGGCTTCCGGTCTTCTGAGGCAAACAAGTCGAGGAACGCAAAGGTCTCTCGGGCGCTGCTGAAGTCGCAGGCGATGATGACGTCGTTTTTCATACGATTCCGATGATATCTTTTAAATGCTCGATACCCAGTTGTTCCATGACATTCGGGAGTTGGTCAATGATTGCGGGGCAGGCGAGGGGGTCGTGGAGGGAGGCGGAGCCGACCTGCACAGCCGTGGCGCCTGCCATCATCATTTCGATGACGTCTTCGGCGCTTGCCACGCCGCCGCAGCCGATCAGGGGGATGCGGCAGGCTTTCGCCACCTGGTTGACGAAACGCAGGGCGATGGGCAGCAACGCGGGGCCGGAAAAGCCGCCCGTCCGGTTGGCCAGGACGGGGCGCCGCCGGCGGATGTCGATGCGCATCCCGAGCAGCGTATTGATCAGCGTCAGTCCGTCGGCGCCTTCCTCTTCACAGGCGCGGGCGATGGGGACGATATCCGTTACGTTGGGGCTGAGTTTGATGAAGAGTGGCTTGCTCGTGGCTTTCCGGGCTCGGCGCGTCACGGCCGCGGCCGCTTTCGGATCGGTTCCGAACACCATGCCGCCCTGGTGGACATTGGGGCAGGAGATGTTGACCTCCACGATGTCGAGGGCCTCGCACTGGTCGGCCTTCTCGCAGCAGATCCCATACTCATCGAGCGAGAAGCCGCTGATGTTGGCGATCAGGGGCGTTTTGCAGAGGGCGCGGACCCGGGGCGCAATATCGCTGACGAGGGCGTCGATGCCGGGATTCTGGAGGCCGACGGCGTTGAGCAGGCCGCCGCTGCATTCGGCGATACGGGGTGTGGGATTCCCGAACCGGGGCTCCAGGGTCGTGCCTTTCAATGAAATGGCGCCCAGGTGGTTGAGGTCGAAGCATCCGGCCATCTCAAAGCCGAAGCCGAAGGTTCCGCTGGCCGGAATGACCGGATTCTGCAGGCGGATACCGGCGAGCGTGACGGAAGTATCGTTTACCATGGCAGGAGATTCTTTTTGAAAACAGGTCCTTCGTGACAGATGCGGCGGGGGCCTTCCGTGGTCTGGATGGTGCAGCCGAAGCAAAGCCCCGTGCCGCAGCCCATCCTTTCTTCGAGGGAGAATTCCGAGGTCTCGGGCAGCAGCGGATAGAGGGCGCGCATCATAGGCATCGGGCCGCAGATGTAGGCATAGTCGAAAGTGGGACGGACCTGCTGCAGCGCGTCGGTTACCAGACCGCGAATGCCTTCTGAACCGTCGGCTGTAGCCACGTGGACCGTGGCGCCGAGCGCTTCGAGTTCATCGCGCAGCAGGATTTCGGAGGCGGTGTTGAACCCCAGCAGGACGGTGACTTGCCGTCCTGCGGCGCGCAGGTCGCGGCACAGCTGGTGGAGCGGCGCCGCACCGATGCCGCCGCCGATCAGCAGGGCCGCGTTACGGCAGGCTTCGATGTCGAAACCGTTGCCCAAGCCGGTCAGCAGATCAAGGCCGGCGCCCGGCTGCAGGGAGGCGAGTGCGGCTGTTCCGCCGCCGACCACCTTGTAGAGCAGCGTCAGTTGGTCCGCCTGAGAAAGGCTGACCGAAAGGGGACGGCGCAGGAATTTCTCCGGTACGGCCACTTCGACAAACTGTCCGCAGCGATGCCGCAGGTCCTGGTTCGAGACGAGCGTCATCCGGTACACACCGGGTGCGACCGGGCTGTTGCTTTCAAGGGTGCAATATCTTTTTTCCATCAGGCAAGATCGTTCCAGACCAAGCGGCCGGCAAACCAGGTGGCGCGGACGGCGCCCTGGACGGGCATTCCGTCGAAAGGCGTAGCGTGTCCCTTCGACAAGAAGTTGCGGCTGTCAATGGTGTAAGCAGTTTTGAGGTCGATAGCGGTCAGGTCGGCCCGCTCGCCCTCGCACAGGGCGCCGCCGAGGCGGAAGATCCGGCGCGGGGTGGTGGAGAGGGCGTCGAGCAGCCGCGCAAGCGAGAGTTTACCGGTCTGTACCAGTGCGGTGTTCAGTACGGGGAAAGCGGTTTCCAGTCCTACGATGCCCATGGCACTGCCGACGAGTCCGCGGGATTTCTCTTCCGCAGTATGGGGGGCGTGGTCCGTGGCGATGACGTCGATGGTGCCGTCCTGCAGTCCTTCGAGCAGGGCGGCGCGGTCTTCCGCACTGCGGAGCGGCGGATTCATCTTGAAGCGGCCGTCTTCCTGCAGGTCATCTTCGCACAGGACCAGGTAGTGCGGTGCCGTCTCACAAGTGACGCGGACGCCGCTCCGCTTGGCCTCCCGCACCAGTGCGACACTTTCTTTCGTGGAAACGTGGCAGATATGGTAGCGGCAGCCCGTCCGCGCGGCCAGTTCCAGGTCGCGCGCAATCGGGCCCCATTCGCTTTCGGAGCAGATGCCTTTGTGACCGTGTGCCTTGCACCAGCGGCCGTCGTGGATGTAGCCGCCGTGCAGCAGTGTATTGTCTTCGCAGTGCGCAGCCAGGATGCAGTCCAACTCCGCGGCACGGCGCATCGCCTCCAGCATCACCTCGTCTTTCTGAACACCGCTGCCGTCGTCGGAAAAGGCCACGCAGCGGCCTTTCAGCGCTCCGAAATCCACCGGTTCCAGGCCCTTGCGCTCCAGGGTGATGGTGGCGTAGGGGAGTACCTCGATGCAGGCATCCCGGTCGATGATTTCCTGCTCGACGGCGATCGTTTCCGGGCTGTCTGGTGCCGGATTCAGGTTGGGCATCGCGCAGACTGTCGTGTAACCGCCGCGGGCGGCGGCCAGCGAGCCGGTCCGGATGGTCTCTTTCTGCGGGGCACCGGGTTCCCGGAAATGGACGTGCAGGTCGGCAAACCCGTAGCTGAGCAGCATCCCGGAAAGATCGACCATTTCCGTTTCTGCACCGGTGGGGGCAGGGATGAACTCCTGGATTTCCTGAATCCTGCCGTGGGCGATACGGACATCGCGCGGCGCAAGGAGGCCGGGCCCTGTCATCATCAATCCGTTTTTCAGCAGCAACTCTTTCATCGGGACAAAAAAAAGACAGCTCAGCGAGCTGTCTCGGCATCTATAAAATGAGTGTGTTCAATGGCTTTCCGTTTCATGACAGAAATTTCCGCAAAGGTAAACCGTTTTGCGAAAAAGGCAAAGGGAAAAACACTTCTTTTGTCAACAATCCGCTTTTGATAACTTTTTTGGTCCACGTGCGTGGGCGCGTAAGGATTATAGTTGTAAATTTGTGATTCTGTAAAACCGTACATCGATTCATCGCATTATGAAAGTCAGCATCATCATGGGATCGAAGAGCGACTGGGACGTGATGTCCGCCGCCTGCGAGACCTTGGATTCCTTTGGCGTGGAATACGAAAAGAAAGTGATCAGCGCGCACCGTACGCCGCAGTTCTTTATGGAGTATATGGCCGGTGCCCGCGACCGCGGCGTCGGCATCGTGATCGCTGGTGCGGGCGGGGCCGCCCATCTGCCGGGCATGGCCGCCGCCCTGACCACCCTTCCGGTGATCGGCATCCCGATCCGCAGCAAGGCTCTGAACGGGATGGATTCCCTGCTGTCCATCGTCCAGATGCCGAGCGGCATTCCCGTGGCCACGATGGCCATCGACGGAGCCAAGAACGCGGCGCTCTATGCCGTCGCCATCCTTGCCCTGCAAGATCAGGAACTGGCCGCCCGTCTGGAAGCCTTCCGGAAAACGCAGGCCGAAAAAGTATTGAACACCGAACTCTGACCCGCCGATGGAAAGCCGCCGCATCTTTGTCGAGAAGAAACCCGCCTTCCGGGTGGAGGCCGAAAGCCTTCGGAAAGAATTCAATGAGAACCTGTCGGTGCAGCTGCGCAGCCTGCGTCTGGTCAATCTCTACGACCTGACGGGCTTCAGCGACGACCTGCTGGACAAATGCCGTTACACGGTCTTTGGCGAACGTGTATCCGACACAGTCTCCGATACGCTCGACCTGACGGGCCGCCGCTACCTGGCCGTGGAGTACATTCCCGGCCAGTTTGACCAGCGCGCCTCCTCGGCCCTCGACTGCGTCCATCTGATCGATCCGGCCGCCCAGGTCGAGATCCGCAGCGGCCGCCTGCTGATCTTCGACGATGACTTTTCCGACGAAAAGCTCGAAACGATCCGCCGCTATTTCATCAATGCGGTGGAAAGCCGCGAAAAAGACCTGTCGGTGGTCGGTGCCGAAGAAGATGCGCAGGTCCGTCCGCTGGCCCGACTCGACGGCTTTACCGATATGGAGGAGAAAGACTTCGCGGCCTTTTGCCGTGACTGGGGGCTGGCCATGAACACCGACGACCTGCGCGAAGTGGTGCTTCATTTCCGCAAGGAAGGCCGCAACCCCACCGAGCCGGAACTCCGTATCCTCGACACCTATTGGAGCGACCACTGCCGCCACACCACTTTCACGACCCATCTGACCGATATCCGGGTCGAAGACTCCTTCATCAAACCGGCCCTGGAAGCCGACCTGAAACTGCTCGAATCCATCCGCCACGAACTCGGCCGCGACAGCAAGCCGCTCTGTCTGATGGAACTGGCTACCATCGGCGCACGTTATCTGAAACACAAAGGCGTGCTGGACAACCAGGAGCAGAGTGAAGAAAACAATGCCTGCAGCATCGTGATCGACGTGGATGTGGACGGCAAGCCGGAAAAATGGCTGCTGCAGTTCAAGAACGAGACCCATAACCACCCTACCGAAATCGAGCCCTTCGGCGGTGCCGCAACCTGCTTGGGCGGTGCCATCCGCGACCCGCTCTCCGGTCGTGCCTATGTTTATCAGGCTATGCGAGTAACGGGTGCCGGCGACATCTGGAAGCCGGTCAGCGAGACGATGCACGGCAAACTGCCGCAGCGGATGATCTCGCACAAGGCTGCCGCCGGTTATTCGAGCTACGGCAACCAGATCGGTCTGGCCACCACCCACGTGCGTGAAATCTTCCATCCGGGCTACACGGCCAAGCGTATGGAAGTCGGTGCAGTCGTAGGTGCCGTGCCTGCCGCGCAGGTCGTGCGCGAAAGCCCTGCGCCGGGCGATGTGATCCTCCTGCTGGGCGGCCGCACGGGCCGCGACGGCATCGGTGGCGCCACGGGCTCTTCGAAGGGCCATACCGACGCTTCCCTGACCACCTGCGGCAGCGAGGTCCAGAAAGGCAACGCCCCTGAGGAACGCAAGCTCCAGCGGCTCTTCCGCCGGGCGGACGTGTCGCACATGATCAAGAAATCGAACGACTTCGGCGCCGGCGGCGTGAGCGTGGCCATTGGCGAGCTGGCCGACGGCCTGGAAATCCATCTCGACCGCGTCCCGACCAAATACAGCGGACTCAACGCGATGGAGCTCTCCATCAGCGAATCACAGGAACGTATGGCCGTGGTCATCGCGGCTGCCGACCGGACCCGCTTTGAGGCGTGCTGCGCCGAGGAAAACATCGAAGTGACCTACGTGGCCGACGTGACCGATTCGGGCCGGATGCGGATTCTCAACGGTTCGGAATGCGTGGCCGACCTGCCGCGCAGCTTCATCGACAGCGCCGGTGCCCGCCACTATGCGAAGGCGGCCATCCTGCCGGTGGACGATTGCGATCCTTTCCGCCTGCCGGTTGAGGGCGCAACGCCCGAACTGCGGCTGCAAAACCTGCTCAGGAAGCCCAATGTGCTTTCGCAGAAGGGCCTGATTGAAATGTTCGACTCGACCATCGGCCGCAGTACGGTCCTGATGCCCTATGGCGGCCGTTGGCAGGACACCGAATCGCAGGTCTCCGTGCAGAAACTGCCCGTGACGGGAGAGACCGACACGGCGAGCATGATGGCCTTCGGCTACAATCCTGATCTCGCGACGTGGAGTCCTTATCATGCAGCGGTTTATGCCGTCGTTGAGGCTTGTACCAAGGTAGCGGCAGCCGGTGGTGACTGGTCTACGATGCGTTTCTCTTACCAGGAATATTTCGAGCGGATGACCGCCGACGCACACACCTGGGGCAAGCCGCTCTCCGCCCTGCTGGGCGCCCTGCGGATGCAGGTAGCCCTTGGCCTGCCGTCCATCGGCGGCAAGGACTCGATGAGCGGAACCTTCGAGCATATCCACGTTCCTCCGACGCTCATTGCTTTCGGCATCACGCCTGTGAAAGCCTCGAAAGTCATCTCCCCGGAATTCAAAAAGGCAGGTAACCGCATCTATCTGCTGCGGCACACGCCGCTCTCCGACCGGATGCCCGATACTGAGGCGCTGAAGCAGTTGTGGAGCTACATCCATACGCAGATTGGCGCAGGCCGCGTGGTTTCGGCCTGGGCCCTGGGCTTTGGCGGCGTGGCTGAAGGCTTGGCCAAGATGGCCTTCGGCAACCGGCTCGGCTTCGATGTCCAGCTCCCTGAAGAAGAACTCTACCGCTTGGGCTACGGCTCCATCCTTGTCGAGGCAACGGATGAACTGACGGATCCCTGCGCGATAGCCCTCGGCCGGGTGACAGACGGCGCCGACGGTCGCGTCGTCCTCAATGGCTGTTCGATGCCCCTGGCTGACCTCCGGGAAGCCTGTTTCGGCCGCTTCGACGAAATCTATCCCGAGAAAACCCCGGCGCCGGAGAATCCGGTTCCGGAATTCGCTTCCTATTTCTGCAGCGAGCCGGCACCGCGCTACCCCGGCGCTCCCGTCGAGCAACCGCTCGTGTTGCTGCCGGTATTCCCCGGCACCAACTGCGACTACGACACCGCCGCCGCTTTCCGCGCCGCCGGTGCCCGCGTCCGCTTCTCGGTCTTCCGCAACCTGACCGAGGCAGACGTCCTCTCCTCCATCGACGAACTGTGCCGCAATCTGGCCGAGTGCCAGATCCTCTCCCTTTCGGGCGGCTTCTCGTCGGGCGACGAGCCTGACGGCAGCGGCAAGTTCATCGCCAATGTGCTGGGCAACCCGCGCGTGGCGGCGCAGATTGAGGCGCTGCTTGCCCGCAAGGGCCTGATCCTGGGTATCTGCAACGGTTTCCAGGCGCTGGTCAAGAGCGGCCTGTTGCCCGATGGAAAACTGGGCGTGAAGGAAGACGATCCCACGCTGTTCCGCAACGACATCAACCGCCACATCTCGCAACTGGTGACGACGGTTGTCTCGACGATCCGTTCGCCGTGGCTTTCGGGTTTCAAGGCCGGCGAAGTGCATACCGTGGCTGTGAGCCACGGCGAAGGCAAGTTCGTGGTGAGCCGCGAGCAGGCAGAGCAACTCTTTGCCAACGGCCAGGTTGCCTTCCGCTATGCCGATCCCGCGACGGGCACTCCGACGATGGAATCGCCCTTCAATCCCAACGGCTCGTCCTACGCCATCGAAGGGGTCATCAGCCCCGACGGACTGATCCTCGGCAAGATGGGTCATTCCGAACGCGCCGCGAAGGATCTCTACCGCAACATCCCGGTACCGGTGGGTGAGGATATTTTCCGCAATGCAGTCAATTATTTCAGAAAGTAACGATATGGCAATCAACTACGAAAAGGCAGGCGTAAGCCTGGAGGCGGGCTACGAGGTGGTCCGGCGCATCAAACAGCACGTGGCTTCGACCCGGCGTCCCGGCTGGATGGGCGGCATCGGCTCGTTCGGCGGCATGTTCGACCTGGCCTCGCTCGGCTACAAGGAGCCGGTGCTGGTGAGCGGTACCGACGGCGTGGGCACCAAACTCAAGATCGCCTTCGCCATGGACAAGCACGATACCATCGGTATCGACGCCGTGGCCATGTGCGTCAACGACGTGCTGGCCCAGGGCGCCGAGCCGCTCTTCTTCCTCGATTATGTGGCTCTCGGCCACAACATTCCCGAAAAGGTGGAAGCCATCGTCGCCGGCGTGGCGGAAGGCTGCCGGCAGGCAGGCTGTGCGCTGATCGGCGGCGAGACGGCCGAGATGCCGGGCATGTATGCCGACGGCGAGTACGACATCGCCGGTTACACTACGGGTGTAGTGGAGAAGAGCAAGCTCATCGACGGCACGAAGGTGTCCGTGGGCGACGTCCTGGTGGGCATCGCCTCCAGCGGCGTCCACTCCAACGGTTTCAGCCTGGTCCGGAAGATCGTCTCCGACGCCGGCCTTTCGCTCGACCAGCGTTGTCCTGAACTGGACGGCCGTGTTCTGGGCGAAGTCCTGCTGACCCCGACCAACATCTATGTCAAGGAAGTGCTCGAAGTCATCCGTCGCTGCAACGTCCACGGCGTTGCCCACATCACGGGCGGCGGCTTCGACGAGAACATCCCGCGTATCCTCCGTCCCGGTCAGGGTATCGAGGTGCGCGAAGGAACCTGGGAGATCCTGCCTGTTTTCCGTGCGCTGGAGAAATGGGGCGGCATCCCGCACCGCGAGATGTTCAACATCTTCAACATGGGCGTCGGCATGGTGCTGGCCCTCGATCCTTCCGAAGCGGAAACGGCCATCGCCATCCTGTCGGAAGCGGGTCGCAAGGCTTCCGTCATCGGACGTGTCACGGACCGCGAAGGCGTCGATATCATCCTGCAATGAAACGGCTGGCAGTTTTTGCAAGCGGCTCCGGCACCAATTTCGAGGCCATCGCCCAGGCGTGCGCCGACGGCCGGCTGCAGGCCGAAGTGGCGCTGCTGGTCTGTGACGTGCCTGGTGCCAAGGTTTTGGAGCGGGGCGCGCGTTTCGGCGTGAAAACCTTCTGCTTCCGGCCGAAATCCTATGCCTGCAAAGCCGATTTTGAAACGGAAATCGCCGACCGCATGGATGCCCTCGGTATCGACCTGGTCTGTCTGGCCGGCTATATGCGGCTTATCGGGCCGGTCCTGCTGGAACGCTACGGCGGCCGCATCATCAACATCCATCCTTCGCTGCTGCCCGCTTTCAAGGGTGCGCATGCGGTGGAAGACGCCGTGGCCTACGGCGTGAAAGTCTATGGCATCACCCTTCATTGGGTCGATGCCACGCTCGACGGCGGAAAGATCATCGCCCAGGAAGCCTTCCCCTACGAAGGGGACGATCCGGCCGAGGTCCATCGCATCGGGCAGAAAATCGAACATCGTCTCTATATCGAAACCATCCAAAAACTACTCTCATGAGAGCACTCATCAGTGTCAGCGACAAGACGGGCGTGGCGGCCTTCGCCGCCGCCCTCTCCCGGCTCGGCTGGGAAATCATCGCCACGGGCGGCACGCAGCGCCTGCTGGAACAGGAAGGCGTGAAGACCATCGGCATCAGCGAAGTGACGGGCTTTCCCGAAATCTGCGACGGCCGCGTGAAGACCCTGCACCCGAAGGTGCACGGGGCCCTGCTGGGCCGCCGCGACCTGCCTTCGCATCTGCAGGCCCTGCGCGAAAACGGCATCGAATTCATCGACCTGGTGTGCGTCAACCTCTATCCCTTCGCCGCCACGATCGCCAAGCCGGGCGTTACGATGGAAGACGCTGTGGAGAACATTGACATCGGAGGGCCTTCGATGCTGCGCAGTGCCGCTAAGAACTGGCGGGATGTGACGGTGGTCTGCGACCCCGGCGACTACGGCCGTGTGATCGACGAGATCAGTCATACCGGAAACACGACCCCTGAGACGCGGCTTACGCTTTCGGCCAAGGCTTATACGCATACGGCGCAATACGATACGATGATCGCCCGCTATATGCGCGCCCAGGCCGGTCTGCCGGAAAAACTCTTCCTGGAATACGACTTGAAGCAGCCGCTGCGCTACGGTGAGAATCCGCACCAGGACGCGCGCTTCTTCGCCGCGAAGGAGCCGGAATCCTACTCGCTGGCCTTTGCACGGCAGATCCAGGGTAAGGAGATGTCGTACAACAACATCCAGGACGCCAATGCCGCCCTGAACATCGTGCGGGACTTCGCCGACCAGCCTTTCTGCGTGGCGCTCAAACATATGAATCCTTGCGGTGCGGCGGTGGGAGAGACGATTGAAGAAGCTTGGCAGGCCGCTTACGAGGCCGACAAGGTGAGCATCTACGGCGGCATCGTGGCGCTGAACCGCGAGCTTTCGGCCGAGGTGGCACTGGGCATGAAACCCATCTTCCTCGAGATCGTCATCGCGCCGTCCTTCTCGCAGGAGGCGCTGGAGATCCTCTCGGCCAAGAAGAACCTCCGGGTGCTGGAAGTCGACATGACGCCCTGCGAAAAGGCGCCGATGCAGTATGTCGGCGTGAACGGCGGTATGCTGGTGCAGCAGCTTGACGTAGCGGTCGAAAAGATCTGTCCGTCGATGTGCGTGACGAAAGTGCAGCCTACGGAAGCGCAACTGCGCGACATGGACTTCGGCTGGCGCATCGTCAAACACGTGAAATCCAACGCCATCGCAGTGGTCCGTGACGGCCATACCGTAGGAGTGGGCGCCGGGCAGATGAACCGAGTCGGCTCGGCGGAAATCGCGCTGAAAGAGGCGCAGGCGGCCGGTTTCACGAGCGGTCTGGTGCTCGCCTCCGACGGCTTCCTGCCTTTCGGCGATACGGTTGCCCTCGCCGCGCAATACGGCGTAGCGGCCATCGTCCAGCCCGGCGGTAGCATCCGCGACGAGGAATCCATCGCCAAAGCCGACGAACTGGGCATCACGATGCTGTTTACCGGCGTCCGGCACTTTAAACATTGAGCGGATATTGACTATTAACCATTTAACCATATAACCATTATCCAGACGCCTGCAACGGACGCAGCTGATTGACAATAGCTTACAGAAGTTGATCCCCTCTGATCCGAGGGGGGTCAGGTTGCATAAGACGTTGAGAATCAATTGTGTACATTGCAGCGCAAAAGGGGAAGGGGAGAAGGAAAAAAGGATGAAAAAGAAGGTATTGGTCGTAGGCGGCGGCGGCAGGGAGCACGCCATCGTGGATGCGCTGGCTAGGTCGGTGCAGGTGGAGAAAATCTATTGTGCACCGGGCAATGCGGGCATTGCCGGACAGGCGGAATGTGTTCCGTTGAAAGATACGGATATAGAGGGGCTGCTGGCATTTGCTTCTGCCCATTCGATCGACTTGACTGTCGTAGGTCCGGAGGCAGCGCTGGCAGCCGGTATCGTTGACCGGTTCCGCGCCGCCGGACTGAAGATTTTCGGTCATACGCAGGCGGCCACGGCCATCGAGTCGAGCAAGGACTTCGCCAAACAGCTGATGGTCGCAGCGGGTGTGCCGACGGCGGCTTACCGTACATTCACAGACTTCGGGGCTGCACTGGCCTATGTCAAGGCCGGATCGATTCCGACAGTCATCAAATACGACGGTCTGGCTGCCGGCAAAGGCGTGGTCGTTGCAGCGACTTTCGAAGAAGCCGAGGAGGCCCTTCGTGACATGCTGCTCGACGGTCGCTATGGGGAAGGGAAGGTCGTGATCGAAGAATTCCTCACCGGCCCCGAGTTTTCGCTGATGGCCTTCGTCAACGGCCGTCAGGTCCGGCCGATGGTAGCCGCGCAGGACCATAAACGCGCCTTCGACGGCGACGCCGGCCCGAACACCGGCGGTATGGGGGCCTATACCGAATCGTTTGCCACGGGAAAGAGCGGCCTGTCGTTCATTTCGGACGCCGACTACGATTTCGCCGTGACGGAGATCCTCCAACCTGTGGCCGACGCGATGGCCGATGCCGGCACGCCGCTCAGTGGCGTCCTCTACGGTGGCCTGATGAAGACGCCCTCGGGCATCAAGGTCATCGAATTCAACGCCCGTTTCGGCGATCCCGAGACGGAAGTTGTACTGCCGCGCCTGGAAAGCGACATCTTCGACATTTTCGCGGCCGTGGCCGAAGGAACGCCGATTCCGGAAACCTGTTGGAAGGACGAATCGGTGATGGGCGTCGTGATGGCCTCGAAAGGTTACCCCGGCAGCTACGCGAAAGGGGCGCCGATTACGGTGGCGCCCGATTTTGGCGAGCGCATCTACCACATGGGCACGAAACGCACTGCCGACGGCGGCCTGGTCACGGCCGGCGGCCGCGTGCTGATGGTCATCGCCGGCGCGCCGACGATGAAAGAAGCTGCCCGCCGCTGCTACGCCGCCGTTGAAAAGGTTTCGTGCGACAATCTCTTTTATCGCCGCGACATCGCAAAATTTGTATTATAACCGGTTAACACTAATCCCGGCTTGACCGGGAATCTGATTACGCTTGAATATGGGAAAGGTCATTGATGGAAAAGCCATAGCCGCAGGGCTTTACGATGAAATGCGGCAGGAAGTCGAACGAATGGGCGAGACCTATGGCCGCCGTCCCGGCCTGACGGTCATCATTGTCGGCGAGGATCCAGCCAGCCAGGTGTACGTCCGCAACAAGGAAGTCAACGCCATCAAGGTCGGGCTGGTGTCGGAAGTCATCCGTATGCCGGAGCAGACGACGCAGGAAGAACTCCTGGCCGTCATCGACCGGCTCAACGCCGATGTGACCGTAGACGGCATCCTGGTCCAACTTCCGGTGCCAAAGCATATCGACAAAGACGCTGTCATCGCTGCCGTCGCGCCCGACAAGGATGTGGACGGTTTCTTCGGGATGAAGTCCGGCTTCACCCTCAAGCACGGTTACGTGGCGCCCTGCACCCCGCGGGCCTGTATCCATCTGATCAAGACGACAGGAGAGGCCATCGAAGGCAAGCACGCCCTGGTGGTCGGCCGCGGCGAACTGGTCGGCAAACCGGTGGCGACGTTGCTGCTCAATGAAAACGCTACGGTCACCATCGCCCATTCCCGAACGCGCAATTTGGGCGAGATCGCCCGTACGGCCGACATAATCATCGCCGCGGTCGGCAAGCCAAACATCATCACCGGCGACATGGTCAAGCTCGGCGCCATCCTCATCGACGTGGGCATCAACCGGGGTGCCGACGGCAAACTCTGCGGTGACATCGACTTCGCCAGCGCCGAGCCTGTGGCCGGCTGGATCACCCCCGTTCCCGGTGGCGTCGGCCCGATGACCATCGCGATGCTCATCCGCAACACTCTCGACTGCTATCTGAACCACGTGCGTTTGTAATTCGATAATTATCATTATCTTTACAAGCGTAACGAACAATCAAGGCACAATGAAAGGCAAGTCTCTCCTCACTGTCGTATTGCTCGTGGCGGGTTTCCTGGCCGCGGGCTTCCCCTCTTTCGCGCAGGATATCATTACGAAGAAAGATGGTACGGATATCAAGGCAAAGGTCCTTGAAGTCAACGAAAGCGAAGTCAAGTACAGAAGATACGACTATTTGGACGGTCCGATCTTCACGATGCTCAAGTCGGAAATCCTGATCGTCCGCTATGAAAACGGAACCAACGATGTCTTCAACGGAAAAGTCAAGTATGTTCCGGTCGTCAAGTCCGAACCGGAACCGACCGTAGAAGATGTGGAAGACCGTGACCGTGATGACGTGAAGAAGGAAAAGAAAGACTCGAAGAAAGACTCGAAGAAGTCATCCAAGAAAGATGCTAAAAAGGAGTCCAAGAAGGACGTGAAGAAAAAAGATAAGAAGACTTCGGAGGACGAAGAGGAAGTAGTTGTGGAAGAGAAGGAGGAGAAGGTGGAGAAGGTGGAAAAAGAAGAAAAGGTGGAGAAGGAGAAGAAAGACTCCAAGAAAGAATCCTCCAAGAAGGAGTCCAAGAAGGATGTGAAGAAAAAGAAGGAGTCGAAGGACGAAGAAGAAGTAGTCGCGGAAGAAAAGGAGGAAGTGGAGAAGGATGCGAAGAAAGAGGAGAAGGAAAAGAAGGAGAAGAAGGACAAGAAAGATTCGAAGAAAGATAAGGAGAAGAAAGAAAAAGATTCTTCGAAGAAGGATAAGGACAAAGACAAGGATAAGGACAAGGACAAGAAGAGCGACAAGGGTGGAAGCAAGGCGGTGGACGGAATCGCAATCCTGTCCGGCGATACCTACTATCTGGCCAAATCCGAGGAAGCGGAGGTCGTCTTTGACTACGGAAAAACGGTCGTCGAGGGCAAGCCGCTGATGGAATACCTGGAAGGCCAGGGTTCTGACTGGGTGGAGGAATGGCCCGACAACCAGGAGTTTATCAGTGGCAAGTTCGTGGAGTATTTCAACGACAAGAGCAAGGGAATGACCCTGGTCGAGAAGGAGAAGGCGCCCTATAAACTGGTCATCCATGTGGACAAGATGGATTTCGGAAGCGTTGCCGGCAATCCTTTCAATATGTATTCCGGAGGCGCTGAGATTTCCGGAACGGTAGAGGTCGTGGATGCATCAAGCGGCAAGAAATGCCTTTCCATGGACTTTACCGATATCCAGGGCGTCCGCCAGATGTCGGCCACCTGGCGGTTGGAATTCGCCTTCATCGAACTGGCGAAGCGCCTGCTGAAATTTTCCAAGTAAATCATTCAAAAACAATAACCTATGAAGAGAATCCTGATTGTCCTCGTGACGCTGTGCTCGGTGGTATCCGCCTTTGCACAGGACCTTATCACCAAAAAGGACGGAACCGACATCAAGGCGAAAATCACGGAAGTGAACACCGACAACGTCAAGTACAAACGTTCTGACAATCTGAATGGTCCGACCTATACGATCAACAAGTCCGAGATCCTGATGATTATCTACGGGAACGGAATGCGCGAGATTTTCAACACGGAAGAGGAGGCTCCCGCCCAGCCGAAGCGGGAACCGTCCCAGCAAGCTTCCGCTCCGGCTGCCAAGACCGTGCGGAACGACCTTTTCATCTCGGATCCCTCCCAGCTGGAACCCGGTTTGAAGTATCGGCATTTAAAGGACCTGTATGAGCGGAGCGACTTCAAGAAACTGGACGATAACAAGTATTCTCCCGGTCTGGCGTGGATCAACCTGGCCGTCCCCGGCGTCGCCCAGTTCATCATGGGCGAAGGCGGCCTGGGTGCGCGTTATCTGATCTGGGGCGCGGTCAATACCGGATTGATGACGGGCGGTGTCTATCTTTCCCGCGCGATGAACAGCGGAGAGGATGGCAGATACAGTTGGTTGCCCTTGATCGTGACAGGCGCCGGCGCCATCGGTTACCTGATCACGACCTTCACTTCCATCTCCAACGCTTCCAAGGTGGCCAAGGTGAAGAGCCTCTACAACCATGACTTGAACGCGATGGGCCTGAGTTACGACTTCACGATCGATGCGACACCTTTTGTCGCACCGGTCTATATGGGTGACCGCTATGTCGCCGCTGCCGGTCTGACGCTGACCATGAAATTCTGATTATTGTTGAAGTCTTTAAAAAGCTTAACCGCCATGGCAAGAGACAGACGCTTTGAAATTATTGAAAGGGAGGGAATGGGCTGGGCCGCCCATATCCGCATCATCGTCGATACCGAGACGGGTGTCAACTACCTGTACGTCCAGGACGGCTACGGCGGCGGCCTCACGCCGCTGCTCGACGCCAAAGGCAATCCTATCGTCTCCCGCTGACCTCGGAAGGCCGAAAGGGCTGTCCCGACAGTATTGGATTTTCACTTTATTTCACTATCTTTGTAGTTACGTGTAAAGTGAAGATCCAATTTTTTTTATACTGATAACCTATGAAAATGCTATCCTTTCTGACGAATCTCTGGAACAGCAACGCCACGCTGGTGCTGCTGTTTCTGATTCTGATCATCGTGGCGGTCTTCGTCGTCTTTTACCTGAACAAGGCAAAGGAACACCCGAAGGGGTTGATTGCCGCTGCATTGAGCAACATGGGCGAGCGCTTCGGCTACTACATCATGAATGCCGTGCTGCTGCTCTTCCTGGTCTCGAAGTTCGGTCTGCCTGACGGAACGGCCGGCCTGATCTACTCGTTCTTCTATTTCGGCATCTACATCCTGGCCCTGGTGGGCGGTCTGATCGCCGACAGGACGCAGAACTACAACCGCACCATCCAGATCGGTCTGTTCATCATGGCGGCCGGTTACGTTGCCCTGGCCATCCCGCTCTTCAGCAAGGTGGGCGGCATGGTGACCGACGGCAACGGCGGCTGGTGGGGCATCCTGATCTTCACCTGCATCGCCCTGCTCTGTATCGCCTTCGGTAACGGTCTGTTCAAAGGCAACCTGCAGGCCCTGGTCGGTAAACTCTACGACGAGTTTGAAGCCGAGGAAGCCAAGAAGGGCCCCGAGGCTCTGAAGATCGCCAAGGACAAGCGTGACTCCGGTTTCCAGATCTTCTATGTGTTCATCAACATCGGC
>JAEEGK010001973.1_pt1 | contig 51459 bp, 33 predicted proteins | sample 8958771 | NCBI WGS metagenome assembly JAEEGK01 (sample SAMN16246547, study PRJNA631951) | gut metagenome | biome: gut microbiome; feature: rumen; material: SC-attached | host: Bos | place: Iran: Karaj | collected 2018-10 | reverse complement strand
AGGTGGCATTCAAGGAGGTTAACTTCAAGTCGAAGTTGCTGGAATGGAGTCAGAAGAATCGTGTACGTTTGGAGTATAAACTCACAAAGCAGAAGAAAGACGAGAACGGAAGTCCAGTTTTCACCTATATGGTACAGATTGAGGGCGTGAACGGCGAGAGTGGTTCAGGTTACTCGAAGAAAGAGGCCCAGCAGAAGGCATCGAAGGATACCCTGCAGCGACTTAAGCGCGAACCACAATTTGTAGATGCAGTGTTTGCAGCCAAGACTGCTCGCACCCAGATGGAAGAAGAGCCAGCAATGGCTGTGCCCGATCCAGAAAAGGAGCAGCAGAACTTCATAATCGAGCAGGAAGAGCCTGTAGTAGAAGAGGTTGCAGCTAAGCCAGCGGAGAAGCCCAAGAAGGCGCCAACCATCGACTTCACTGATAAGGAGTTCGACCTGTCGGATATCTCTCACAAAGAGAAATCGCGCGAGGAAATTATTGCCGAAGCAGAAGCAGCTGCCTTCGCAGACGATTAAATACAATATGAGGTCGCCATTTGGCGGCCTCGATTTGTATCCAACAATGTTAAAGAATTAAAAAAGAAACCTTTCCCATACAAGATTAGAGTGCTTTTGGATTCTAAAAGTAGAACAAGGCAAGAAATGGTCAGTAATATCGTTGAACGTATACGTCAGAAAGACCAACGGGCGATGAGCGAGCTATACCAGATGTATATTGGTGAGCTTTCATCGGTCTGCTATAGATATATACCTATCGACGATGATGCGAAGGATGTTCTGCAAAACAGTTTTGTAAAGATATTCACGTCGATTGCCACTCTGGAGTATCGAGGCGAAGAATCGCTAAAGGCGTGGATGAAAAAGGTGGTAGCCAACGAGGCGCTAACATTCTTGAGAAACAAGAAGAAACTGCAGTTTATAGAGCAGGACACGATAGCCGACGAGGCTATGGCGGATGACGAAGCACCTGATACAGAACGGATTACACCCGATGAACTGCACCAACTGATAAGTGAATTGCCTGATGGATACAGAACGGTGGTGAACCTATATGTGTTCGAAAACTACTCTCATCGGCAGATAGCCGAACTACTAGGTATAAAAGAGGGCACATCAGCCTCTCAACTACATTACGCCAAACAATGGCTGACGCGCAGAATTAAGGAACTTATAATCGAGAAGGGATGAAGGAGAATTGGACAAAGCAAATGAAGCAGAAGCTGGAGGGCCACAAGATGACTCCACCAGCAGGACTCTGGGAGGCCATCAGTAGCGAGATGAACCTGGAGCCTGCACCTGCGCACAAACCTGTCGCAATCCGCCGATGGATCTGGGCTGCAGCTGCTGTAGTCCTAGCAATTGTAGGTTTCTTCGCATTCTATCAGTTCGATGAAAGCGAGACTAAGTTGGAGGCTAACAATAACAACAACGTCATTGTATCGACCCCAGCTAATCAGGAGACTGAAAAACTCAACGACCAGCCAGCAAATACTGAGGAGCCTTCTGTTCCATCTGTACCTATGGTAGCCTCCAAAAAGCCAATTGCTTCCGAGCCAAAGTTGCTGGCCCTTGCAACAACTAATAATATGGACGAAGCCATCGTAGAGCAATCATCAGAAAGTGAACAACCATCAGAGCAACCACAGATGACCGCATCTGATGATAGTGAGACTATGCCCAAGCCAGAGAATCACCAGCCTAAGTCGACTTATCTTCCAGAGGTTATAGAACCAACCACAACAGCCTCGCATTCAGACAAATCCAACAAGTGGACCATAGGCATAACCGGCTCTAACGGACTTTTGCTTGCCGCTAACGACTATGCCAGCTCAATGAATACACAACCTGTATACAACAATGCCAGTCCTGCTGACTACCTAAACTCACATATGTATAAAAATGAGATAGTTGACAAATATAACATTGCCTCGGCATATACAATGGCCGATGTAGAAGCCAAGCATCACATACCTCTACGCCTGGGACTCTCGCTGCAATACCAGCTAAACAATCGCCTTGCCCTGCTTAGCGGTATCAGCTACACATATCTCAAGTCAGAGTTCAGCGTTCCACAGCATAGTAATCTTGACTACGACCAAGAACTTAACTATGTTGGAATCCCTGTGGGATTGTCGTATAAGCTATTAGCTACAGACCATTTTAACATATATGTAGCTGGCGGAACACTGATAGAAAAGTGTGTAAGCGCAAAGGTATCCATAGACGGAGAAATCAAGTCGCGTCCATGGCAGTTGTCGATAAACGCTTCTGCAGGTGCAGAGTACAATTTTACACGACAGCTCGGCCTTTATCTCGAACCCTCGCTGGGCTATTACTTCAACGATGGTACATCCTTGGAGCACTATTACAAAGAGCATCCATTGGCACCATCAGTCCAGTTTGGATTAAGATTACATCTTAAATGATAAAAAAACGAAAAATATTCCCCCATTACAAGGGAATTGCGTAATTTTGCACCCAAATTGCGCAATTATGAGTATCACTAAGATAGCAAGAAAAGTGTTCGAGCCAAGACAGCGAGAGCTCGAAAAGCACTTCAGCCAAGGCAAAGCTCTCCAAGAAGCTGTGCTTACTAAGCTTTTGACTAAGGCAAAGGATACAGAATATGGACGAAATCACGCCTTTGATTCAACAAAAAGCTACGAAGATTTCGCAAAACATACGCCCGTTAATACCTACGAAGAACTGAAAGGGTCAATTGATCGTATGCGTCATGGCGAGACAGATGTGCTCTGGCCAGGTCGAGTAAAATGGTATGCCAAATCATCAGGTACCACCAACGACAAGTCGAAGTTCATACCTGTGAGTCATGACGGACTTAAGCAGATTCACTATCGTGGTGGATTCGACGCAGTAGCTATGTATCTGCAGAACAATCCCAAGTCGAGAATGTTTGACGGTAAGGGACTGATTCTGGGTGGTAGTCATTCGCCTAACTATAATCTTAAGGATTCGCTGGTTGGCGACTTGAGTGCCATTCTCATCGAGAATATCAACCCATTAGTTAATCTTGTAAGAGTACCAAAGAAACAGACTGCCCTACTCTCAGACTTCGAGATAAAGCGCGACCGCATAGCTCGCGAGGCTATGAACAAGAACGTAACCAACTTGTCAGGTGTGCCTTCGTGGATGCTGTCAGTGCTTACTCGTATGATGGAGATTACAGGTAAGACACATCTTGAAGAGGTTTGGCCTAATATCGAGGTATTCTTCCACGGCGGAGTAGCCTTCACGCCATATCGCAAGCAGTACGAAGAGCTGATAACATCGCCCAATATGCACTATATGGAGACATATAATGCCAGCGAGGGATTCTTTGGCCTGCAGAACGACCCAACGGACAAGTCGATGCTGCTGATGCTGGATTACGATGTGTTCTACGAGTTTATCCCTATGGACGAGATAGGCAAGGATAATCCTACCATCGTTCCACTTTGGGGCGTAGAGACTGGCAAGAACTATGCGATGGTGATCTCAACCAGTTGCGGACTGTGGCGCTATGAGATTGGCGATACAGTGCAGTTTACATCTACCAATCCTTATAAGTTCATCATCTCTGGTCGCACCAAGCACTTTATCAATGCCTTTGGCGAAGAACTGATTGTGGACAATGCTGAAAAGGGATTGGCCTATGCTTGTGAACAGACTGGTGCTGAGGTGAGCGAATATACTGCTGCACCTGTGTTTATGGACCAGAGCGCCAAGTGTCGCCATCAGTGGCTCATCGAGTTTAAGAAGCGTCCTGCCGATCTACAGCAGTTCAGCGATTTGCTAGATAAGCATCTGCAGGAAATCAACAGCGACTATGAGGCCAAGCGCTACAAGAACATCACCCTGCAGCACCTCGAAATCATCGAGGCGCGCGAGAATCTGTTTAATGATTGGCTCAAGCTGAAAGGTAAGTTGGGTGGCCAGCACAAGGTGCCTCGTCTTAGCAACTCACGCGAACATATCGAACAATTATTGAAGTTGAACGCATGAAGAAACTCCTCTATATCTGCTGCATAGCATTGGCTATGATTGGTTGTGCCAGAATGGGACAACCTGATGGCGGATGGTATGATGACGATCCACCAAAGGTTGTTGCCTGCATACCTGAGGATCAGGCTACCAACATTTCTACCAAGAAGATTACCATCCTCTTCGACGAGTATATCAAACTTACTGATGCTACCAACAAGGTGATAGTATCGCCTCCACAACTGGAAGTGCCTGATATTAAGGCTACTGGAAAAAAGATTGTGGTAGAGCTTCAGGATTCGTTGATGCCAAACACCACTTACACCATCGACTTTAGCGATGCTATCAGCGACAACAATGAGAACAACCCTATGGGCAGTTATACCTATAGCTTCTCTACTGGTGAGCGAATAGACACCTTCGAGGTTTCAGGCTATGTGCTTGACGCTAGCAATCTGGAACCCATCAAGGGTATTATGGTGGGCCTGTATAATGATCTGGCTGATTCCGCATTCCAGACAAAACCAATGTTGCGCGTATCTCGCACTGACAGTCGAGGCCACTTCGTAGTGAAAGGTGTTGCCCCTGGCACTTATCGTGCATACGCACTTCAGGATATGGATGGTGATTTCCGATTCTCGCAAAAGAGTGAGATGATAGGTTATAATCACCTTACATTCGAGCCTGGTTCTAAACCAGACACTCGCACAGATACCATCTGGCGCGATTCGCTGCATATCGACGCACTTATCAAGGTGCCCTATACACACTTCCTGCCTGACGATGTCACTCTGCTGGCTTTCACCCATGTACTAACAGACCGTTTCCTTATCAAGACGGAACGAGTAGAGGCAAATAAGTTCTCGATGTACTTTAGCTACGGCAACCCACAACTGCCTGTAATAAAGGGATTAAACTTCGACAGCGATAGTGCTTTTGTAGTTGAGACAAACGAGAAGCAAGACACCATCCACTATTGGCTTCGCGATACCGCTCTTGTTAATCAAGACACCCTGCGAATGGAGATTAGCTATCTGATGACTGATTCGGCTGGTGTACTGATCAATCAGACTGACACCATCGAAGGACTTGCTAAGGTATCGTTCGGAAAACGCCAGAAGGAGATGAACAAGCAGAAGGACCAGTGGCGCAAGGACATGGGAAAGAGAATGAAACGTGGCGAGAAGGCAGACACCATCTGGCACGAAAAACCTCTCGAAGTGAAATACGATGCTCCAGCGTCGATGGATCCAGACAAGATAGTAAGAATAGAAATGCCCACACCACTGCAACATTGCGACACAGCTGGGGTTCACCTCTATTCCATGATCGACTCTGTGTGGTACGAATCGGACTGCCGTATGGTTCCCATACCAAATCAGATTCGCAACTATAAGCTGTTGGCTGATTGGCGTCCAGGCGTAGAGTATAGCCTTGAGGTAGACTCTGCAGCTTTCATCGACATCTACGGTAAGGTTTCTGATCCATTCAAACAAGGTATCAAGATTAAGACCGAAGACGAATACGGCACACTGAAACTCAACATCACTGGAGTTGAAGACTCTGCAATGATAGTACAGTTGCTCAACTCATCTGGCAAGATGGTCAAGCAGGTTAAAGTAAAGAATCACGTGGCCGAATTTAAATTTATCAAGCCTGATAAGTATTACATCAGCGCACTTATCGACAGCAATGGCAATGGTGTATGGGATACTGGCAGCTATGCCGAAGACCGTCAGGCCGAAGCTGTATACTACTATCCTCGCGAGATAGAGTGCAAGGCCAAGTGGGATGTTACGCAGACCTGGAATGTTACAGGTACTCCTATCTATAAGCAGAAGCCAGAGAAGATTACCAAACAGAAGCCAGAGGCTGCCAAAAAACTAAAGAACAGAAATGCAGAACGAGCCCGCCAACTGGGTATTACATACCTTAAGGATAAGGGCATAAACACAAATAACAAAAAATGAAGAAACTAATTCTGACCCTATTTATCGCTATGGGCATGGGGCTTACAGCCAATGCTCAGTGTGGAATAACAAACACCGCCTTTAAGAGCGGCGAAAGTCTGGAATACGACCTATACTTTAACTGGCAGTTTATCTGGGTTAAGGTTGGTTCAGCCCAGATGGATACCAAGATGACAAAGTTCGAGGGCAAGGACGCCTGGAAGTCATACCTGATTACTCGTGGCAACTCTAAGCTCGACAAGTATTTCACTATGCGCGACACCCTGCTGTCGTACTGCAATCCTGACCTTTCACCACTTTATTTCCGTAAAGGAGCCAAAGAAGGCAGTAGATATTACGTAGACGAGATATGGTACAGCTATCCTGGCGGCAATTGCCAACTGAAGAAACACCGTATCGATGCTGATGGAGAGCAGCATTGGAAGACAAGTACTTATCGCAGTTGCATCTACGATATGATGTCGATATTCTTGAGAGCACGCAATTTCGATGGTTCAAAGCTTAAGAAGGGGCAAGTAATATCAACACCTATCAGCGATGCCAGCAGCCTTTCTAACTCATGGCTTGAATATCGTGGAAAAGAGAACTTCAAGATGAACGGATCTAAGGAGAAATTCCGCTGTCTGGTTATGTCATTCTATGAGCGTGAAGACGGAAAGAGCCGCGAGCTCATCCGCTTCTACATCACTGATGATAAGAACCACATACCAGTACGCCTCGACATGTTCCTAAACTTTGGAAGTGCCAAGGCGTACCTTAAAAACTATAAAGGTGTTCGCAGTGCGATGACCTCTAAGATTAATTAAATGATAAAGCCCTCGCAAATTCGTGAGGGCTTTATTGTTTCTATTTGTTTTCAGCCTCAAAGGCCGCAATCTTGTTTAGATAATATGTGCGTAACTCCTGCCAATTGTAGTAAGGCCACTGGGAGGTCTTGATTGGCAGATAAGCCTCGCGCTCATTCAAGAGTGCCTTTACCAGTATGTCGCCAGTCTTTCCCTTCTTGGGGCGATAGAATATCAACTGGATGTTGCAGCCCATTGGGAAGATGCGATAGTTACGCCAGTACTTATCGAGCTCATCAAGATTGCTTATAGCCATTCCGCAGTTGTCGAGTTCCAGCAAGCAGGCCAGTGGCATAACGCAAACCTCATGACCAAATCGCAGTGTGGCCTGAGTCTGTGTTACAGTATCGGCTGTGGTAATGATGTTCTTTAGTAGGTTAAGCTGACTGAAAGGCATCTTGCCGCTAGAAACGGGCGATGCACCATAGTCAACATACCATCCTACATTGTTGATTCGCCATAGATCATAAACCTCTTCGTCAGTAAACAGCGAGAATAGCTCCAGATCGGTATCATGACTCTGCATATTGCTTGCTACGTGGAATATCTGACGCATAAGCTGGTTGGCATTCACATTATTATACACGTATGCCTGATCATTAAACAGCTGCTTCATCAGTCGCTCAGGGTGAGTCCACTTCATGGTGTACTCGCGCTCCTCCTTGTCGCCAGTACTCCTACCTATCTTCTGTACTAATCCATCCCAAGGCTGATTGAGATAGTACTGTAGACTCTCACTCACGTCGTTGTGAATCTTTGCTGTAGGATTAGCAGCAGCCAGTTCCTCGCACTCTGCTATCATCGACAGGATGCAACGGTTCACAGTTGTGCTGCGAGCATCGATCTTAATATTCTTGGTCTTAAAGATTTCTGGAAAGTTCTGTGTCATTCGCTTGCCTATGCCGTGATGCTGGCGCTCGCCTACAGTTGTGAGATCACCCAGGCGCTTGTCTGCAGTAGCATAGATGGCTTCGATGGCAGCAAGGGTCTTCAGTCCAAGTGGAGTAAGTTTACCCTGCTCCTTAGCTATCTTCAGTGTGGCAATAGGTTTAGAGTAGTTTCCGTCGCTGATGAGCCAACGCGAACCATGACGACCATAATGACTCATATAATAAGGTTCGTAGTTTTTAGGGCTAGGAGTGAGAGGCTTATCAGACAGTTGACGGTCGTAATCCAGATAGTTACTACCTGCCAAAAATCTGTTGGCAGCAATCTCGTCCTTGGCCGAAGTTTCGAATACAGGAGCGTTTTGTGCCTGTATTGTCATCGAAAAACCGATGGCAAAAATCAATAATTGTTGTTTCATTGTTGTTTATTTTTTGTTATATGTTGCAAAGATAGATATTTTTTTGGAAATCTATGCATTTTCACTTAAATAATTTGTATCTTTGCGCCCGTTATGAAGAAGCTTACCATTATTATCTCACTGTTATTGGGCTGGCAAACAAGCCGCGCCCAATTAGTAATCAATGAATTTATGCAGTCAAACATCGACTGTATAATGGACGATCTTAACGATTTTCCTGATTCATGGGTCGAACTATATAATGCCGGCGATTCGCCCTTGCAATTAGTAAACTACAAATTAGGCACTAAAGAGGATGGCAGCGATGCCTGGCAACTGGGCAACGTTAAGATTGGCGCCAAGGAATATGTCTTAGTGTATTGCGACAAGGTGGGCAAAGACATGCATACCAACTTCCGACTCGAATCGGGTAAGGGATGCGAGATTTACCTATTTGAGGGTTCTACCATCATCGATAAGGTGAAGGATCTGAAAAAGCAACCTGCACCAAACATCGCCTACGGCCGAAAGACAGACGGTGCAGACGAGTGGGGGTATCAGCTCACTCCATCGCCTAAAGCAGCAAACACTGGCGATATATGTAGTCGTGACCATATATTGGGCGAACCTGTGTTTAGCGAACAGGGCAAAGTGGTGAAGGGTACAAAATCCTTTAAACTTGCACTCTCGCTGCCAGAAGGTTGTCCTGAGGGTACAGAAATCCGCTATACCACTAATGGAACTGAGCCAACAGCTACAAGCACTAAGTACAACTCTGAAATCTTAATCAGCAAGTCAACTGCCGTTCGCGCCAAGCTGTTCTGTAAAGGTTGGCTTTCGCCAGTTAGTACTGTTCAGTCGTACATCTTCCACCATCGCAGCCTTTCTATTCCCATCATCAGCATCGTAACCAACGATAAATATCTGAATGACAGCAAGATTGGAACCTTTGCAAACAACAATACCCACGTTAAGAGCGAGCAGAAAGACTGGCGCCGTCCAATCAACTTCGAACTGTTTGATGCCGAGGGACAGCCTGCACAGCTTAACCAGCTTTGCGAGACTCGTGTAACTGGTGCTTACTCTCGTGAGGCATCAAGAAAGTCGATGGGTATCTATTGCCACAAGCGCTTTGGCAAGAAGAACATGGAATATGAGTTCTTCCCTGATCAGTGCCCAGGACTAACAAACTATAAGTCTATTGTACTGCGCAATGCAGGAAACGATCGCGAAGGCATCTATATGCGCGATGCAGTGGCCCAGCGAGCAATGGCCGAAAATGCCGATATCGACTGGCAGGCCTGGCGACCATCAGTTGTGTATATCAACGGCCAGTATTGGGGTATGCTGAACATCCGTGAGCGTGCAAACGAAAACAACATCATTACCCACTACGACGGGCTTGAGGATATCGACCTGATAGAAAACGAGGAACTGAAAGAAGGAACCATCGACAACTTTAATGCCTTTAAGAAGTTCTACGAGGAAAAGGGGCATACACTGGCAGAATATGCCGAGTGGATGGACTGGGAGGAGTACCTGCGCATAACCATTATGAACATGTACTTTAACAATCTAGACTATCCTGGCAACAATAACGTGCTTTGGCGTCCAAGAGCCGAAGGTGGCAAGTGGCGCTGGATAGCTAAGGATTTGGACTACACCATGGGTCTATATGGAGGAAATGCAGGTTCATCAGGTGGTTACGACCATAGAATCATTGATCAGTGGTATAATCCTGACGACTCTAATTTGCATGGAGGTGCCAACTTCTCTATCACCTGGGATGCCACACGCATGTTCCGCCGACAGATGGAAGATCCTGATTTCAACCGCGAGTTTATCGACCGATTCTGCGTTTATATGGGCGACTTTCTGAACTCTGCTCGTATTCGTGAGATTTGGGATCCTATGTACGAACTTATGAAACCAGAGTGGAAAATGCATCAGGAAACCATCTACAACCCCTGGTGGCCAAATATCGACGACGAGACAGGCAAGATTCGCACCTGGCTACTAAAGCGTAACGATGAGATGTACAAGCAGTTGGGTAACACCTTCAGTATTGGTTCACCCATCAAGTTCACCATCACAACTGATGCTTCAAGTGAAGACGAGGCCGATGTAACAGTTAACGGCGTGCCCCTTACCCGCAACACCTTTGATGGAAAATTCTTTGCCAACAGGACCTTGATTCTAGAGGCAACTGCTCCAGAAGGAAGGGTGGTTTCTGGTTGGAAGGTAAAGACCACTTTGTCAAACGGTACTGTTAACAATACTGAAGTAGACGGTGCTCGCTACGAATTCACCATGCCAACTTGTAAGAGTCTGGCCATCAATCCTATTTTGGGCGATGCAACAGGTATAAGTAATGTAGATGAAGACAACTGGATATGGAAGAAGAGCGGAAAGCAGCTTACTCTGACAGGAGTACCTGCAGGCACAAAGATTCAGGTCTTTGATTTGCGTGGTATGAGCATCTACAATGCAGTATCAGATGGTTCAACAGTCACCATCACACTACCCACAAACCAACTACACGTACTTAAAGTAGGAGCAAAAACCGTTAAACTATAAAAAACAACAAATCCCCGCCAACCAGCGGGGATTTATTATTTCCAACAGTATTTTTCTTACAGCTGATACTGCAGCATTACCATTGAGTATGGTGCCAGGTCGAGAGCGAACTTCTTCTGAGCCTTTACTACATCTGTCTTGGGGTAGATTGGCTGGGCTTCGAAGTTATTCTCGTCGTTAGGCTGACCAGCGATGGTGGTCTTAGTGGCCAACTTCTTGATGCTCTTAAAGCGACTCAGATCGATGTTAGCTTTCTTGGCATCGGCACTAGCATTAACAAGCTTTACAAACAGTTGACGGGTCTTGGCATTCAGAATCACGCTCTGGCCATAGTGTACATTCTCCATAGGCTGGATAGCATCAGCTGCATCGCCTTCAAACTTAACACAGTCGCCATAATAGTACTGTCCTGCGCTCTGTCCGAACATCTGCTGTACATAGTAGCTGCAGGTAAGGAATGTGCGCTCGTTATCGTAGTAGATAAGGTCAGGATTCCACTGAGTACCATTCTTGCGGGCGAAGAGAGGAGCATAAGATGTCATAGCTACCACATCGCCATTGCGCTCTACGTGGAGCAGATACAGACCCTCAGCCAGAGCATCAATCAACTTCTTATCCTTTGCGGCATACTCACCCAGGTAAACCTTTGTCTTGCGGTCGCGTGGGTAGCTGTCGTACTGACGCTTGTTCAGGAAGTAAGTGTTTGGCTCGTAATAGTGCTCGTCGAGAATAGGCATAGCCAGTTCGTCGGCCAACTTCCAACCATTCTGATAGTCAGAGTTATCGGCATGCGAACCAGGACCTGCTGTACCTACGATAACAATCTCAGGATGAGCCTTGGTTACACGCTCATAAATATACTTGAAGCGCTCGCAGAACTCAGGAGAGATGCGCTCCTCGTTACCAATACCCAGAAACTTCAGATTGAATGGCTTGGGATGACCAGCCTCAGCACGCATCTTAGCCCACTTGTTGGTTGCAGGATCTCCGTTGGCCCACTCTATCAGGTCGATGCACTCGTCTACCCACTCGTCCATCTCGCTCATAGGTACTACGTCCTGGGCCTGACCCTTCATGCCCCAACCACCGTTGGTACCCTGACAGCTTACGCCACAAGGCAGGATAGGCAGAGGCTCCATACCCAGATCCTCACAGAACTGGAAGTACTCAAAGTATCCAAGACCACAACTCTGGTGATAGCCCCATGTGTTCTTGAGCTGACGGCGCTGCCACTTTGGTCCGATAGTGGTCTTCCAACGATAGGTATTCCAGAAGCCATCGCCACCACCATGAACTACGCATCCTCCAGGGAAACGCATGAATCGTGGGTGAAGGTCGGCCAATGCCTGAGCCAGATCCTTACGCAGACCATGACCCTTATAAGTATCCTGAGGCATCAGCGATACTACATCAATATCCATATCGCCAGTGGTGAGTACCAATATCTGCAGAGCAGCATTCTGGCAGTCGGCATTAGGAGTGAGCACAGCCTCAAACTGTTTCCAGTCCTTATTATTCACATCAAAGGTAGCCTCTGCCAAGAGTTTTGGATCCCTTGGTGGCCAACCCTGTACGGGCTCTACCAATACAACACGAACCTTCTTGGCATCACCAATTACGTTGCGCATAAAAGCAGAGAAATTGTACTTCTCGCCAGCCTTTACAGAGATACCGTCGAAACCGTCGTTCTGTATGCCGATACCTGTCCAACCAGTATAGTCGTAATACTCCTTAGCACGCTCGATGTGGAGGCGCATGTAGTTGGCATTGTTAGGATGAACAGGATTCTCTACACATGGCTTCATATAGCCAAGTGAGTGTCCTGGACGAATCAGGCGCCAAGCAGTACCTGGGCCCCATCCGTCGCGGTCCATAGTAGAAAACTCGAATGCACCATTCTGCACTAACTCGGCATAGAGTCCACCATCAGCAGAGTTGTTGATGTCCTCGAAAAAGATGCCGATTAATTCGTCACTGATAGCCTTGCCGCCAGCTGGGGCAGTCATAGGCTTCTGGGCGTTGACACCCAAGGCAGCTGCCACAAGGGCAACACTTAGGATAGATCTTTTGTACATAGTTGTTATTATTATTTGTTATTAATTAGTCTTACCTCATAAATCTCGCCAATCTGTTTGCGAGGTTTGGCCACAAACTTTACACGTACCTGTTTCTTACCTTTGAGTGCTTCTGCAGGCACAGGATATTCCTCGTACTTAAACTCAGAGATGCGATACTTACCAGTGTTGTTTACAGATGTAACCAGCACGTCATCTACAAAGATGTCGAACTCATGACTCTTCCACTCGCCTACTCCCCAATACTTCAGACGCAGACTCAGGTCTGTCTTGCCGCCAGTCTGCATCAGATAGCTGAAATAATGACCATTGCTGGCATCGCGGAAGAATACGTCGTTGGTATTACCTACGAACGAGTTGTCAGTCTCCATGAAGTGGTCTGACTCTGGCTGCTGCTCACCTGGCTGAACCTTATCGGTGGTGCGTGCCTCTAGTGCCTCGCGCTCCTTTTCCTGTCGTGCCAGATTATCAAGATAGCCCTTATAACTATCCTCGCTGAGGGCCAGCCAATACATCATATAGCGCGAATCGTGGAGTTCGAAGAATGGCATAAGTTCATTACGAATCTCATTCACCATCTTGGTGCTCAGAGTAAAATGCAACGGCTTGCCAGCCACGGGCTGCAACTGGTTTGCAATGTTTTCGATATCATTATTAATCAAGATAGGTGCCTTGTCGATAGGCAACTTCTTGCCAACTGCCAACTGACCAAATCGACTATCATCGGCTATAAGCATAGCCAGATCCTCAGTACCAGTCTTCATAGCCAACATTATCGGACCATGCATCAGGGCAATATACTGCGAGAGGTTTGGCATATAGCGTACACTGTTGTGCATTGGGAACTCGATGTCAACCACATCGCCTTTCTTCCACTGACGATCGATAGCTACATAGCTTGAAGGACCAGTGATGATGCTTACAGGCTTACCATTAACCTTTACGCTGAACTTTCCGGGTTTTACCCAACCAGGATAGCGCAACTGAAGAGCAAACTTGCCCTTGCCCTGAGTGATGGTAATACGGCTGCTCTCTGCATATGGGAACTGTGTTTCCTGTCGCAGCTGTATCCCCTTCTGCTTCCAGTTAAGTTCTGAAGCCACAAAGAGGTTTACAAACAGAGCATCGCCCACGTGGGTATAAACAAACTGACCATACTTGCCATGATTCTCCATACCTGTACCCACGCAGCACCACATAGCTTCGTTTGGTGCAGAGTAGTTGCGATAGTGGCGAGGACGTGCTGATGTAAAGTAAACATAGCCTCCATGCTCAGGATGCTGGGTAGAGAGGATATGATTGAACATGGCCAACTCATAGAAATCAGCATATCGAGCCTCTGGATTGCGACGATGCAAATCCTCAGTAAGCTTAAGCATATTATTGGTGTTACAGCTCTCTGGTCCGTCGATATCCTCTACGAAATCCTTGCAAGCCTCCTTGCTGGGGAAGTGCTCACGACGGCTGTTGCCACCAAAGGCCAACGAACGTTCGCCAGTAACAATATCCCAGAAGTATGCGCCAGCAGTATGATAAGCCTCATCGCCACCAAGTTCGGCTATACGCTCAAAACCTACGACCTTGGGCACCTGAGTGTTAGCATGCATATTATCGAGACAATCGCGACGAGCCATCAATGGGTTGAGTAGTCGGCGATGTGAGAATCGCTTAGCTACATCCAGATATTTCTTATCGCCAGTGATGGCGTAAGCATCGGCCAGCACCTCGTTCATGCCACCATGCTCTGTATCCAGCACTCGCTCCATCTGGGCATCAGTCAGACCGGCTGTCAGGTCGATAGCCCAATCGCAGAATCCCAGGAAGAGCTTCTTGGCCTGCTCATTACCGCAGTAAACCCACGCATCGCGCAGTCCTGCATACATCTTGTGTATATTATAGAAAGGTACCCACGCGCCATAGTAAGCACCAAAGTCGCCCTTCTTGAAGTTGCCCCACACACGGTCGCTACCAGGCACACCACCTACATAACCTTTTCCCCAAGCGGGGTGGTTCTTGGCGTTTGCATCAGCACAAGCCTGCAGTTCACTAATCCAGTATTCCATACGCTTGCGGCACTCTTCATTACCAGTAGCAGCATTGATAGCCATAGCTGTAAGATAGTGTCCGCCCACGTGTCCGTCAAGTCCGTCCCAGTTGGGATACGACTTACCCTTAGGTGTTAGTCCTGCCTCCTTAAGATAAGGTGCCAGCAGTCGGTCGTTGTCGTACTTTAGCAGTGTTTGGATGTTCAGATCGCGAGCCTTCTTCAGCGGCCCGTCGAGCAAGGTTACGTCTCCCAATGGGAACTCATCGGCATACAACCGATCTTGCGCGCTAACACTGTTTGTTGTCATTGTCATCAGCATGGCAAACAGCAATCCACGCGAATGAGTTTTAAGTAGGTACATAATTCTATTAGTTTTTTTATTGATTATTCCTTACTATCTGGTACACATCATCTATATTATGTGTAAATGGTCCAGTATGCTCAAGTTTCAGGGTACACATAGCAGCTGCAAACTTTCCGCTCTCATCATAGCTCATACCCTTGGCGCGGGCATATAGATAACCAGCGCTGTAGGTATCGCCACAACCTGTGGCATCTACAAGTTTTGCAGGCTGATAGGCTGGCGTTTCATAAAACTTACCGTCGGCAAGTATCATCGAGCCACCACCGCCAAGTGTCACGATAACCTCGCGCACACCCCATTCGTGTATCTGCTGTGCAGCATCGCGAGGGTCTGTAATACCAGTCAGCGTAAGGCATTCCCACTCGTTAACCTTCAATATAGCTGTATGCTTAAGCAGGCGCAACTTGTCAGTCCACTCGCAGGCACGCACCTCTTCACCAACCACCTCGCGCAGATAGCCCTGCACATCTATGCTCACATCGCCTTTGGTAGCCAGGAATTCTACTATCTCTGGAGCGAAGTCATCGGCCAACAGAGTGCCCAGATGATATACTCGTGCCTGTTCGTCCTTTAACTGTTCAAGTGTAAATGGGGCCGATTTTGACAACACACGCTGGGTGCGGTTGTCCATATTCTCGCTATACTTATTCTCGAAGAACACATTTGTATCGCTCTCGAATGCTGTAACACGAATGCCCGCTTGTCGCAATTTTTCCACCTCAGGCATAACCTCGCTACTCACAGAGGTTATCATATGGAAATCTACATCGCGAGGCAATGCCTCTATCGCCCATGCCATATAGTAGGCCGAACCTCCTGCACAATGGGTTGTCGCAGGGGGATTTGTCGTAATAATCCTATCGCGTGTTATATGTCCTATACAGCAGATATCTGTCATTTTTTCGATTCTTGATTGTATATTTTCTTTATTTCGCCTGCAAAGATAACATTTTTTTTGTTATTTTTTTGTTTTATTCGGAAATTATACTAACTTTGCACCGAATTATTCGTTACTACTAATATAATAGATGTCTAAACGAAGATTGTTGCAGATATATCTGCTATGGTTGACAGTCATGTCATCAGCGGCACAGACGGTTTACGATGTGACGGCTGCAGGAGCTATAGGAAATGGTATCACAGACGATGCCCAAGCAATACAACGTACTATCGATCGTTGTTCACAGGAAGGTGGCGGCCGAGTGCTGTTGCCACGTAATCATACATTCCTGGCAGGACCTATCGAACTGAAGAGTAATGTAGAGCTTTATCTGGAAGCTACAGCCACGCTGAAAGCCAACCCCGATGAGAGTATTTACCACCTAAGTGCCTTTGGCGAAAACAGAGGCGAGGGTATGTTGTGGCTCTATGCCAATCATGCCGAGAACATCAGCATCGCTGGTAAAGGCACCATTCATGGCAATGGCATAGCATTTATGGGAGCTGAACTAAGCGACAGCTACGAGCTGAAGCCACTGGCTGATCAGGCTTTCGACCCACGTCCACATGTGCTTACTCTTACTGATGTGCGCAATCTTACCATTCGCGACGTTACCATCAAGGAGGGCGCCTATTGGACAGTACATCTCATTGGTTGCAACGAGGCAGTCATTGAGGGGATCAATCTGCTTAACAACCTGAAAATACGCAATGGCGATGGCATCGACTTGGATCATTCTAAGAATGTACGCATAGCCAACTGCCACATCACCAGTGGCGACGACTGCATCTGCCTGAAGAATCGTAGAGAGTTCGAGCAGTATGGCTCTTGTCACGACATCACCGTTACTAACTGTGTAATGTCTTCTCGCTCGTGTGCCATCAAGATTGGCAGCGAGAATATGGACTCTATATATAATGTTGTATTCGACAACTGCATCATCACAGGTTCAAACCGCGGTCTGGGTATACAGAATCGCGACGAGGGCACCGTGACAGATGTTGTTTTCTCGAATATCCAACTAGATTGTCGCCTGTGGAGCGATGTATGGTGGGGAAAGGCAGAGCCGATCTACGTGACCAGCTATCCACGTGCCAACGGCAATCATAAGGATGCCAACTGGCGATTCCCCAAGGGACAGATTGAGGGCAAGTGCGGTGAGGTTAGCCGTATCTACTTCAACAACATCACAGCAACCAGCGAGAACGGCTGCTTTGTTGGCGGCGATGTAGCTGGCAAGGTTAGTGACATCTTCTTTAATAATGTACGCGTACGTCTGTTAGGCAACGGACCACGAAGCATGGACAAACGACCATGCAAGGGCGAGGGCTTTATCCAGGCCGACCTGAAGGCAATGAAAGCCATGAATGTGCCTCTGGTGACAGAAAACGCAACAGTAATCGTGCAATAACAAATAATTTATTTCTTTTATACTAACTTTTAATTAATAATTATGCAAAAGATCCTAAATCTCAAGCACGGAACTCAGAAGGCAATGTTCTTCGTGTTCTTTTTGTTGTGCAGTGCAGTGATGATGGCACAGAACAAGGTGTCAGGTACTGTACTGGATGCAACAGGTGAGCCTCTGATCGGCGTAAGCGTTCTGGAGGCAGGAACCAACAATGGTGTAGTTACTGATTATGATGGTAACTTTGCACTCACAGTTAAACAAGGCGCCAGACTTACATTCTCGTATGTAGGTTACACCACAAAGACCTTGGCTGCTGCCAATGGTATGAAGGTAACCCTCGAGGAAGACAACAAGGTACTTAACGAAGTTGTAGTAGTAGGTTATGGTACAATGCGCCGTAAGGACGTTACCTCTTCTATTACCACAGTTAAATCAGAAGACCTGAATAAGGGTGTATTCTCTGACCCAGCTTCTATGCTGCAGGGTAAGGTAGCCGGTCTTACCGTTACTACCAACGGCGACCCAACAGGCGGTGGTACTATCACTCTTCGTGGTGCTTCTTCACTGCGTACTGGTGCAATGTCTCCTTACTATGTAATCGACGGTATTCCTGGTGTAGACATCTCAATGGTTGCTCCTGATGATATCGAGAGCATCGATGTACTTCGTGATGCTTCTGCTACAGCCATCTACGGTTCTAAGGCTGCCAATGGTGTAATCATCATCACAACCAAGAGCGGTAAGGAGGGCAAGACCAATGTAACTTACAATGGCTACGTTGCATTCGATAAGATTTCTAAGACTCTTGATATGGCCTCAGCTTCTCAGCTTCGTGCTTCTGGTCTGATTGGTGCAGAGCAGGATGGTGGTGCTGATACTGATTGGCAGAAGGAAGTGCTCCGCACTGGTTTCAGCCACAACCACAATGTTAGCATCTCTGGTGGAAATGCCAAGACCAAGTATATGGGCTCTCTTAACTACATGAACCGTGAAGGTGTTGTTAAGGGTACAGACATGAATCGTATGAATGCCCGTATGCTGCTCACCACAAACGTACTGAAGGATCGTCTGGAACTGTCAGTAGGTATCAATGCCATGCAGGGCAAGTACAATGGTGTTCCTAGAGGTAATCAGGGTACCAGTGTACTCGATGCTATGAACTACTACTCACCAACCAACCCTGTTCGCAATGCTGATGGTACTTGGTACGAGTCGTATGTAGGTTCACAGAACTACAACCCAATGTCCCTGATTTATGAAGATAACAATCAGAACGAATGGCGCCGTATTCAGTACATCGCCAAGGCTTCTCTGAAGATTATCGACGGTCTGATGTGGCATGCTAACTACTCATACGATAGCGGTCAGAACACATATAGCTGGTATCAGACTCAGCAGACTCAGATGGACAAGGGTTATAATGGTCGTGCTCATCGTGACACATACATGCGTTACAACCAGACATTCGAGACTTATGGAAACTACGACGTTACATTCAATAAGGTTCACAAGCTTGGTCTGATGGCAGGTTACAGCTGGGAGGAGCGTGTTGACAACGATGGTTTCGGTGTAACAGTTAACAACTTCTACAACGACGACACATGGTTCTGGAACCTGCGTTATGCCAACAACATCAATGGTATTACAGACGTAACAGGTTCTTCTAAGACAAAGATTCGCAACATCTCATTCTATGGTCGTTTAAACTACTCGTTCAACAGCCGCTATATGCTGCAGGCTACTATCCGTCGTGATGGTTCTTCAGTATTCGGCGCCGATCACAAGTGGGGTACATTCCCATCAGTTTCTGCAGCTTGGAACATCACAGAGGAGAGCTTCATGAAGAATCAGAATATTTTCGATCAGTTGAAGCTTCGTGTAGGTTATGGTGTCAGCGGTAACGCTATGGGCTTTGGTGCATACGATGCTATCGTTACTTACGGACTGAATGGTAATTCATTCGACTACATCCTGTCCGACGGAACTACAAAGACTATGTATGGTATCTCTGCCAACAACAATGCTAACCCTGATCTGAAGTGGGAGCGCACAGCTATGCTCAACATCGGTCTCGACTATGCATTCCTTGGTGGACGTATCAATGGTAGCATTGAGTACTACAACAAGAAGACAAGCGACCTGATCTGGAACTATTCTGTTTCTACCAATATCTACCCCGTTAACTGGATTATGGCCAATGTAGGTAACATTACTAACCGTGGTATTGAGTTTACATTGAATGCAACTCCAGTTAAGACTAAGGACTTCGAGTGGCAGACCACAGTAAACCTGTCTCACAACAAGAACACCGTTGATAAGCTTTCAAACGCTACCTATAGTGTTGACTATGTAGATTGGAGCGATCCAGACATTGGTGGTATCTCTGCAAATGGTAATACCCAGCGTATCATGGAGGGTGAGCCTCTTGGTACATTCTGGACCTATAAGCATGCTGGTTATGATGAGTTTGGTAACTCTGTATTCTATGTACAGGATCTCGATGCACATAAGGACGCTGAAGGTAATTTACAGGCAGATACATATCAGGATGCTAATGGCAACTGGGTATCTTCTAATCCTAAATGGGAAGATAAAACTAATTGCGGCAATGCACAACCAAAGTTGGTTTATGGTTGGAACAATACTCTGAACTATAAGAACTGGAGCCTGACAGCATTCTTCCAGGGCGTACTGGGCAACAAGATTCTTAATGCCACAAAGGCTCACTACAGTTTCCAGGGACATATCGCTGGTGGTAAGAACGTCTTGGCAGAGGTTGTAAACGACAAGAAGTGGCAAGCTGATGCAAATGCACACATCCCATCAGACAAGTATATTGAGAATGGTAGCTACCTGCGTCTCTCTACTCTGACACTGGGTTACACCTTCACAAATCTTGCCGATTGGGCTAAGAGCGTACAGCTCTATGCAACATGCAACAATGTATTTACTATTACAAAGTACTCAGGTCTTGACCCAGAAGTCAACCTTGGTGGTTTGGATCCTGGTATTGACTATCGTCAGTCAAACTATCCTCACACTCGTACATTTATCATTGGTGCTAAGATTAACTTCTAAAATTCAGATAAGATATGAAAACTAATATAAAAGTATTTTTCGCAGCTGGTCTGATGGCTTTGACAGCCAGCTGTACTGACTTGGACGTAAAGCCCGAAGCTCAGTTTACAGAATATCCCACCAGCGACGCTGCTGTAGAGGCTCAGATGGCTGATGTTTATTTCCATCTGCGTGGCACATTGGGGCGTCGTTATATGGAGTCACAGGCATTGTCTTCAGATGAGTGGGTAGGTATAAGTTTTGATGGTGACTATGCAGAAGGCGGTGTTTATGCACAGGTTTCTCTACATAATTTCAATGCAACTAGCGCCTGTACCGACTGGTATGAGGATGTTTCTGCAGGTATTGTAAAAGCAAACAAGGTTATCCTTAACATGGGTGGCGAAGAGGCTGATCCTACTATCATTGCTCCTGCTCGCTTTATGCGTGCATACTATTCATGGATTTTGATGGATTGCTTTGGAGACACTCCTATTCTGAACAGATTGTTTGGTGATGACGAGCAGGTTGATCGCTCGCCACGTGCCGATGTAGCTCGTTGGATTGAAAGCGAACTGAAAGAAATCATTCCTCTGTTGCCTACAAATGTTGATATTAGCACATACGGCAAGCCAACCAAATATGTTGCAGAGGCTCTGCTGGCAAAGCTTTATATCAACTGGCCTGTATATACAGCTAGCGATGTAACTGCATACGATGCAAACAAGTATAGCAATGAGCACCTGAATGATGTTGTTAGTCTTTGCGACGATATCATCAATAGTGGCGAGTTCAGCCTCTCTGAGGGTGCAAGCGGCTACCGTTCAAAGTTCTGGCCAAACAATGGCTATAAGATTAAGGACTTTATCTATGCGATGCCTTACGATGCTATTACCGCTCAGGGATTCCAATATTGTCGTCCACGTATCTGGCGTCAGGGACGTAACGATGGCGAGGGTGGTCCTGGCTACTTTGGTTCTGATATTGGAAACTCTACAGGTGGAAACTTCTCTATATCACCAGAGTTCGCAGATGTGTTGATGGCTTTGGATACAGATGATCGTCAGGAAAACATCCTTGCTGGTAAGGTTTATATGTTTGATCCAACTACATATGCAAAGACCTCTACACCTTATAAATACAAAGGTCAGGAAATTGTACTTGAGAAGACCATTCGTCTGAAGAACAGAACAGAAGAGAGCGTTGATTTCTATGAGTGGGGTACAAATCCCGCAGATTATCCAGCTGCAAAAGATATTTTCGAGCTGAATACAGGTAAGGACGTTCAGGGTTGGAGCCAAGGCTACAAGTCAGTTAAGTATTTCGTCATTCGTGAAGACTTCATCAATAGTCGTAACCAGTCTAACGACCTGCCTATCTTCCGTTATGCCGACATTCTGTTGCTTAAGGCTGAAGCTATTGCACGTGGTGCTTCTGCTACTAATGGTCAGACTGCACAGAGCCTGCTCAACGAGATTCGTACTTACGTAAACGCACCTACTTTCAATGGTACTCCTACTCTGGAGGACATATATGACGAGCGTGGTCGTGAGCTGTTCGATGAGAACTGGCGTCGTAACGATATGATTCGCTACGGACACTTCGAGGACGAGTACGGTTTCCACCGCAAGGGATTCCCAACAGCTCGCTTCGACAAGGAGTGCCGCATTTTCCCAATCCCACAGAGTGTACTCAACAAGAACACCACTTGGAAGCAGAATGCAGGTTTCTAATCAGAATAAATACTGATTAATAATATCCCAAAAACTTCGGGCGGAGATGGAAACATCTACCGCCCGATTTTCTTTATGTTCGCTGGCGAAAATTCCCACCTAGGGAATGAGTTGTTCCCACGTTGGGAATGAACCGTTCCCACGTTGGGAACAAGGTGTTCCACCGAAGGGAATACCCCCTAAGGACTCGGTCGAACATTTTGTTAGCATCAGTCGAACACCTTGTAGACATAATCCGAACGACTCATAGACATAACTCGAATACAATAACCAATTTAAAAATATAGTTCTACGAAAAATCTCTCTTCTCTCACATAATCTCTCTAAACCCGCATAAACACAGGAGATTCGGGCGATGAGAGATTGTCAGAATCCCTCCCTCATCTCTCCCTTATCTCTCACGTCATCTCTCACTCTATATCTCAACAACTTTTGCATTTTAACATTTCAAGAAAAATAGAAAAAAACTGCCCAAAAACTTGCAAAACGCATATTTTTTTTGTATCTTTGCACCACGAAAACGAACGCTGTGAAAAGCGCGCCGACTATAAACGACATTAAAAATATATGAAAGAAAACAACGTAACAATGAGTGGAGCACTCAGTGCTTCGCTTGAGGCGACTCTCGCCATCGAGATGTTCCTCAATGAGAATTACCGATTCCGCCGAAACACCCTTAACGGCAAGGTGGAATATGCTATGCTGCCTAAGGCAGATGTGTTCCGACCTCTGACAAAGGAGGCCCTGAACAGTATCGTGATTCGTGCCAAGCGCGAACAGATACTTGAGAAGGGAAGTCCTAAGACAGAGATAACGGAATACGTGGAATCTGAAGAGGTGCCTGAGTACAATCCTGCACAGGCATTCCTGACTAGTCTACCCAAATGGGACGGACAGAATCATATCGCCAGGATTTTTGGTCGCATACCTGGCATAAGCTCTGAGCAGCTTAACTATCTCACCATCTGGCTCCGCTCTGCCGTTGCACACTGGCTGCAGATGGATATGCTGCATGGCAATGAGTGCGTGCCTACCTTTATTGGTAGTCAGGGTTGTGGTAAGACCACCTTTGTTCGCCGACTGCTGCCCCAGCAGCTGCGTCAGTATTATCTGGACCATCTGAACCTCTCGAACAAGTTCGACAAGGACATGGCTCTGACCAATAATCTCATCGTGAATCTGGACGAGCTCGAGGCTATTGGAATAAAGCAGCAGTCTAAGCTTAAGCAGACGCTGTCAGTAAGTAAGGTGAATGGTCGCCCCATCTTTGGTCGCACTCAGCAGGATCGCCCTCGATTTGCATCGTTTGTGGCTACCACCAACAATCCTCACCCTCTGACCGACCCTACGGGTAGTCGTCGATACGTTTGTATCCGTATCCCTGACGGACACCTTATTAATAATGAGGGCGACATAGACTATGGACAGCTATACGCCCAGGTAGTTTACGAACTGCGTGAACTGAAGGCTCCCTATTGGTTCTCGAACGACGAGGTGGCTCGAATACAGCAGCTGAATCAGGAGTTTATGGAGCAGAAGGACCTTGGCGAGATGTTTGTGGCCTGTTTCCGTCAGCCTGAGGAGGGTGAGGTGGCCAAGCAGATGAACTGCGATCAGATGATAGAGGAGATACGCAAGAGCTATCCTTCGCTCCCCAACACCATCGGCAACAAGGTGCGACTGGGCAAGACCATCAAGGCACTGGGATTCAAGCACAAGGAGCGTGCTCATATTTCATACTACGATGTTATGCCCATAAAGGTGGCTTGAGCCTGAGAGATGCAGGGAGAGATTAGGGAGGGATGAGGGAGAGATTTCAGCAATCTCTCACCGTCCGAATCCCCTGTGTTTATACGGTTTTTAAGAGATTAAGTGAGAGATGAGAGATTTTTATTGATAATTACTTAAAAAAACGAATATGGAAGAAAAAGAACTAAAAGCAAAAGATATCCCCATGGGATACGAACTATGTTTTAACAGCGCATGTGCCGACAAAGACAAATGCATGCACTATCAAGCCATGCTGCTTACATCGGCCGACCGCTATAAAGGTCAGGCAGTTTTTCCCGTGGCTTGGCAGGACGGCAAGTGTCGATGCTATCGCGAGAAGAAACTAGTGAAGAAGGCTTGGGGATTTAATGGGCTCTACAAGAATGTAGATAGTAGCAATAGGACTGCAGCCCGTCGAAGTGTAAGTTCATATTTTGGCCGTGGCAACGGCCAGTACTATCGAGCCCACCACGGCGAAATCACCCTATCGCCCAAGCAGCAGGCCGACATTCTACAGATAGTAGCCCAGTTTGGCTCCCTAGACGGCATCAAGTTTGATGGCTATAAAATAGAATGGGACTTCGATTAAGAAGTCCCATTCTGTTTATTTCTCCATTTTCAAGCCCACAACATCCTCCTCAACTATAGCTGGACGGAAATCATCGGCCTCCAGGGATAGTTGTACGTTCTTCAGGGTGATGTTGCGGATGTGGCGGAGGTATAGGCCCCACGATGGTAGTTCGCCAAACATGGTGAACTCTGGGTATTTGTCGATTTGTTCTGGTACATCGCCTTTGCGCCAAAGGGGCACGTAGGCCATACCTTTAGTGGCGCGACCTGGGTAGGTGATATTGATGTTTTCCAGGTAGATATTCTCGATAGGGTTGTCAGGAATGCCACAGATAGGAGCGGGGAATGGATTGTGGAAATAATCCACCTCAGGACCACGAAGGTCGTAGTTGATGTCAGGACGCTCAAATGGTATATGTGCCGTAAGGTTGGTGATGCGAACGTTCCTGATGGCACCCTTTCTGTCGCCAGAACGCTGGCCCAATCGAATAAAGAGCGCATTACCTGTATTCTTGGCGATGATGTCATCAGCTGAGACGTCTTCGATTATAGCACCATCCACACTCTCGATAGCTAAGGCCGAACGGAAAGTGTCAAACACACGTATGCCACTGATGCTGATATTGCGAAATCCACCATACGAAGCTGTACCAAACTTGATGGCCGAGGCACTACTGCGAATCTCGCAGTTGCGGATATTGATGTCCTCGTTGCAGCTTTCTGGATTGTATGATTTCAAGCAAATACCATCATCGGCACTATTCACATAGCAATTCTCTATCAGCACTTGTTTGCAGTCAGTCAGGTCGATACCATCATTGTTCCAATAAGCACGATTGAAGATATCAAGTCCACTGAGCATCACATCCACGCATTGATGGAATGACAATCCCCATCCAGCGCTGTTTCGCAAATGAACACCCTCTATGCGAACATCCTTACAATCCACTAGATTGAAAAGCGTAGGGCGAACCAACTCACTAGGACGCTGGCGACGTTTGTTGTAATTAGGATCGATACGCTCGCCAATGTGATGCAGACTGTCGATGGTCAATGCCAAAGCCAGACCTTGTCCATCGATAGTCCCCTTGCCTGTAATTGCTATGTCGTGTGCATTGTTAGCGATGATAAGGCCCAGTTGCGATTTATCTTTCCGTTCGTCGCCAGCAGATTGCTTGGTTTCCACCTTATTATAATCATAAGGCGATGTGCTACCAAGTATTACAGCACCTTCTTCCAGATACAGTTCTACACCACTCTTCAGTTCCAACTGTCCTGTATGGTATTCGCCTTTAGGGAATGAAATACGTCCACCACCCTTGACTGAGACCTTATCAATGAGCGATTGCAAGTCCTTTGTGCTCATATCAACATGAGCCCTCTTATCTAGAGCCAATGCAGATGTTGCAGCTACTAGAATCATACCTATCAGTAGCACAAACTTCTTCATATCTTCTTTATCTTCAAGCACAGCAGCGTGAGGTCGTCGTTTGGCTCGGCGCCGGAACGGTGGGTGGCTACGGCTTCCTTGAGTTTGTTGATGATTTCCTCTGAGGTTAGGTTGGCGGTATCGGACATTAGTTCCAATATGCGATCGTCGCCTAGGCGGTCTTGCTGCTGGTTCTCGGCTTCGTTCAGACCGTCTGTGTATAGCAACAGCTGCTTGTCGCGGATGTCGTCGATAACTTCGCCATTGAATTCAATTCCATCCCATAGGCCGAGTGGCTGGTTGGTGTCTTTGGCCTCAAGAAACTGGCCGTCAAGTACTGGTGCGTTATGACCGCAGTTGCAGAACTCCATCTGGCCTTTGCGCAGGTCGATTAAACCTATAAACATGGTTACAAACATGCTCTGCTCGTTGTCCTTTACAAGGAATGAGTTCATCTGTGTGGCAATATCCCATGGGGCACGATTCTGCTTGGCAAAGATTCGGAACAAATCGGTTGTGACAGCCATGAACATCGAGGCAGGAATACCCTTACCTGACACATCGCCAATGCAGAAATACAGTCGCTCGTCCTGTATGAAGTAGTCGTACAGGTCGCCACCAACCTCCTTGGCAGGAGTCATCGAAGCGTAGAGATCGATATCCTGACGATTGGGGAATGGTGGGAACACTCTGGGAATCATACCCATCTGGATATCGCTGGCCACCTTAAGCTCACTCTCGATAGCAGCCTTCATGGCTGTATTATGCTTCAGCTCATTGATGTACTTAACAAGCGAGAGACGCATGTTGATGAACGAGTGGTTAAGCTTGCCTATCTCGTCGACACGTCGGGCTTTGGGGAATTTCTTGTAGAATTGTCCAGCGGCTATCGTTTCTGCCTGAACAGCGAGTGCCTTCAGAGGTTTCAGCTCGCGACTGATAACACGATTGAAGATGATGCGCATCAGAATCAATCCTACGATAACGATGATGACAACTATGTTTGCCAGCCTGTTGTATCCACCAAAAATGTCGTGTTCTGGACATACGATAGCTACACTCCAACCTGTAGAGCCAAGGGGCTTGTAGAACACATAGCAGTCCTGACCCTCGAACATGAGATGGCGCATACCTGTTTCGCCACGCTGCATGGCGTGACCAAGGGCTGTGAGAGCTGTGTCAGGCTTCTCGAGCGTTGGGGTAAAGATGGTTTCATGCAGTAGTTTAGTGGTGTCTGGATGCACAAAGAATGTACCACCAGCACCAATCATTATGCTATACGAGTTGGGATAGGGCTTAACTGCTGATATCGTCTTAGATATCCACTCCATTGACACGTCTACCGACAGTGTGCCAACATACGTACCCTTTTCATCCTTAATCGGTCTGCAATACGACCCTATCACCTCTGTAGAGTATATCTCCTCTGGATTATAATCGGCAAAGGGCTCAATCCAGCACGGACGGTCAAGAAGTTTTGGCAACTGATACCAGTCCATATAGAAGTACTCATACTGGTCGTTACCCTCCTGAGTGGTCTCGATGGTGCCCTGATTGTTATAGCTGAAGGCCGAGAAATATCTGCCTTTGCCCTTATCCTTGTAGAAATCTGGTTCGAAGGCTATTGAGCAACCATTAATGTCGGGGTTGCTCATAAGGAGGTGCTTGGAATAAGCAAACATCGAGTCGGGCTTATTCACATTGCGACCAGGAAGCCAAATAAAATTGTCTGACGCTATGACCACACGATCCAAAAGACTGTTTACACGTAGAACAGTGTTGTCGAGCACCTTGGTGGCACGATTGATAGCTTCCTGTCGAACAGCCTTACGCGATTCTACAAACACAAATCCCAGAGCAGCCACAAAGATGATGGTGGCTATAAGCACTATTATGATGCTTAATCTCCTGGAGAGCGACTTGCGTATATAGATCAGTGGATTCTTCATAGCGATTTGATTGACAGACATAATAATGTTAGATCATCGTTGGGCTCAGCTCCAGCACGATGATTGATAACAGCGGCCTTTAACTTGGTGATTACCTCCTCAGAACTGATATGGGTAGAATCCTGCATCAGTTCCAGCAGGCGCTCGTCGCCCAAACGTTCTTGCTGCTGATTCTCGGCCTCGTTCAGTCCGTCAGTATAAAGCAGCAACTGCTTGCCGCGAATATCCTCGATAACTTCGCCATTGAATGACTTGCTCTCCCAAAGGCCGAGAGGCTGGTTGTTATCCTTAGCCTCAAGGAACTTTCCATCGAGTATTGGTGCATTATGGCCACAGTTGCAGAACTCCATCTGGCCCTTGCGCAGATCAATCATACCAATAAACATGGTTACAAACATACTCTGCTCGTTGTCTCTTGTAAGGAATGCGTTCATCTGTGTAGCTACCTCCCATGGAGCACGATTCTGTTGTGCGATGATACGGAACAAGTTGCGAGTGATGGCCATAAACATAGATGCGGGGATACCCTTGCCTGACACATCGCCTATACAGAAGTATAATCGCTCATCCTGCAGGAAGTAATCGTACAGGTCGCCTCCCACCTCCTTAGCAGGTGTCATCGACGCATAGAGATCGATATCCTGCCTATCGGGGAATGGTGGGAATTGTCTGGGAATCAAGCCCATCTGGATATCGCTTGCCACCTTTAGCTCACTCTCGATAGAGGCCTTCATGGCTGTGGTATTCTTCAGCTCCTCAATGAAGTTTACCAACGAGTGCTGCATATTGCTGAACGTGTGGTTAAGCGAACCTATCTCGTCGATACGCTTATCCTCAGGCAGAGTCTTGTCGAACTGACCTGAGGCGATAGTCTCGGCCTGGAGAGCCAGTGTATGCAGAGGTTTCAGTTCATGACCAATGATGCGACTGAACACAAACAGCATGACTATCAATCCAAGAATCACGATGGCGATAACGATTCTGTACAATCGATTATAGCCACCAAAGATATCACTCTCTGGACACACGATGGCAACACTCCATCCTGTAGATCCTAGCGCCTTATAGAACACATAACAGTCCTGCCCCTCAAACATAAGCTGTCGCATACCTGTTTCGCCACGCTGCATGGCATGACCTAGGGCTGTAAGGGCTGTATCTGGCTTTTCTAGTGTGGGAGTAAAAATTGTCTCGTTAAAGAGTTTGGTGGAGTCTGGATGAACAAAGTATGTTCCACCCGCACCTATCATAATACTATATGAGTTAGGATAGGGCTTAACCTCAGATATAGTTTTCGACAACCACTCAAGCGAAATGTCAGTAGATATCGTACCTACATAGTTTCCTTCGTTATCCCTAAGAGGTTTGCAATACGAAGCGATAACCTCCTGGGTATAGATGGCCTCAGGGTTGTAGTCGACAAAAGGTTCCGTCCACACTGGATAGTCTAGCAACTTAGCCATCTGATACCAGTCGAAATAGAAGTACTCGTATTGTTCGTTACCCTCCTGAGTGGTTTCGATTGTACCATGATTGTTGTAACTATAGGCCGAGAAATAACGGCCCTTATCCTTAAAGAGGTCAGGCTCGAATGATATCGAACAACCATTAAGGTCAGGATTGCACTTCAGTATTCGCGCTGAATACGTGAACATCGAGTCTGGAGTGTTGAGATGGCGTGCAGGCAACCACTCGAAGTTGTCTGTGGCTATAACTACACGATCCAACAGACTGTTTACACGCAACACTGTGTTGTCGAGCGTCTCAGTAGCACTACTGATAGCCTCTTCGCGAACGGCTTTGCGCGACTCAACAAACATAAATCCCAATGCCGCCACAAAGATAATTGTAGCGATAAGCACTATCAGCAGGCTAAGCCTCCTGGATAGCGAGTGGCGGATATAGCGGCTCATTGGGATTCTCATACTCCTAATCAGCTATCAGTTGATTATATGTCACCTCGTTCTTCAGCAACTGACACTCCTTCATCAGCTTGCTGGCAAACTTTACCATATCAGGACGCAGACGGAACTCGCGCTTTTTCGACTTCTGGTCAACCTGAAGTCGAAGCACTTCCTTCAGCATCAGTCGCTGCAGCACACGATTGGTTGTGATATGGTTCTCGCGTACATATTTCATTACTATGTCGAGTGTCTCCTCCTGATGCTCTGCGGCCCACTCCCAACCCTTCTTACTGGCCTGGGCAAACTTACGAGCCTGGTCCTTATGAGCCTCGTAATAGTCGCGACGCATATACACACCATCCTCCTGGATATTGTAGCCATGATCGCAGAAACGATACACGTTCTTCTCTGTAAACGTGAATCCCATCTGCATCAGTTGGTAGTACTCGTTGTAGCTCATAGCCAGAGTGCCGTCGATGGCGCCCTTAAGAAACAGGTCGACATTCGACGTGAAGCGTATCCACTTGTAGTTGAGTCTCTCCTTTTTGCTCATGCAGATAGGTATCTGACTGAAACCTGCGTGCCACATACCAACACGTGCTCCACGCTGGGTTAGCGGGTCCTTATCGCGACGCGACACGATAACAGTACCGTTGTTCATCGATGTCTGCAGGATGTTTACCAGAGATATTCCGTTGTCGATTATCTCCATGGCCTGACAGAGCTGAAGCGTAGTGGCCTGACTCTCGCGATTCTGAAGACGGTTCATAGCAGTCTGCGATACTGAGGGATGTATTATGTCGACATCCAGGCCTGCCTGCTTATAGAATCCCTTCTCCTTGGCCACGTAATAACCAGCAAACTGGGCATGGGCAGTCCACTGCGGCGTGAAGATAAACTTGTTGGCAGCATTCTGTGCCGCTATGGGCAAACATACCGTTAGTAGTAATGATAGTATTAGTAATTTTTCCTTCATATTCTCTTAATCTTCGTATTCTGTTGGGTCATCTATTCCTGCAGCGGCCAGTGCTTCTTTGCGCTCAACGCAAGTGCCACACTTGCCGCAATGCCTGTCGCCACCTCGATAGCACGACCAGGTTTCGGCATAATCGATGCCAAGCTGCTTACCTCTAGCGGCTATCTGGCCCTTGGTCATATTGCAATAGGGCGAAAGAAGTCTCACACCATTATATGTTCCTGCATGAGCAGCTTGGTCGAATGCTTCAACAAACTCTGGGCGACAGTCTGGGTAGATGGTGTGATCGCCTCCGTGATTGGCCATCATCACATACTGCAGATTGTTGCTCTCTGCCATTCCTGTGGCTACGGCCAACATGATACCATTACGGAATGGTACTACTGTCGACTTCATATTCTCATCGGCATAGTGGCCCTCTGGTATAGCATCATCACCAGACAGCAGCGAACTGCGGAAGTACTGTCCCATAAACTCCAGGGGGATAACGATGTGCTTTATGCCTAATCGTTCGCAATGCAAACGGGCAAAGGGTATTTCCTTTGCATTATGATTGCTGCCATAATCAAACGAAATGGCCAGAGCAATGCGGTCCTTATAGTCGTAAAGCAAGGTGGTCGAATCAAGTCCACCGCTCAGAATCAATATACAGTCCTTCATCATATTTCTAACTTTGGTTGCAAAGATACAAGAAAATCTTGAAAATACAAAAAATATTTGGTATTTTCCTCGCTTATTCGTATCTTTGCTGCATGAAACTAAAAACAAGCGTTTTAACCGCATGCCTGCTGCTTTGTTCGATGGCAGGCTTAGCAGATGTATGGCAGTATGTTGATCCACGTATTGGTAGCGAGGGTGTGGGCAGAACATTCCCTGGTCCGTCGATGCCGTTTGGCATGTGTAAACCTGGGCCAGATTGCACAGTGAAACCCAATGCTGGATGGGCTAAGATGCCTGAAGTGGTAACTGGTTTCTCGCAGACTCATGTGAGCGGAACAGGTGGTGGACAGAAGTATGGCAACATCCTGATACAACCAGGAGTTAACCCCCAGAAGCGCACCAACGAAGAGTTTGCACTGGGTTATTATGCCACTACATTCGAGAGTGGCATTCGTACTGAGATAACGACCTCTGATCGTTGTGCCTTCTATCGCATACACTATCCTAAAGCTGGTTCACTGCTTATCGATGCCACACATTATCTTGGCAAGAATCCTGTGCCTGATCTTCGCGAGCAACAACAGTTTATTGGTGGCGAAGTAGAAATAGTTAGCGACAATGAGGTTCGAGGCTATTCTCGTGTTCGTGGCGGATGGAATAATGGCGATGCATATACAGTGTATTTCTGCCTGATAAGCGACAAACCATTCAAGCAGAAGGGCGAAAACATCGTGGAATTTATTGATACCTTACTTAATATTAAGGTGGGCATATCGTATGTTAGCGAGCAACAAGCTAAGCGCAATATTCCTAGCTGCGATTTCGACACCCAATTGGCGCAACTTAGAAATAGTTGGGAGAATCTTCTTTGTCGCATACAAATAAAAGGTACCGATGCTGATAAGCGCATGTTCTACACAGCACTTTATCACACCATGATAATGCCTGTGGATAAATCAGGCGAGAACCCCAAGTGGACAGAGCGGCCATACTACGATGATTACTACGCAATCTGGGACACCTATCGCTCTTCGTCACCACTCATCACGCTTATCGACCCTAAGCGCGAGGCTGAGATAGTAAACTCGCTGCTAAACATCTATAAACGAGAGGGTTACATGCCCGATGCCCGAAGTGGCGACTGTAACGGGCGAACCCAAGGCGGATCGAATGCAGAAGTGGTGATAGCTGATGCCTTTGCCAAAGGCGTTGAGGGCATCGACTACGATTTTGCTCTCGAAGCTATGCTGAAGGATGCTGAGGTTGACCCAGGGGCCGACCACGAGAAGCATGGACGAGGTGGACTGCACGAGTACCTGAAGTATGGCTATCTGCCCTACGGCATCGATCGCGCAGGCACTCGCACCATCGAGTACGCCTACGACGACTATTGTATCGCACTGGTTGCCAAGGGCTTAGGTCGAATGGATATCTACAATCGCTACCTGCGCCAATCGCAGAACTGGAAGAATCTATGGAGAGCAGATTACGAGTGGGACGATGTAAAAGGTTACATCATGCCTAAGGATGCAGATGGCCGTTGGCTGGATTCTGTACCCTGGGGCAAGTCTAAGGTTTATCATCCGCTGATACCATATACTCCTATCACCAAGGTCGCCCCTTGGTATCTGCCTTGGTGGAGTACATTCTTCTACGAGGCATTATCGGCAGAATATTCGCTCAGCATCCCACACGATGTGCCAGGACTGATTGAGGCTTGTGGTGGAGCCGAGACCTTCCGCAAGCGACTGGATATGTTCTTCGACCGCAAGCGGTACAATGTGGGCAATGAGCCATCGTTCCTCACCCCGTGTCTGTATCACTGGATAGGTCGACCTGATCTTACCTCTGATCGTGTTCGCCAAATTATCACCCAGAACTATAGCGACAAGCCTGACGGACTGCCAGGAAACGATGATAGTGGAGCTATGTCTTCGTGGTTAGCCTTCCACATGATGGGACTCTATCCTAACGCAGGTCAGAGTTACTATCTGCTACATTCGCCACTGATTACGGAGTGGACATTGCAGCTATCTAATGGCAAATCGCTGCATGCGATGGTGAAGGGCAAAGGCACTCACTTTGAGAAAGTAACGCTGAATGGCAAACTGCTGAGCGACGCGCGACTGGAGCATACCGACCTGATGAAAGGCGGCGAACTTGTTTTTTACGTTTCTAACAAGAGTGTCAATGAGGGAAACAAAGTGTTACCAACGGAGAAACAAAGTGTTTCGCCCGTAGAAACAACTAGTTTCTCAGTAGGAAACAACTCAAAGACTACCCCATCGCTCAAAGCCGCCATCAACTTTACGCTTAACAAGCAGTTCCGCACTTGGCCATTAAGCTATGCTTGGCAAGGCGACACTATGATAGTAATCTGCAAGGAGGCTACATACAGAATCCCTCGCACTATCGTAGAGAATGGAAACATGTTCTGTTGGGAGATGCCATCTGCTGATGGTGCTATCTACGATGCCAAAGGCACTTTCGCCTTTATCTCTTATAAGGCATTCAGAGAGTTGGAACAGACGGGTGTAACCATCTACGATGGTATCACTTGGAGATTGATTGACAGATCGGATGTAACCCTACATGTGAAGGCTGATATCGATCGTACAGAGATGTGGATTAAGTGCGACGACAATCTGCCACTGATACTTGAGATGCGTCACAACCCACTTGGAATAGATTGGACTATAGACGAATGAAGATATGAAGAAACTACTGCTAGCTACCTTAGTATTTGTATGCACCCAGACCTTTGCGCAGAAATCGCCAGAGCAGATGGGGGGCGTGTATTATGCCTATCCTATAGAAACGGGTACAGATAAGCCTCAACTGCTGTCAGCACCAGCAGGTTACGAGCCATTCTACATTTCACACTATGGCCGACATGGTTCGCGATGGCTCACTAGTGATGCCAGATACACTTGGGTGAATCGGCATTTTGAGGATCAGAAAAACTTGACTCCGCTTGGCAAAAGCGTAAAAAAGCGCTTAGCCAAAGTATGGAAAAACGCCAAAGGCAATGGTGGACAGCTTACTGCTCTTGGTGCTCGCCAGCATCGAGGCATAGCACGCAGAATGCAACAGAACTTCCCTCAGTTGTTTACTAATGATGCACATATCACAGCCCACTCAAGCGTAGTGAGTCGTTGTAGGAGTAGTATGTTGGCTTTTCTTGGTGAACTAGGACTTCTAGATAAAATCGAGGCCATCACTGATTCTGCCGATATGGCGTGGATTGCTTATACTTCGCCAGAGGAGAAAGCCCACGAGAATCGCACCAATGTGCCCTTGATGACATCGCCATATAGATTCGTCAAAGCACTTTTCGTGGATCCATCAAAAGTTGCAGAGCCCACAAAACTGCTCACAGAACTGCATACCATCGCATCGGACATGCAGGATGTAGAGCTGAATGTGTCGCTCTACGACATATTTACGCCAGAGGAGCTTGAGGCTGTTTACAACAAGAACAATCGCAGCATGACGATAGTTCATGGCGACCTGATAGAAAACGAAGGCATCCCTGCTCGTAGTGCCATCTCACTTTGGCAACGCATTGAAACGGATGCAGATGCAGCAATAGTCCGTGGAGGTGTTGGTGCCGATCTTCGCTTTGGACATGATTCTAATCTCTATCGATTACTAACGCTGATGGGGATAGAATTACGAGGCGAGGATTACAATTACATGGACGAGATTCTGCCTATGGCGGCTAATCTGCAGATGATATTCTATCGCAATACACAAGGTGATGTGATGGTGCAATTGCTACACAATGAGCACTCATTAGGCTTTAAGAGTTGGAAGGAGTTGAAGGCTCAAGTGACTGATCGCATACACTATTTTGAGCATCTTCGCCAACTGAATGCCTTGAACACAATGGTAGGTACAGCTCCTGCAAACACCAAGACTGCAGGACTGTTTGGCAAAGGTTCTGAGGAGCACGGACAAACCCTGCCAGCAGTGCTTGTGCCCAATGGCCAGAACTTCTGGACTCCACAGACTCAGGACACAGAAAAGAAGTGCATAGCACCTTATTATTATACAGATTCGCTGTTTCAGGGCATTCGCAACAGTCACTGGATTGTTGGTGGATGCACACAGGATTATGGTTCGTTCACCCTTGCTGCACTTGGTGGCAAACTGCGCAAAACACCCACAGAGCGAGCCACCCTCTTCTCGCATTCGCAAGAGGTTTCGCATCCTCACTACTATGCAGTCCGACTGCCTAATGAGCGGCTTAAACTAGAGGTTACAGGTTCTAGTCATACAGCCATCTTCCGCATCACGCCAGAGGTGGATGGACCTGTACATATCGTACTGAATCACAACAGTGATTACAAGGAGGGCTATCTCGAAATAGAAAAACAGGCCAAGACCATCTATGGCTACAACCCTGTGCATCGCATCTATCAGGGTTGGGGCGAACAGGCTGGTTTCGAGGGGCATTATCTGTTGCAGGCCTACGATGAAATCAAGGATTTTGGCATCGACAGCCTTTGTGCTTGGTTTACCTTTGAGGGTAAGGCCAATCAACCCATCATCCTGAAAGCCGCCTCATCGTTCACATCAAAAAAGGGTGCCTATGACAACTTTGCCTTCGAGGCAGAAGGTCACGATTTCGAAAGTATGATGGCCCAGACAGCCCAGCAATGGGTAGACCGCTTGCACACCATCGATGTGGAGGACACAAATGTGGCTCGCGTCAATCAGTTCTATGGTGCACTCTATCGCTGCTCATTCCTCCCTCGCGAGATGAGCGATGTTGATGGCAGTTATCCCAAGTTTGCTGATGGCACCATCGTATGCCCTTCAGAGCCAAGAACCTTCTATGGCGATTTCTCAATGTGGGACACTTATCGCGCCCTACATCCGCTCTATACGCTGATAGCTCCAAAGCCGTCGGCAGACATGATGCAATCGCTGGTTACGATGTACGAAGAAGGCGGATGGCTACCCATATTCCCTTGTTGGAACTCGTACACAGCAGCTATGATTGGCGACCATTGTAGTGCCGTGCTGGCTGATGCATATATAAAAGGTATAAGGGATTTCGACTACGAAAAGGCCTACGAGGCTATGCGCAAGAATGCTTTTGAGACTCCATCAAACTTTGAGGATTACAAAAATGGTATGGGCCGCCGTGCACTCAACAGCTATATCAAGTATGGCTACATCCCATTGGAGGATGGTGTGAAAGAGGCCTTCCATCAGGACGAACAGACATCTCGCACACTAGAGTATGCCTTCGATGATTTTGCTGTAGCCCAATTGGCAGAGGCACTTGGCAAGGAGAGCGACTACAACAAATTGATACGTCGCTCAGAGAATTGGCGCAACGTTATCAATCCCAAGACAGGCTATTGCGACGGACGCCATGCACCAAAGCAAATCTCTCGCAAGAAAAACGATGGTGAACTTTTCGAGAACAACACTGATTTCATCCATCGCAAATCGTACATCACAGAGGGCGCAACCTGTCACTACACTTGGTATGTGCCACAGAATGTTGAGGGGCTCATCGATTTCCTTGGTGGAGAAGATAAGTTCGAGGCCAAACTCGACTCGATGTTCTCAGAGGGTCGTTACTGGCACGGTAACGAACCTTGCCATCAAATCCCTTGGCTCTACAGCTACATCGACAAGCGCGAAAAGACCATCCAGCGCATAACCCACATCCTCGACACAGAGTACAACGACACCCCAGGTGGCCTCTCTGGCAACGATGATGCAGGACAGATGTCGGCATGGTATATATTTGCCTCGATGGGCTTCTATCCCGTCTGTCCAGCCACAGACCGCTACATGCTCTCAGCGCCCCGCTTCCAAAAGATCACCCTAAATCTTCAGGACGGCAAGAAGTACGCCATCACCCCAACTTCCTTCCCCAAAGATCGCAACTACATCACCCAAGGAGAAATCACAAGAATTCCCTAGGGCTTATTTTAGACTGAATAGAAATTGCTGGTTAGTGTATTCGCATTTTACGATTGAAAAGCGGATGAGGCGGGCTAGGAGGGCGATGACTCTGGGACGGGGAAGGCATGATTGGCGGACTATCTGGTTTAGGGTTTGCTGACCTTTCATCACGTCTAACAGATGACGGATGGTATCATCGTAGGTCATTATGCTGCCTTGGGGCTTTTGCGATTCGCGCCAAAGGCCCAGGTGAACTGGAGATGCCACAATGTTCTCATCGTTGATGCGGATATAAGCACGTTTGCGACCCTCTTCGTCGAGAGCACAGATGGGTCGACGACCTGAAGGTGGAACAGTAGCAATCACTATAGTTCGCCCATCTATATGATATGTGTCGAACTTGATGCTTGACTCCGGCTTGCAATATTTGTAAGCAGCCTGGTGCATCATGTAGATTTCCTCTTCAGAACGAACGCCTGACAGATTCCCGTCATCCCGAACACCAATCAGTAGTCGTCCTCCATCGGTATTGGCAAAAGCCGATACAGACTTGGCCAACTTGCAGGCATCAGATACTCGATACTTGAAGTCCTGTTGCTGGTGTTCGCCCTCCTTGATGAGGCCTAGGATATAACGTTTGTCGTCCATACATTATTCAATATCTGGCTCCCATAAGTGCACTTTCATATTTACGTGACCGTTAGCTTTGAAAGTGACACCTTCTGCCTCAAGTAATGGGCGCTGGCGGCTCCAACCTGGGGCTGTTCGGCCTGCGTTATTTACAACACGATGACAGGGAAGAAGTTCGGCGCCAGGGGTATAACGAAGTGTACGACCAACCATCCGCGAATGACTGGGCCAACCCGCTAAAGCAGCGATATGTCCGTAGGTAGTTACTCGGCCACTAGGTATTTGGCTAACAATGTTCAGCACATCATTGCAAAACGTTCGTGCCTGCTCAGGCGTCATTCTATCAGGAAAGTCGTTCATCTTATTTGATGGTGATAATGATGCGACGATAGGACACGAGATGGAAAGGACCATTGTCGTGAACCTCACATATGAGATGGATGGTGTCACCAGTGACTTTAGCAGGAATGCGGATGGTGGTGATAGACTGGTCTGCGGCCTCGATAGCGATGCGAGTGTTACCAATCTCAGGCTGTTGCCACCAAATGAAACTTAGGCAGTCACCATCAGGGTCGAAAGATTTCGAGGCGTCCATACGAATGGCAAAGACATCATCTTTTCTGACATTAGGTGGGCAGGTTATGGTAATCGTGTCGTTAGACACTGCCATCGAGGCTCCTTTAAGGGTAAGTGGGGAAACGAATTTCACCTGCGGAGTTAATACAATATAAGGATTAAGATTGCCTCGGCCTTCAGCGGCCCACTGCATACGAGCACAGAAATCGTTAAGCTCATCTGGATAGAATCGCTGTTTATAGCCCACAGAGATGCTACGCGTAGGTTCCTTCCATGAAGTCCAGGCGGTGGTGAGAGAGTCGGCACAGATACCACGCTCGTGATAGCCTGCCCAACTGCATTGATGTGGGTCTTCTGGATCGTTCAGTCCGTTGGGCATCACATAGAGAAAACTTGGCGTGTCGCCCTCGACGCCCCATTTGTAATTAGGGTATTCACCACCAAGTGCACCATGGCCTTGGATGTGCTGCTGATGCTTCTGCCAGTAACGCTTACCCAACTCGCACTGCTCTTGCCAGGCTCCCTCGTCCCAGATGAACTGCAGGTCGTTCTTAAACTCCTTTCGAAGCCACATGTGCGAACTATAGGCACGGTCCATACGCATATCATACTTCATGTCCTGATCGGTGATGGTGAAAAGACGGAACTTGCGGACAAATTTCGCCAATTCATCGGCCGAACGAGATTGCTTTACTCGCCAAATGGCCTGAGCCAAAGTATTAGCTCCACCCCATGCTGCAACGTATATCGGACGTGGGTCGTCCTCATCAGCCAGTCGGATAAGCAACTCGCTACCTGGCGAGTCATTGCGCTCGCCTATGGATCTTATGCCGCCATACATGCTCCCCATAACGGCACGGCTCGTGATGTACTCCGCACTCGGCCAGTAGCCAAGTTCCTGCTGGCCGTTCTCTTTCTTTAGCGAGTGGTGCTTCTTCTGACCAGAGCGTCGCATGAGGTTAGGCACGTCTTTGCCATAGGCAGTAATCACGCGAAACAGATATTGCTGCCACTCCAACGGGTATGGATCGCAGTTCCAGCCAACACTCGTGATGAGCGCTTCGATCTCAAAACAATCGGCATAGGCCATCAGCCTCACCATCGACTCCATATCATCAGGCTCCACATCGGCAGGAGCAATGTCAGTACATACCACTAGTCGTGGTTTAACGTTGTCGTTAGCTGCCCAGCAAGCCCCTGCGATAAGGGCAAAGAGCATGATGAAAAGATTCTTTTTATTCATATTAGTTTTTAATAACATAACCATTCTTTTCGTTCTGAATCAGACATCTTTTCGATGGCATAACGCAAAGCGGTGCGAGGCATTTCGTGAGCGTGCTGGCGAAGAAAGTCGCGGAGCAGGTCCATCGAAACACGTTTCCCCATCTCGCGGAGCATCCAACCTACAGCCTTGTGCATCAGATCGTGCGGGTGGTGCAGATGTATCTCGGCATAACGCAGACACCATGAGGGATCGCCCATCTGGGAGGCCTTCCATGTGCAGACGATACTCATGCGCTGACGCCATAGACAAGGACTCTGCGCCATTTCATCGAGAATCTTTAACTTATAATCCCTATTGCCCAGATAAGAGGGTAGCATGAGCCAATGGCCTAGAATCTTAGGCGCAGAAAGATCTACAAGATCCCAATTGTTGGCTTGTTCAGCATATTGTAAATACATCTGCAGGATTTCATCACGACCGCTAATCGCAGCGTCACCATTTTCCAATCGCTTTGTAGCCATCTTCTCAAACTTCGCCACAAGTATCAAGAAACCACAAAGTCGTACCTCATGCCAGCGGTTAGTCAACAGCTTAGTAATTTCACTCAGCGGCATATCTTTCCAAACCTCCTTTACCACCTCGCGCGTCTGCGGCACCTTCAACCCCAGAAACTCATCGCCCTCACCATACTCGCCTGGACCTGTTTTGAAAAAGCCCATCAGCACTTTCCGCTGGGTCTCGTTGCGCAGCGATTCCATGTAATCGATTACCTCAATGGCCGTAAGCATAATTGACATATTTAGGTCTTACTTGAAATTTGCTGGCAAAGGTATGAAAAAAAACTTTAAAAACACCTATTATTACAGAATAATCATTATCTTTGTACCCAAATTTATTTTACTCAACACATTTATGAAGAAAACAATTTTATCGATTGCGATGATTTGCAGTGCAATCATCGTGCAAGCACAGAAACCAGCTATTCCCCGCGATGCAGCGCTGGAGGCAAGGGTTGAGAAAACCTTGGCCAAAATGACTCTTGACGAGAAGATTGGTCAGATGTTGGAGTTGAATCTCGACATCATTGGTAAGATGACCGTAGAGAATGCAAAGGTAGATCGCGAAAAAGTTCGCTCTGTGATGCAACAGTACGGCAGATCAGAGGCAGAAATCAAGGATCTGCTTAAGATGACTGATCAGCAGATTATCGACAGACTAGGTAGTTTTCCTGTTGACATCTATCAGGGTGATACCAAGCGCGTGTGGAAGTTGAACGAGGAGATGCTTGATACACTTATCTCTAAGTGGAAGGTGGGATCTATCCTGAATGCCCCTGGCACAAAAGCTCCAACAGTTGCCCAATGGCAAGAGTGGATTAAGCTTATCCAGAAGAAGTCGATGAAATATCTGGGCATACCTGATATCTATGGTTTGGACCACAACCATGGTGTAACCTATGTTCAGGGCGGAACACTATTCCCACAGCCCATCAATCTGGGTGCATCGTTCAATACAGAGTTGGCTCGCAGAGGTGCAGAGATTACAGCCTACGAGAGTCGTGCAGCCAACTGTCCTTGGGTATACAATCCAGTCGTCGACCTGAGTCGCGACCCACGCTGGCCTCGTGTTTACGAGAGCTTTGGTGAGGATGCTATCGTAAACTCAAAGATGGTTGTAGCAGAGATTAAGGGTTATCAAGGTGATGACAATAACCACATCGACCAGTATCATGTAGGTACCAGCACCAAGCACTACTTTGCTTACGGTGGTCCTTGGACTGGTAAGGACCGTACACCAGCATACCTCTCGCCACAGATGATTCGCGAGAAGTACTTTGAACCATTCAAGGCAGCAGCTCTGGCAGGAACACTGACCATGATGGTCAACTCTGCATCAGTGAATGGTGTGCCCGTACATGCCAGCTACGAGTACCTGACCAAGTGGCTTAAGGAAGACCTACAGTGGGATGGATTCCTTGTTACCGACTGGGCTGATATCAACAACCTCTTCTCTCGCGAGCATGTAGCTAAGGATAAAAAAGATGCCATCCGTATCGCTATCAATGCTGGTATCGATATGTCGATGGATCCATATAGCGTAGAGTTCTGCATACTGCTGAAGGAGCTGGTGCAAGAGGGTAAGGTTAAGATGAGTCGTATCGACGATGCTGTTCGCCGTATCTTGCGTGCCAAGTATCGCCTGGGCCTCTTCGAGAAGCCCAATACAGGTGGTAAGGGATTCGAGAAGTTCGGTAGCGATGAGTTTGCTGCCGCTTCATTGAAGGCCGCTGAAGAGAGTGAGGTGCTGCTGAAGAACGAGGGTAATATCCTACCTCTAGCCAAGGGCAATAAGATTCTGCTTACAGGTCCTAACGCCAACCAGATGCGCTGTCTGCATGGTGGTTGGAGCTACACTTGGCAGGGTTCAAAGGCTGAGGATCTATCAGAGAAATACAACACTATCTATGAAGCTCTCTGCAATAAGTATGGTAAGGAGAATATCATCCTTGAACAGGGTGTGACCTATAATGAGAATGGTGCTTACTACGATGAGAACGAGCCACAGATTGACAAGGCTGTAGCCGCTGCTGCCAATGCCGATGTCATCATCGCTTGTATCGGCGAGAACTCATATACAGAGACTCCAGGAAACTTGAACGACCTTTGGCTCTCAGAGAATCAGCGCAATTTGGTTAAGGCACTCGCTAAAACTGGTAAGCCTATCGTGATGGTGTTGAACGAGGGCCGTCCTCGTCTGATTGCAGATATCGAGCCATTGGCTAAGGCTGTGGTTGACATCCTGATTCCTGGTAACTATGGTGGCGACGCACTTGCCAACCTGCTTGCTGGCGATGCAAACTTCTCGGCAAAGATGCCTTACACCTATCCTCGTGAGATTAACTCGCTGAACACCTATGATTATAAGGTATCAGAAGAGGTTGGTACAATGGCTGGTGCTTACAACTACGATGCAAAGGTATCGCTCCAGTGGCCCTTCGGATATGGTATCAGCTACACCACCTACGAGTACTCTAACCTGAAGGTAGACAAGAATAAGTTTACTGCCGACGACGTGCTGACAGTAAGTGTAGACGTTAAGAACACAGGCGCAAAGGCTGGTAAGGAGGCTATACTGCTTTACAGCAGCGATCTTATCGCATCTATCGTACCAGACAACAAGCGTCTGCGTGACTTCACTAAGATTGAACTGCAGCCAGGCGAGGTGAAGACAGTTACCTTCCAATTGCCTGCGAAGAAGTTGGCCTTTGTTGGTGCTGATGGTAAGTGGACTCTCGAAGAAGGCGACTTCATCCTGAAAATAGGCAACCAGACAGTTGGCACAGCCTGCACACAGACAAAGATTTGGGACGAACCAAATATCTAAGATAAACCAAAGAAAATGGTGCTTCGCTAAACAGCTGAAGCACCTTTTTTATTATCTATTTCTAAGCAGCTCTACTATGCGAGCCATTTGGTTGGGGATGCGGATTTGTTGAGGGCATTTAGAGAGGCACTCCTCGCAATCGGCACAGCTACGGGCCCACGATTCTACGTTGGGGAGAGCTTTGCGAAGTCCTTCGGCAAACTGTTGCTTCTTGGTGGCGTAATCGGCAGCTTGTTTGTCAGGAAGGGGTAGGATATGGCTGTTTACTGCCTCGTTGTAATAAGCAAAGTTGCCTGGGATATCTACGTCATAGGGACAGGGCATACAATAGGCGCAAGTAGTACAGGGGATGGTGGGGAAACCTGCCATTTGGTCTGCAATCTCGGCCAACAAAGTGTTCTCTGCTTCTGTGCAGTTCTCTAGTGGCGAGAAGGTTTCTACGTTCTCTTTCATGTGCGCCATTTGGTTCATACCACTCAAGGTAGTAAGGATGTTGGGATGAGAACCCACCCAACGGAAGGCCCAACGGGCTGTGCTGTCGTTAGGACGCACAGCCTTAAGTTGATCAGTAAGTTCCTTTGCCATCTTGCCAAAGGCCCCACCACGAAGAGGCTCCATGATGACGCATTGCACACCTGTTTTCTCACATTTATTATATAGGTATTCGGCATCGGCATCCTTTCTCCAGCCGTTACCCATCGAAGCGTGACGCCAATCGAGGAAGTTCATCTGAATCTGCACGAAATCCCAATGATACTCTTCTTGATGATCGAGCAGGTAGTCAAACGGACGCACATCGCCATGATAGGAGAATCCAAGATGACGAATGCGACCAGCCTCACGCTCTTTCAGTAGGAATTCTAGCAGATGGTTATCGAAGAATCGGCCATTGAGAGTCTCCATACCGCCACCACCGATACTATGAAGCAAGTAGTAGTCGATATAATCCACCTTGAGACGCTTGAACGACTGCTCGTACATCTTCTTCGACTCTTCAAAACTCCAAAGGTTATTTCGCTGGTTCGACATCTTTGTGGCCACGTAGTATTTGTTGCGTGGATGACGACTAAGGGCATTGCCAGTAAGCACCTCCGATTGTCCGCCCATATACATTGGGGCGGTGTCGAAATAGTTTACGCCGTGCTCGATGGCGTAATCAACCAGTTGGTTTACCTCTTCCTGATTATTAGGTAAGCGCATCATACCAAAGCCTAACAAGGATATCTGTTCGCCAGAACCATGTTGAACACGATATGTCATACGATTAGGGGTAATAGATTGTTTTTTGTCCTGAGCCAACACGCGTAGGGGCTCCATAACGCTCATAGCCATAGCAGCTCCTGCGCCCATTCCCAAACGACGTAGAAAGTCGCGGCGAGTCAAGTTTTTGTTGTTGTTATCAATCATGATTGTAAATATTTGGTTAGTTATGCGTGCAAATATACGAAAAAAAGAATAATAATCATCTCTTTTCCAGAAAAAAAGATTGTCTTTACGCAACAATTAGCACAAAGACAACCTTGTAATTATGATAAAAAATAGTTTTTAGTACGCCTGCTCATGCACGCCTTTTGGAACGACAAACAGTCGCTCCGTCAATAGGCTTGCTCGTGCACGCCTTTGACGGCACGGCCCGAGGGGTCGTTCATGTTTTTGAAGGCTTCATCCCATTCTAGGGCGATGGCAGTGGAACATGCAACGCTGGCTTCGCTGGGGACACTGCGAGCGGCTGAGTCGCTGGGGAAGTGTTCTGCGAAGATAGAACGATAATAGTACTCCTCTTTATTCTTTGGTGGGTTGATAGGGAATCGCTCTGCTGCGTGGGCCATCTGCTCATCGCTGACAACCTCTGAGGTTATCTGCTTCAGGGTGTCGATCCAGGAGTAACCCACACCATCACTGAACTGCTCTTTCTGACGCCAAGCTACTTCGGCTGGCAACATGTCGGCAAACGCCTCACGTACAATCTTCTTCTCCATTGTCTGTCCAGGACACATTTTGGCCTCTGGATTGGTGCGCATAGCAACATCAAGGAACTCCTTGTCGAGGAAAGGTACACGGCCCTCTACGCCCCAAGCTGAAAGACTCTTGTTGGCACGCAGACAATCGTAGAGGTGGAGCTTAGATAGCTTACGAACAGTCTCCTCGTGGAAGTCCTTGGCCGAAGGAGCCTTATGGAAGTAAAGATAGCCACCAAAAATCTCGTCGGCACCCTCGCCACTAAGCACCATCTTAATACCCATAGACTTGATGACACGAGCCAACAAATACATGGGTGTAGAGGCGCGAACGGTAGTTACATCGTAGGTCTCGATAAAGTAGATTACATCGCGGATAGCATCCAATCCCTCCTGGATGGTGTAGTTGATTTCGTGATGAACAGTGCCGATATGATCGGCCACCATTTTTGCCTTTGCCAAATCAGGTGCACCCTTCAGTCCTACTGCAAACGAGTGTAGACGTGGCCAATAAGCCTTAGTCTTCGAGTCATCCTCGATACGCATCTCACTATATTTCTCGGCAATGGCAGAGATAACAGATGAGTCGAGACCTCCAGATAGCAACACTCCATAAGGTACATCGCTCATCAGTTGGCGCTTAACGGCAGCTTCGAGTGCATCGTGGATAGCCTCAACAGATGCAGGATTATCCTTCACGGCATCATACTGCATCCAGTCACGCTGGTAATAGCGTTTCATGCCAGGATCACCACTCCAATAGTAATGACCAGGCAGAAAAGGTTCGAATCGATCGCACTGACCCTCAAGAGCCTTTAACTCAGAGGCTACATATACGGTTCCGTCAGCGTCGTAGCCTATATAGAGAGGTATTACTCCTATTGGGTCGCGTGCTATCAGAAACTCATCGCGCTCTTCATCATAAAGCGCAAATGCAAAGATACCATTCAGGTCTTCAAGAAAGTCGATGCCTTTTTCGCGATACAAGGCAAGGATAACTTCGCAGTCTGAGCCCGTCTGGAAATCGTACTGACCAGCATAGCGGCGGCGTATCTCCTGATGGTTGTAAATCTCGCCATTGACGGCGAGAACCTGCTTGCGATCAGGCGAAAAAAGAGGCTGACCACCTGATTCTGGATCCACGATACTAAGTCGCTCGTGGGCCAGGATAGCTGATCCGCCACAATAGATACCACTCCAGTCAGGTCCGCGATGGCGGATTTTCTGACTCATCTTCAATGCCTTTTGTCGCAGTGCCTGCGACTGCTCCTTTACACGAAATAATCCTACTATTCCACACATAGTTTTTTTCTTTTTTATTATTGTTTGAATGTTTGCATTTTAGAAAAAGAGTCCTTGGACTCACGGCTGAAGCGTGAATCCAAAGACGAGGTAAGCTTTTTCAGTTCTTGGGTTTGCAGCAACCTGAGCGAACACAGGTATGCTGAACGAATCTGTTACTTTGATGTCCTTTGTAGCCTTAAGCGACACATTGGTCACAGCAAAACCATCTACACCATAGAAGTCGGTTGCATAAGGCACAGCACCAACGGTAGCACTCCAATCAACTGAGGCAAGTTTGAAGGGAGCACTCAGTTCTACGTATGAGCTATAGGCACGCTTGCCATCCTTGTTATAACCGTCGTTACCAGCAAAGTTAGTAAACCACTGAATAGCAGCAGGACCAAAGTCGTAACCAATGTTTGCCTCGAAGATGTGACTGGTCTTGTTGGCATCATAGAGGAAGTAACGCTCCTCTGGGGTGTTGAACCAATAGTCGGTGATGCCGATATTGAATCCACCTGTAGAATAGGCCAATGTCAGGTCGAACTCTTTAGCATCATTGGTGTCAACCAGACCATAGCTACCCCATGCAGAGAGCGAAAGTCCCTTGTAGCCGATGCCGAGTGTTGGCTGGATAGCTGCACTTCCGCACTCCATACCACGCCAAACGTACGTACTTACTACATCTGCCGATACTGTAGTCTCAACTTCATCCTGTGCCGTAGCACTCATTCCTGTGGCGAACATAAGCGCCATTAAAACAATCTTCTTCATAATCTCTCTCTTTTGTTTATTAACTAATCATACTACTATTTAGTTGTAGCACATCTCTCCGTGCTCGTAAATATCAAGACCTTCTTCCTCGATACGCTTGCTGACGCGCAGACCGTGAATCTTCTTGATGCCGTAGAACAAGGCAACACCACAGGCAGCAGCCCAGAGGTCGATGACCAGAACGCCGAAGCACTCAGCACCAAAGAATCCCCAACCGTGACCGTAAAGTGCACCATTGCTAGTTGACAGCAGACCTGTCATCAGTGTACCCAGGATACCACATACACCGTGTACTGAAGAAGCACCTACAGGGTCGTCGATGTGCAGTTTGTGATCGATAAACTCAATTGCGTAAACCAGTACGATACCGCAAACCAGACCAATGATTACAGCGCCGAATGGTGATACGAGGTCGCAACCAGCTGTGATGCCTACCAGACCAGCCAAAACACCGTTCAGAGTAAGTGAAAGTGAAGGCTTGCCATATTTAATATAGGTAAGGAACATTGTAGCAGTACCACCAGCTACAGCAGCCAGGTTTGTGGTCAGGAACACGTGCGAGATAGCGATACGGTTAACCTCGCCGCTAGCAGCCAACTGAGAACCAGGGTTGAATCCGAACCATCCCAACCAGAGGATGAATACACCTAGAGCAGCCATAGCCAGGTTGTGACCAGGAATAGCACGGCTCTTACCGTCCTCACCATACTTACCTACACGGGGACCAAGTGCGATAGCACCAACCAGAGCAAGCACACCACCTACACTGTGTACGATAGCAGAACCAGCAAAATCGTGGAATACATCACCAAAGGTGCTCATCATAAATCCATCAGCAGCGTCGTTGCAAAGCCAACCACCACCCCAGGTCCAGTGTCCCTCAACAGGGTAAATAATCAGCGAGATAACTGCGCTGTAAACCAGATACATAGAGAACTTGGTGCGCTCGGCCATAGCACCACTAACGATAGTGGCAGCAGTAGCACAGAATACGGTCTCGAAAATCAAGAAACCTTCAACAGGCAGATCGCTCTCGTAGAAACTCAGGTCGCCCCAGTTAGGCATACCTATGAAACCACCCAGCACATCGCCACCAAACATAAAGCCGAAGCCCAAGAAAAAGAACAACAGTGAGCCGAACATAAAGTCGACAAAGTTCTTCATCAGGATGTTTGCCGTGTTCTTACTACGAGTAAAACCTGCCTCACAGAGGGCAAAACCAGGCTGCATCCAGAAAACCAACATAGCTGCTAATAGCATCCATACGGTATCGAGTGAAATTCCAATTTCGTTCATAATCCTTTTTACCTTTAATGTTGTTACCCTAATTATTTCTTATCTCTCAAAACGGTGTCACCATGTTCGCCTGTACGGATAGACCATGTGTCAAGCACATCGCTTACAAAGATACGACCATCGCCGATCTCACCCGTATGGGCTACTTCAAGAATGACTTTTACAGTTGGATCGAGAAACATGTCGCGGCACACGATGGTGATGGCGACACGCTCGATCACGTCGGTACTGTACTGTACGCCACGATAGATGCGCTCCTGACGGCTTTGGCCGATGCCGTGAACGTCGTGGTACTCAAACCAGTCGATGTCGGAAGAAAGCAGAGCAGCTTTTACCTCCTCGAACTTAGTCTTACGGATAATCGCTTCAATCTTTTTCATACCTCTTAAAACTTTTACCTAATTAATATATAATTCATTTTATTTATGACACTTTGTCATTTCTTGGGTGCAAAGTTACGACATTTTGTAAGTAAAACCATTGTAAACGTGCACAATTTGTTTAATTTTCTTTTATTTCATTATCCTTTTGTATTCGAATAATATGTTTTGCTTTTAAATTGTAAGCAAAACACGTCTTTTTGATTACAAATTGTTACTTTTACATAAAAAGAAGATGATTATGCTAAGTTTTCTGTAGTTTTTCGTCCAAATTATAGTACCTTTGCATCCGAAAAAAGAATTATAAACGCAAACACGTACATATTATTATGGCATTAGTAAACGACCACTTTCTGAAACTGCCGAACAACTATCTGTTCGCCGACATCGCCAAAAAGGTAAATGCCTTTAAGGCCATGCATCCCAAAGTAGATGTTATTTCGCTTGGTATAGGCGATGTAACACAGCCATTGGCCCCAGCCGTTATCGAGGCTATCCACAAGGCTGCCGACGAGATGGCGACACGACAGGGTTTCAGGGGCTACGGTCCAGAGCAAGGCTACGACTTTCTGCGTGATGCTATCTTGAAAAACGATTTCCTGCCACGTGGTATCCATCTGGATCGCGACGAGGTTTTTATTAATGATGGAGCAAAGAGCGACACTGGTAATATCCAAGAATTGGTGCGCTGGGACAACTCTATCGGAGTTACCGATCCTATCTATCCTGTCTACATCGACTCGAACGTAATGATTGGTCGTGCCGGGGTTCAGGAGAATGGTCGTTGGTCTAATGTACTTTATATGCCGTGTAATGCAGAGAACGGTTTTGTGCCCCAGTTGCCAGATCGTCGTGTGGATGTTATCTACCTGTGCTACCCCAACAACCCAACAGGAACAGTCATCTCGAAAGAAGAACTACGCAAGTGGGTTAACTACGCACTTAAAAACGATACGCTCATCTTCTACGACGCTGCTTATCAGGCATATATCCAAGATGAAAAGATTCCTCATAGCATCTACGAGATTCGTGGTGCCCGCAAGTGTGCTATTGAGTTCCATTCATATTCTAAAACGGCAGGCTTTACTGGTGTGCGTTGTGGCTACACCATCGTACCAAAGGAGGTTACAGCTGCCACACTCGAAGGCGAACGCATACCATTGAACCCACTGTGGAATCGTCGACAGTGCACCAAATTTAATGGTACCAGCTATATCTCACAACGTGCCGCAGAGGCTATCTACACTCCTGAAGGCAAGCAACAGATTAAGGCCACTATCGACTACTACATGCAGAATGCCAAGAAGATGCTTACCACCCTGCGTAGCTTGGGCTTTGAGTGCTATGGCGGCGAGAATGCTCCATATATCTGGGCCAAGACACCAGAGACATCAGGCTCATGGCAATTCTTCGAGGAAATGCTGTATGGCGCTCACGTAGTATGTACTCCAGGCGTAGGCTTTGGTCCATCAGGCGAAGGATATGTTCGCTTTACAGCATTCGGCAGTCACGAACAGACTGACGAGGCACTGCAAAGAATCGAAAACTGGCTTAAGAAATAAAAAAAGAAGTAGGTCCTAGCGACCTACTTCTTTGCAACATTATCAACATAATTAATAAAGGCTTGATTCACTAAGCGGTTACCGCCTGGTGTGGGATAGTGTCCAGTAAAGTACCAGTCGCCTGGATGATTAGGACAGGCCTCATGCAAACCTTCGATACTCTGGAACACAAGTTCTATTGGAGCCTGCATGTCAGCAGGACGCAACATCTCAACTATTTTATTGTTAATCTCCTCTACTGTAAATGGTGCATACACAGCGCGCACGCAGTTCTGCATCTCCTCCTTAGGCTTCTGCAGTTCGCGCTTACAGGCCAGATAGGTATCGTTTACCAACTGCCACATGCCGCGCTCCTCTATCAGTGCCATCGTTGCACGGAATGCACAAAACTCCTCCAGTCTAGCCATATCTATGCCGTAGTAGTCTGGATAACGAATCTGTGGCGAACTCGATACCATCACAATCTTCTTGGGATGCAGACGGTCCAGAATCTTAAAGATACTTTCCTTAAGAGTTGTTCCACGCACAATCGAGTCGTCGATAATCACCAGATTGTCCTCATAAGACTTCAGACTGCCATAACTGATATCATACACATGAGCGGCCAGATCGTTACGCTCGCTGTTGTCGGCGATAAAGGTACGCATCTTGATGTCTTTCCACACCACCTTCTCTGTACGCACATCGCCGTGCAACTTGCGGAACCCGTCTGTCATCCCATAAAAGGCCACCTCGGCGGTGTTAGGGATATAGGAAAAAACTGAATGGGAGACATCGCCGTCGATGGCCTTTAAGATGGGTTGCGTCAGTTGTTCGCCTAGTCGTTTACGCTCTTGGTAGATGTCGCAATCGGAACCGCGACTGAAGTAAATGCGCTCGAACGAACAGGCGCTCAACTTCTGGGCCGGCATTAT
>JAEEGK010001968.1_pt1 | contig 51498 bp, 51 predicted proteins | sample 8958771 | NCBI WGS metagenome assembly JAEEGK01 (sample SAMN16246547, study PRJNA631951) | gut metagenome | biome: gut microbiome; feature: rumen; material: SC-attached | host: Bos | place: Iran: Karaj | collected 2018-10 | reverse complement strand
CAAGGAGATTTTCTGGCCCGACGTGCCGGTTTTCCTCAAGGCCATCCCGCTGATGCCGGTTATCGAAATCATCGGCATGTTCACCAAGCCCTTCTCCCTCATGATCCGGCTTTTTGCCAATATCCTGGCGGGCCATATCATGATCCTGGGCGTGGTTGCCGTGGTTTTCCTCACCGTAAAACTGGGCGTGGGGATGAATGCCGGCATGAGTGTTATCGCCGTCCTGTTCGGCGTCTTTATGGATGTGCTGGAACTGCTGGTAGCCTTCCTGCAGGCCTATGTCTTCACGATGCTTTCCAGCGTTTTTATCGGCCTGAGCCGGCAACACGAAGAATAACTTAAAAACCATATTGTTATGTTACTTTCTACTATGATTCTCCAGGCTGCGGCAGGTGCTGCCCTCGGTAAGTTCGGTGCCGCCATCGGTGCGGCTGTTGCGGCCATTGCAGCGGCTATCGGCATTGGAAAGATTGGTAAGGCCTCCCTGGAGGCGGGTGCCCGTCAGCCCGAGCAGGCCGGCCACTACCGCCTCACCGCCATCATCATCGGTGCCCTGGTGGAGGGCGCTTGCCTGTTTGCCATCCTGGTTTGTCTGATCGGTATCAACAACTAGTATGTCACTGATTACACCGGATTTCGGCCTCATCTTCTGGATGACGCTGATCTTCGCCATCGTGTTTTTCCTCCTGGCGAAGTTCGGCTTTCCGGTCATCACGGATATGGTCTCCCAGCGGCAGAAGCGCATCAACCAGTCGCTTTCCGACGCCCGCGCCATCGAGGCCCGGATGGCCGAATGGACCGAGGAGCATGCCCGGATGATGGAGGAAACACGCCGCGAGCAGGCGGCCATCCTGCGGGAAGCGGCCGAGACCAAGGCCCGGATGGTGGCCGATGCCCGGCAGCAGGCCCGCGACGAGGCCCAGAAAATCCTGGACCAGGCCAAGACGGAGATTGCCGCCGAGAAAGAGGCCGCCCTGCGCGACGTGCGCAAGGAAGTGGCCCTGCTGAGCGTGCAGGTGGCCGAAAAGATCCTGCGCAGCGAACTCTCCGACGCCAGCAGTCAGCGTGCCTTCATCGACCACCTGGTGGATGAGGCAGAACAAGCAGGAATCCGCTCATGAACCGGAGTATCATCGTTTCGCGGTATGCCCGTTCCCTGGTGAAATACGTCGGGGAAAGCGGCAACGGCGCCCAGGTGTGCGCAGAGGCAGAAGCCTTGCTCAAGGTGCTTGCCTCGGTGCCGGAGCTTCGGCGCATGACCACCGCGGCCGATGATGTGGTGTCGCCCGCCGACAGGATCAAACTCCTTGAAGGCGCCCTCGGGAACCGGATGACGCCGGAACTGGGTCATTTCCTGTCCCTTCTGAACCAGAACGGCCGCATGACCTTGCTGGAGGACATTCTCCGCGTGTTCGTGGAAATGTATTTCCGCGAACAGGGCATCCGGCGGGCCCGGCTCACGGTGGTGACGGAACCCTCCGACCAGCTGCTGGAGCGCCTCCGGGCCCTGGTTCGGCAAACCACGGGCTGCGATGCCCGGATCATGGTCACGGTGGACCCGTCCCTGGTGGGCGGATTCGTCTTCGACCTGGACGACTATCTCCTGGATGCCAGCATCAAACGGCAGCTGGAAAAGATCCGGGAACAATTTATTGAACGTAACAGACGTATCGTGTAATGACTGGCTTAAGACCAAGCGAAGTGTCCGATATCCTGCTGGAGCAACTCCGGGATATGAAGAGCAACCTGCAGTTCGAGGAAATCGGCAAAGTCCTGCAGGTAAGTGACGGCGTGGTGCGCATCTACGGACTGGACCATGCCGAAGCCGGCGAACTGCTGGACTGCGGAAACGGCGTGATGGCCGTGGTGATGAACCTGGAGACCGACAACGTGGGCGCCGTGCTCATGGGACCCACAGACCATGTGAAGGAAGGCATGGTGGTGCGCCGCACCGGACGCATTGCCTCCATTGGCGTGAACGACGCCCTGCTGGGCCGCGTGATCGATCCGCTGGGGAATCCCCTGGACGGCCTGGGTGCCGTGGAAGGGGAGAAGGTGGACATGCCGCTGGAGCGCAAGGCCCCGGGCGTCATCTACCGCCAGCCGGTGTCGGAACCCCTTCAGACCGGTCTCAAGGCCATTGACGCCATGATTCCGATTGGCCGGGGACAGCGCGAGCTCATCATTGGCGACCGCCAGACCGGCAAGACGGCCATTGCCATTGACACCATCCTGAACCAGCGGGCGGGATATCTCGCCGGCGATCCGGTCTACTGCATCTACGTGGCCATCGGCCAGAAGGGCAGCACCGTGGCCAATATCGTGAACACCCTCCGCGAAAGCGGCGCCATGGACTACACCGTGGTGGTGGCGGCCACGGCGGCCGATCCGGCTGCCCTGCAGTACTACGCCCCCTTCTCCGGTGCGGCCATCGGCGAGTATTTCCGCGACACGGGCCGTCATGCGCTGGTGGTCTATGACGACCTCTCCAAGCAGGCCGTGGCCTACCGCGAAGTGTCCCTCATCCTGAAGCGCCCCTCCGGCCGCGAGGCCTATCCCGGCGACATTTTCTACCTGCACTCCCGTCTGCTGGAGCGGGCGGCACGCATTATTGACCAGCCCGAGGTGGCGGCTTCCATGAATGACCTGCCGGCCTCGCTCCAGGGCCGGGTGAAAGGCGGCGGCTCCCTCACCGCCCTCCCCATCATCGAGACGCAGGCCGGTGACGTGTCGGCCTACATCCCCACCAACGTGATTTCCATCACCGACGGCCAGATCTACCTGGAGCAGGGCCTCTTCAACCAGGGTGTGCGGCCGGCCATCAATGTGGGTATCAGCGTGTCCCGTGTGGGCGGCAGCGCCCAGGTGAAGTCCATGAAGAAAGTGGCGGGTACGCTCAAGATTGACCAGGCCCAGTGGAGTGAACTGGAGGCCTTCTCCAAGTTCTCCTCCGACATGGACAAGGTGACGGAGATGGCCCTGGACAAGGGCCGCAAGAACAACCAGCTCCTCATCCAGGCCCAGTACAGCCCCATGCCCGTAGGGGAGCAGGTGGCGGTGCTCTATTGCGGCACCCACGCCCTCATGCGGGACATCCCGGTCGCTCGCGTGCGGGAATTCCAGGATGCTTTCCTGGAGCGGCTCAAGGCCAACCATCAGGCCGATGTCCTGGAGCCCCTGGGCGCCGGCAAGCTCTCCGACGAGATTGAAAAAGTGCTGCAGGATACCGCAGCGGCCGTCGTGGCCGGTATGAAGTAACGATATGCCCACCTTAAAGGAAATAAAGGCGCGCATCGGCTCGGTGCAGAGTACGCTGAAGATCACTTCGGCCATGAAACTCGTGTCGTCGGCCAAGCTCCGCAAGGCGCAGCATGCCATCGAGGCCATGCGCCCCTACGAGCAGGCGCTGCAGCAGATGCTGGCGGCCGTTTCGCCCGACGTCTCCCCGCAAAGTGCCCCAACTGGGGAGGAAACGGTGTCGGGGAAGACGGTGATTGTGGCCATGGCGTCCAATTCCTCGCTCTGCGGCGGCTTCAATGCCAATGTTATCGCCCAGGTGTCCCGCGTGCGGCGGGCGGGCGACACCGTGATTTCCATCGGCCGCAAGATGGCCGATGCCATGCGCCGCGACGGTTTCCCTTCCCCCGAGGATTACACCGCCCTGGCCGACTATCCGGCCTATGCCCCGGCGGCCCGGTTGGTGGAGTGCCTCTCGGAAGAACGGGCTGCCGGCCATATTGACCGCGTGCTCCTGGTGTATAATCACTACGTCTCGGCCGCCCAGCAGGTTCCCGTGGTGGAAACGCTGCTCTCTCCGCGCGCCGTGCCGCAGGAAGCGTCTGCTTTGCCCGCCGCGCCTGCCCCGAAGGACGAGACCCCGCTTGAGGAAACGCCCGACATCATCCTGGAGCCCGGCCGCGAGGCGCTGCTGGATGCCCTGGTGCCCAAGACCCTGAAGCTGAAGCTCTTCGCAGCCCTACTGGACAGCGCCGCCGCCGAGCACGCCGCCCGCACGGTGGCCATGCAGACGGCTACCGACAATGCCGAGAACCTCCTCTCCGAGCTCACCCTCCAGTACAACAAGGGCCGCCAGCAAAAGATTACCTCCGAGATCCTGGATCTCGCCGGCGGTCAGATCGAGGCGTAAAAGCCAACTTGTTCATAGCAAACCACTTATCAAATCTCCTTGCGGTCAAAACGCCGCAAGGAAAATAGACAAAAGACTGATAATCAACAAACTAACGAAAACGCCATGAAAGCCTATATCGAGCAAAACAAGCAGCGCTTCTTTGAGGAACTGTTTTCCCTGCTGCGCATCCCGTCGGTGAGTGCGCAGCCGGCGCATAAGGAAGATATGTACCGTTGTGCCAGGCGGCTCACGGAGCTGCTTATGGAGGCAGGTGCAGATAAAGCAGCAGTGTACGAGACCGCCGGCCATCCCGTGGTGTACGGCTGCAAGGATATGGGCGCAGACAAGACCGTCCTGGTCTATGGCCACTACGACGTGCAGCCGCCGGAACCGCTGGAAAAATGGCGCACAGACCCCTTTGAGCCCGTTATTGCCCCCGACCCCGCCACCGGCGAGGAGGCCGTTTATGCCCGGGGCGCCAACGACGACAAGGGTCAGCTTTTCATGCACCTGAAGGCCTTCGAGTACCTGGTGCGTACCGGTCAGCTCCGGCACAATGTGAAGTTTATCTTCGAGGGAGAGGAAGAGATTGGCAGTCCTTCGCTTCCCGCCTGGGTGCGGGAACACAAGGACCTGCTCCAATCCGATGTCATCCTGGTTTCCGACACCACCATGATTTCCGACAAGGTGCCCTCCATCAACTGCGGCATGCGCGGCCTGGCCTACCTGGAAGTGACCGTGACCGGGCCCAACAAGGACCTGCACTCGGGGCATTACGGCGGCGCCGTGGCCAATCCCGTCAACGAGCTCTGCGCCCTGATCGCCTCCCTGCATGACGAGAACGGCCGCGTGGCCATCCCCGGCTTCTACGACGAGGTGGTGGAACTGTCGGCCGATGACCGCGCCCTCCTGAACCGGGCGCCCTTCGACATGGACGAGTACAAGACTTTCCTGGATATCCGCGAGGTGAAAGGGGAGAAGGGCTACAATACCCTGGAGCGCACGGCCATCCGCCCGTGCCTGGACGTCTGCGGCATCTGGGGCGGCTACACGGGCACGGGCGCCAAGACGGTCCTGCCCTCCGTGGCCCATGCCAAAATTTCCATGCGGCTGGTTCCCTGGCAGCGTTCGGCCCGGATTACCCAGCTTTTCCAGGAGCACCTGCAGCGCATCGCGCCGCCGTATATCCGGGTGGAGGTGACGCCCTTCGAAGGCGGCGACGGCTTCCTCATCCCCCTGAGCTCCCCGGCCTACCAGGCGGCCTCCCGCGCCATCGCCCAGGTGTACGGCATGGAGCCTGTCCCGGCCCGCGGCGGGGGTTCCATCCCCATCCTGGCCGACATGCAGACCATCCTGGGCGTGGACCCGCTCCTGATGGGTTTCGGCCTGGAGCGTGACACCATCCACAGCCCCAACGAGAGCTACCTCCTCCGCCAGCTGTTCGCCGGCATGGAATCCATAGCCCTCTTCTATGCCTATTACCCCGCCTAGCGGCGCAGGTATTTCCAGCCGATGACGGGAAGGACGAAGGCCACGAGGCAGGAGAGAATCCAGAAGATGGAGACGGGCTGGAAGTTGTAGAGGCCGTCCAGGGCGTTGCCTTCAATGAGAAAACCGGACACCAGCGACTGGGCGCCCGCCGCGGCGTAGCTGGAGATGCCCACGATGCCCAGGGCGGCACCGGTGGCCTTGCGCGGCACGAAATCCAGGGCCATGAGTCCGGCCACGATGCAGAACACCACGCTGAAAGACATGCTGAACAGGGCCACGAAGGCCAGGTTCAGGATATAGCCGCCGCCCAGGAACAGGAACCCGAAGAGCGACGCCACGGCCAGCGCCCCGGCCAGGATCACGGGACGCACCCGGTTCCCCTTGAAGAGCACGTCCGACAGCCAGCCGGCGGCCAGGTTGCCCGCCACGCCGAAAATCTCGGCCAGGCCAATCACCTGCGTGGCCTTTTCCAGCGAGAAGTCTTTCTGTTTCTGGAGGAACAGCACCCCCCAGTCGCTCACGGCGTGCTGGGTGATATAGAGGAAGGCCGTGGAAAGGGCGATGACCCAGATGCCCGGATGGCGGAAGACCCAGCGCTGCAGTTCCCGGGTGGGCTGCTTGTCGGCCGGTTTCACTTCCTCCCCGGAGAGTTCCTGCACGGAGGGAAGGCCCACGCTTTCCGGCGTATCCGAAATGAAGACCAGGGCCACCAGCGTGCCCATGAGTCCGGCCGCCGCGGCCGCCAGGAACCCCCACTGCCAACCGGCCGCCGCCACCACGAAGCCCGTGGCGATCATGGTCACGGCCTTGCCCAGCTGCGGGGTGGAGCTGAAGATGCTGTACATGGTTCCGCGGCGGGAAAGCGGGAACCAGCGCGACAGGCTGATGGTTCCGGGCGGCGAGCCCATGGACTGCATCCAGCCGTTCACGCCCCAGAGCAGGGCGAACATCACCAGCATGAGACCGCTTCCCAGCCCCAGCGGACCGTGCAGCAGGCCCGTCAGGCCCAGCACCAGGTTCAGCAGGGCCGACACCCCCAGGCCGGCGGCCATGAAGCGGCGGATGTTGCAGTAATCGGCAATGAAGCCGTTCATGCATTTCCCCACCGCATAGATGAAGTAGAAGGCCGATCCGATGATGCCCAGCTGCCCGGCCGTGAGGACGCCGCCGTCGATGAGCGGTTGCTTCACCACGCCCAGGGTCATCCGGCACACGTAGTAAAGGGTATAGGCCGCCGTCACGCCCCAGAACGTCCGGCTCCGATACCGCCTGTAGGCGGCATCCACCTCCTCCGGCGGCACTTTTGCGGCCGAAGGCTTGCTGATACGGAAATGCGAGAACAGCGACATAGCGTGCAAAGATACGAAGAAAAATGATTACCTTTGCACCCGAAAACTAAGCCACATGAAAGACCTCTTCAAGGTGCTCGGTACCTGGAAATTCTGGAAAGAACTGATTATCATGACCGGCGGTATGGCCATAGCAGCTGCGTCGGTCTATTATTTTCTCCTCCCCTCCAAACTGGTGGTGGGCTCCATCACCGGCCTGTCCATCGTGATCTGCAACCTGCTCAACGCCGCCGGCCTGGCCATCAAGGTGTCCATGGTCATCGTAATCATCAACGCCATCCTCCTGGTGCTGGCCTGGCTGCTCATCGGCAAGGAATTCGGGGCCAAGACGGTCTATACGGCCCTCATCCTGGGTCCGCTCATCGATCTGTGGGACATCGTGCTCCCGCTGCAGAAGCTCCTCGAACCCGGCCAGACCTCGCTGATGAACGATGCCTGGTTCGACCTCATCTGCTTCGTCCTCATCCTGAGCATCTCGCAGACCATCCTCTTCCACATCAATGCCTCTACCGGCGGCCTGGATATCCTGGCCAAGATCGTGAACAAGTACCTGCACTTCGATATCGGCACCTCGGTGTCCATCGCCGGCATCGCCATCTGCTGCACGGCCTTCGCCATCAACTCCTTCCGCCTGGTGATCATCGGCATCATCGGCACCTGGATCAACGGCATCGCCCTGGATTATTTCACGGCCAGCATCAACCGGCGAAAACGGGTCTGCATCATCTCGTCCCAGTACGAACGGCTGCGCAAGTATATTATTGAAGACCTCCAGCGCGGCTGCTCCCTGTACCAGGTTACGGGCGGCTACAACGGCCATCAGAATGTGGAAATCCAGGCCCTCCTCACCCAGCAGGAATTCGCGAGTCTCATGGATTTCATGAAGGCGAACGATATCCATGGTTTCATCACCGCCGGCAACGTCAGCGAGATATACGGAGACTGGAATCACAAGAAGCGCAAGAAACGAATTGCATAAAATTTTCTCCGCCTGCCCGTTTTGGCACGGAATTCGATATAGAAGGTTCAGACATAAATATTGATACCTACTTATACAGCCCCGGGCCAATTGTGAAATTCGCCGCGGGGCTTCTCTTTGGCAGGTGCCGTCCCCGCTAGCGGAGGCAGGCAGACGGGTAGCGGAGCGTGAGGTAGAGGGCGCGCACCAGCAGGTGCATGAAATAGGCGGCCAGCAGCAGGTGGAGGGTGTTTTCCGGGCTCATCCCGCTGCCGGAGAGCCACAGGCCCGTGAACCAGACGCCGAAAAAGCCCACGGCGCAAAGCAGGGTGCTGTTGCGCAGGTCGCGCGTGGCGGTGGCGCCGATAAAGATGCCGTCCCAGATGAAAGCCGGGCAGCCGATGACCGGCATGGCCAGCAGCCAGGGGAGGAAGGGCTCTCCGGCGGCTACTACGGAAGGGTCCGAGGTCATCAGGCGCAGCACCGGCACGCCGCCCAGCCCGTACACCAGCAGGAACAGCGCCACAACGCCCAGGCCCCAGGCGAAACAGCCCCGGGCGGTGGCCCGCACGCCCTCGCGGGAACCCTCGCCGATAAAACGCCCCGTGAGCGCCTCGCCGGCATAGGCAAAACCGTCGGTGAAATAGCTGAAGAACATCAGGAGCTTCATCAGGATGGTGCTCACCGCCAGCATCACGTCCCCATAGCGGGCCGAGATGACCGTGAAGCCGATATACACCGCAATCATCCCCACCGAGCGCAGGAACAGGTCCTGGTTCACCGCAAAGAACCGCCGGCTCTCCATTTCGGGTGTGGAAAGGCCCGGTCCCGCCCCCGATGCAGCCTCCGAAGCACATTCGGGTGCAGAAAGGGGGGTATTTGCACCCGAATGGGTGGTGGAAGTGAATTTGGGTGCGAAAAGGGGGGTATTTACACCCAAATGAAGGCCGGCGGCGCGGGAGAGGGCCGGGTAGCGGCGCCGGGCGGCCGCCAGGCAATAGGCCAGGCCGGTCCACTGGGCCAGCACGGTGCCCAGGGCGATGCCCGGAAAGCCCAGGCACAGGGCCAGGAGCAGGGAGGCCCCCACATTCACCCCGTTCACCAGGAGGTCGGCCGTCATGGGGCGCACCGTATCCTGCAGGCCGATGAACCAGCCCTTGAAGGCAAAGAGCGAGAGCGTGGCCGGCGCAGCCCAGATGCGGATGCGGAAGTACTGCGTGGCCAGGGCGCGGACCTCGGGGGAGCAGTCCACCACGAGGAAGGCGGCCCATACCACCAGCCCTTGCAGGGCGATGAGCGCCACCCCCGACAGCAGCGCGATGCGCAGGGCCCGGCGGAGGATGGCCCCGATGGCCTGAGATGCCCGGTCGGAGCCGGGCATGACGGAAGAACGGGCATGGTCGCCCAGCCGGCCAAAGGCCTGGGCGGTGAGTCCGGCCGTACCGGCCCTCAGGAAGCCGAAGTTCCAGTACAGCAGGTCAAAGAGCATGGAACCCACGGCGATGCCGCCGATGAGCGCCGCCGCGCCGCCCGCGTCCAGATGTCCGGCGATGGCGACATCGGCCAGCCCCACCAGCGGTACGGTGATGTTGGCCAGGATGCTGGGGCCTGCCAGGCGTCCTATTTCCTTATGTAAAGCGTTCATCGGAATTTCTTGTCTTCCTCGAGCATGCCCAGATAGGAATTGTAGCGCTCGGGGGAGATCCGCCCTTCGGCCACGGCGGTCTTGACCGCGCAGCCGGGCTCGTGGGTATGGGTGCAGGGCGTGAAGCGGCAGCCTTCGGCCTCCCGGAGCATTTCCGGGAAGTAGCGGGCAATCTCCTCTTTCTCCACATCCACCAGGCCGAAGCCCCGGATGCCGGGAGAATCGATGACGTAGCCGCCCGTGGCCAGGGGGTACATCTCATACAGGGAGGTGGTGTGCTTGCCCTGGAGATGGACCTCGGAGATGGCGCCGATCTTGGGATCCAGCGAAGGGTCCAGCGCCTTGATGAGGGAACTTTTCCCCACGCCCGACTCGCCGGAAAAGAGGTTCACCTTCCCCCGGCAGGCCTCCCGGATGCGGTCGATGCCTTCGCCGCTCTGGACCGAGGTCTCCACCACGGGATAGCCGGCCGATTCGTAAATGTTCCGCAGCCAGGCAATCGATTCGGCCGCTTCCTCCCGGTACAGGTCGGTCTTGGAAAGGACCACGGTGGCGGGGATGCCATAGAGTTCGCAGGTGACGAGGATCCGGTCCAGGAAGGGGAGTTTCACCTCGGGGAAGTAGAGCGAAACGATGATATAGGCCCGGTCGATATTGGCGGCGATGATGTGCGCCTGCCGGGAAAGGTTGGTGCTGCGGCGGATGAGGTAGTTGCGGCGGGGGAGGATCTGGGTGATGACGGCCTTGCCGTCCTCGGCACAGGTATAGAGCACCCGGTCTCCCACGGCCACCGGATTGGTTATCTCGCTGGCTTTCAGGCGAACTTTGCCCCTCAGTACGGCCGGGAACAGCTCCCACGCAGGCAGCGGGGACAGCAGATAATGGCTGCCCGCATTCTTGACGACGGTGGCTTCTCCGGACTGGTTCATACCGGATGCAAAGATAAGAAAAAAGTGCGGAAAGCTCTTGGCAAATCCAGCATCCTTTTGTACATTTGTTACACTGATAACCTTAATACGAAACCTGTCGGCATGTCTGTCAATATACAGTTACAATATCATACGGATTGGGGCGAAACGATGCAGCTGCGCATCGGCAGGCGCCGCATTCCCCTGGAGTATTCCTTCGGCGGCCTGTGGCAGATCCTGCTCTCGGGCCGCGACATCCGCGACGGTGACCATTTCACCTTCGAGGTGGTGCGGGGCGGCCAGGTGGTCAAACGCGAATGGCGGCCCCACCTGTACAAGGCATCGGCCACCCACAAGGACATGATCGTCCGCTCCCGCTGGATCTCCCAGCCCGCCAACCCGGCATTCTATGCTTCGGCTTTCTGCGACGTGATTTTCCGTCGGCCCGACGGCGCCTCTTTCCGCCACCCCCGTCCGGAAGGGCCCGACCTGGGCAATGTCTGTTTCCGGGTGGCCGTGCCGGAGGTGCGCAGCGGCGAAAGCGTGGGCATCGTGGGTTCCGGCAGCCAGCTGGGCAACTGGAAGCAGGTGCACCTGATGTCGGACAGCCACTTCCCCTGGTGGCGCATCTCGCTGGACATCCGGGAGCCCATGGAATACAAATTCGTGATTGTGGACACCGCCACCCGGGAAATCCGCCAGTGGGAGGAAGGTCCCAACCATTTCTTCGCCGAGGTGCCCGCCGCCCATACCCAGCTGGTCATTGCCGATTTCGAACCCGGTTTCCCCACGCAGACCTGGCGCGGTGCCGGGGTGGCGGTGCCGGTGTTTTCCCTCCGCAGCGAGGACAGCTTCGGCGTGGGCGAATTCCATGACATCCGGCACCTGGTAGACTGGGCGGTGCGCACGGGGCAGCAGGTAATCCAGCTCCTGCCTGTCAACGATACCACCCAGAGCCGCCAGTGGGAGGATTCCTATCCCTACAATGCCGTCAGTTCCTTTGCCCTGCATCCGCAGTACATCCATCTGCCGGACGCCGGCGTGCGCCGGGATGCCCGCTACAAGGCCCTCCAGGCCCGGCTGGAAGCCCAGCCGCAGGTGGACTATGAGCAGATGATGGCCGCCAAGGAGGCATATCTGCGCCGGCGCTACGCCGCCGTCGGCACCCAGGTCCTCTCTTCGGAAGACTACCGGGCCTTCGAGCAGGAAAACGTCGGCTGGCTCAAGCCCTATGCCGTTTTCCAGGTGCTCCGGGACCGTATGGGGACCGCCGACTTCGGCCAGTGGGGCAAATACGCCGTCTTCGGGGCCCGCAAGGTGGAGGCCTTCGCCGCGGAGCATGCCTCCGAGACCGGCTACTACTGCTATGTCCAGTACCTGCTGGACCGGCAGCTTCGCGAGGCTGTGGCCTATGCCCACGCCCACGGGGTGGCCCTCAAGGGTGACCTCCCCATCGGCGTATGCCGCACCAGCGTGGATGCCTGGCAGCACCCGCAGCTCTTTCACACGGACAGCCAGGCAGGCGCCCCGCCGGATGCGTTCTCCCGGGACGGCCAGAACTGGGGCTTCCCCACCTACAACTGGGAGAAGATGGCTCAAGACGGCTTTGCCTGGTGGAAGGCCCGCCTGCGCAAGATGTCGGCCTATTTCGATGCCTTCCGCGTGGACCATATCCTGGGCTTTTTCCGCATCTGGGAGATTCCCGTGCCCCAGAAGAGCGGTCTCCTGGGCCATTTCAGCCCTGCGCTGCCCTATCCCGAGAAGCAGGTGCGCTCCTGGGGCTTCGACCCCCGCCAGGGCGCAGGAACGGATGTCCTCTTTGTGGAGGACCCGCGCGAACCCGGCTACTGGCATCCCCGTATCGACGCCCGGGAAACGGCATTGTACCAGTCGCTGCCTGCCGCGCTGCAGCACAAGTTTGACGAGATCCACGAAGACTTTTTCTGGCGCCGGCACAACGAATTCTGGGAAAAGAGCGCCCTTCAGAAGCTGCCCGCCCTGCTCCGTTCCACCGGCATGCTCTGCTGCGGGGAAGACCTGGGCATGATTCCCCCCTGCGTCCCGTCCGTGATGGAAGCCTTGAACATCCTGAGCCTGGAGATCCAGCGGATGCCCCGGGATTCGGCCGAAGCCTTTGCCCGGCCGGACCGCTACCCGTACTGGAGCGTCTGCGCCACGGGGACGCACGATACCTCCACGCTGCGCGCCTGGTGGGAGGAAGACCGCGCTGCCACGCAGCGTTATTACAACGAAATCCTGGGCTGCGAGGGCCCGGCACCCTATTTCTGCGAGCCCTGGGTGGCCGATCTGGTCGTGGCCCAGCACATGGCGTCGCCCGCCATGCTGGCCATCCTGCCCCTGCAGGACTGGCTGGCCACCGACGGGGAGGCGCGCTATCCGGGCAATCCGGCCGATGAGCGCATCAACGTGCCGGCGATTCCGCGCTACTACTGGCGCTACCGCATGCATGTCACGCTGGAAAGCCTCCGGGACAACGAACGGCTGAATCATCATATCCGCGGCCTGGTGGCTGCATCAGGGAGAGGAAAATAATGGAAAATGACTGGAAACAACGGTTGGGGGTGGTCTATTCCACCAATCCGGACTTTCAATATGAGACGGCCCGCACCGAGGAGGCCGAAACCCTTCCGCCGGCCCGCCAGCGGCTCATCGTGGGCATCGACCGTCGCAACCGCGGCGGGAAACAGGTTACGCTCATCAGCGGCTTCGTGGGGGCGGCCGATGACCTGAAGGAACTCGCCCGTACGCTCAAGACCCGCTGCGGGGTGGGCGGCAGCGCCAAAGACGGGGAGATTACCATCCAGGGGGATTTCCGCGACAAAGTGGTGGAACTCCTCAAGGGACTGGGTTATAACGCCAAAAGAGGGAACTGATGGTTCAGGAGGATCTGTTTGAGGCCGGAAGGCTCCTGCTGCAGGAGGTGCCGTCATCGGGTGAGGTGGCGGCGGCGGGCGGAAGCGTGCCCGTTTTGGCGGCCGTCTATGTGGGCTTGTCCGTCCTGCTGCTCCTGCAACTGATCCGGCCGCTGCTGGGGCTCATCCCTTCCCTGGGGGACAGCGTGTTCCGCGCCCGGGGCAGCACCGCCCTGGAAAGCAGCGTGCGCCTGAGCCGGGACCGCCTGCTCATCTCCCTGGCCCTGCTGCTGCCCCTGTCGCTGCTCGTTTTCCGCTACCGGCTCTACGACCCCGACTTCGTGTCCGGCTTGTCGGCCAACGCCCGCCTGGCCACCATCAGCGGGGTGCTGGCGGCCTGGGTCCTGCTGCGTTGGATCCTCTACCGCTGGTTCATGCCGCGCCGTCGCTACGATTTCTACCAGATCGCCCACCGGTCGGCCTTCACCTTCTTCATCCTGCTCATGCTCCTGATGCTGCTCACCGCCGGCGTCCTGTCGGTGGTGCGGGCCAATGATTTCACGGTGAGGGTATTCCTGTATGTGGAAATGATGGTGCTCTATACGGCTTTTCTGTTTCGCCGGATGCAATTTTTGTCATTGTCTTGCTCTCAATTGCTAACTTTTTTGTACCTTTGCGCGCTTGAATTGATACCGTCGGCCCTGCTGGTCATCTCGGCGGTTGTTTTGTAGAGAAGCAGCGTATAAAAAATGAGCATTAAGAACATACTGGTATCCCAGAACGCCCCCCGCGTCCTTACGCAGTATCAGACCGTCTCAGAGAAATATGGCGTGAACTTCGTGTTCCGTCCTTTTTTCCGCATTGAGCCGTTGTCTTCCAGAGAGTTCCGCGCCCAGCGCCTCAACTTCCTGGATTATACCGCCATCGTTTTTTCCTCCCGTCATGTCATTGACGCGTTCTTTTCCCTGGCGGAGGAACTCCGATATAAGATCCCCGAGACCATGAAGTACTTCTGCACCACGGAAGCCGTGGCCATGTACCTGCAGAAGCACATCGTGTACCGGAAGCGGAAGATTTTCTTCGGCACCGGCACGCCCGAAAGCGTGGTGTCCCTCATCGGCCCCAAGCACAAGGGAGAGAAGTTCCTCATCACCATGACGGAATCCTCCACGGCCGATGCCCTCACCAACCTGTTCGAGGCACATCACCTGGCCTATGCCACGGGTGTTTTCGTCAAATCCGTCTGCGAGGACCTGCACGACCTGGACCTGCACGCCTACGACATGATTGTCTTCTACAATCCGGCCGACGTGAAGTCCCTCCAGGAAAATTTCCCCGATTTCCAGCAGGGAGACATAAAGATGGTCTCCTACGGAAAGTCCATTGTCAAGGCCATGGAAGAGGCCGGCCTCACCATTGACGTGAAGGCCCCGTCTCCGGAGGCTCCCTCCGTGGCCCGCGCCATCGAACTGTACCTGGAAAGCCTTGCCTGATGGCCGGGGCCACCCTTCCCAAAGCAGAAAAACTCTGCGGAAAGGCTGCGGTGGAGGCTGTTTTCACCCAGGGGAAAAGCGGACTCTGCGGCTGCCTGCGTTACCGCTGGATCCGCCGGGCCGATGAAGGGGCTTCCCGCATCCTGGTTTCCGTGCCCAAGCGCAGTTTCAAGCGCGCCGTGAAACGCAATCTCCTCAAACGCCGCATCCGGGAGAGCTATCGCCTGCAGAAAGACCTGCTGGGCCCAGGGGTGGATATCCTCTTTGTCTATGTGCCCCGCGAGGTGCTGCCTTCGGAAAGCATCTTTGCCGATATGACCTCGGTGCTCCGCGCCATCCATGGCGGCCGTTTTTCTCAAGTGCTTGATAATCAGTCAGGTAGCGATTCGTCTTGCGGCTAATTTGCCGCAAGGAGATTTTATAATTGCTTGCATATGAGTGATTTAAGAAAAACGGTGCGGAAAGTGTTGGTTTTCCCGGCGGTGCTGCTCATCAAGTTTTACCAGCTCTGCATCAGCCCGTTCACGCCACCGGCCTGCCGTTTTACGCCCACCTGTTCCCAATATGCCCTGGAGGCCTTCCGCAAACACGGTCCGGTGAAGGGTTTCTACCTTGCAGCCCGGCGTCTGCTGCGCTGTCATCCCTGGGGCGGAAGCGGGTACGACCCGGTTCCGGAAGAATTCCATTTTTTCTCGCGGCATGCCTAAGAAAGAAAAGATCCGGGAGATGTTTGACGGGATTGCCCCGTCCTATGACCGGCTCAACCACCTCCTGTCCCTGCATGTGGACAAGTGGTGGCGCCGCTATGCCCTGAAGGAAATCGTGGACGGGTCGCAGCAGCAGATCCTGGACGTGGCCTGCGGCACCGGTGACAGCACCATCGCTATCGCTGCCGCGGCGGCTCCCGGTTCCCGGGTCACGGGCGTGGATATCTCGGAAGGCATGATGGCCCTGGTGATGCGCAAGGCGGCCCATGAGGGCGTGCACGACCGCATCCGCCTGCAGCTGGCCGACGGCGAAAACCTGCCCTTCGAGGCCGAGCGTTTCCACCGGGTGAGCTGCGCCTTCGGCATCCGGAACTTCGAGCACAAGGAATTGGGACTGACAGAGTTCCATCGAGTGCTCAAGCCGGGAGGAAAGGCGGTTATCCTGGAACTTTCCGTGCCGCAGAACGCGCTGGTCCGCCGTTTCTACGAGCTCTATTTCACGCACCTGCTGCCCTGGATCGGCGGCGCCCTCTCCGGCGACAAGGCGGCCTATCGTTACCTGCCTGCCTCGGTGCACGCGTTCCCCGCGCCGGCGCGTTTCTGCACCATGATGGCCGACGCCGGCTTCCGCTGCGTACGCCACAAATCCCTCACCCTGGGTCTTTGCCGCCTGTATATCGGCGAGAAATGATTATATTTGCATACTAAATCCTTAGACCATGGAAAACTTGACTATTGTTCCCGTACAGGGAAAGCGCCTGTTGCGGCAATTTATCCATTTCCCGCTGGATCTCTATAAAGACTGTAAGAACTGGGTGCCCGCCCTGGAAGATGACGAATACAAGTCGCTGGGCCCCGACAACCCCTCCCTGGCATTCTGCGAGCGCGAATTGTACCTGGCCTTCCGGGGCCGGAAGGTGGTGGGCCGCGTGGCCGCCATCATGAACCACAACGCCAACAAGAAATGGGGAGAGAAGGTGGTCCGCTTTGGCTGGATAGACTTCGTGGAGGATTTCGAGGTGGCCCGCACCCTGGTGGACACCGTGGTGGCATGGGGCCGAGAGCGCGGAGCCCGGAAGATCAAAGGCCCCCTGGGCTTCACGGACATGGACCGGGAAGGCCTGCTGGTGGAGGGATTCGAGAAGGAAAGCCCCTTCACCGTGATTTACAATTATCCCTATTACGCCGAATACCTGGAACGGATGGGCTTTACCAAGGATGCCGACTGGACCCAGCGCTATATCGACTTTTCCGACACGCTGCCGCCCATGATGCAGTATGCCGACCTGGTGGAAAAACGCTACGGGGTGCATCTGTATCGGGCCGATAACTTCAAGCAGATGGCCCGCCGCGGCCGGGAGATGTTCCATGTGCTGAACGACGCCTTCGCCGGCCTGTACGAGTACAGCAAGCTTTCCGAGGAGCAGATCGACGGCTACGTGAAGCAGTATGTGCCCGTGCTCAACAAGGACATGGTGGCCCTGGTGGTGAACGAGGAAGACAAGCTGGTGGCCTTCACCATCACCATGCCGCACATCAGTGCCGGCGTGCGCAAGGCCAGGGGCCGCATCTTCCCCTTTGGCTGGGTGCACATCCTGCCGCTGCTCAATCCCCGGCGGAACCCGATGGCCGAGGGGCTGCTCATCGGCGTGCTCCCCGAGTACCAGGCCAAAGGCGCCGCCCTCCTGATGTTCAAGTACTTGCACGAGAACTTCATCAAACTGGGGATCAAGCGTATGCTGCTCAACCCCCAGTTGGAAGACAATCACAAGGTCCAGACCTTGTTTGGCGACTACAATCCGCAGCCTTACCAGCGGCGTCGCTCTTATGTTAAGGAGCTCTAGGACAGAGCTTTAATCACAGAATCACATACCTGCCCCACCGTGGTGGGTGCAGCCTCCCCGTCCGGGAAACGCATCTGGAACTTCTCTTCCGAGGCCAGGGCCAGCAGCATCATGGTGAGGGAGTCGATCCCCAGGTCGCGCACCAGTTCGGTGTCGTAGTTCACCTGGGAAAGGTCTGTATGGGGACGGATGACGGCGATCACTTCCTTGAGGCCGTCCAGAACTTGTTCTTTGGTCATACGCGGGCAACTTTCATGCTTCCCGTGCGCTTGAAGTCTTCCGTGCGCACGGTTACTTTTCTAATCTGATGGGTGCTGGGGAGGGTGGCGTTGATCTTGGCCACCAGCTGCTGCATGTAGGCTTCCACCTCCTCCCAGGGCTTGCCCTCGAAGGCCGGCATGAAGGGCAGGATCTCCACGGCGATGACGGTGGAGCCGTTGAGCTGGTCTTCCTTCACCATGGCGTCCCGGACGCAAGGGTCGGCATAGAAGGGCTCTTCCAGGCTCTCGGGGCTCACATTTTCGCCGTTGGAGAGGATGATGAGGTTCTTGATGCGGCCGGTGATGTACAGGAAGCCGTCCTCGTCAAAGCGCACCAGGTCGCCGGTGCGCAGCCAGCCGTCCTCCGTGAGGGCTTCGGCCGTCTTCTCCGGGTCTTTGTAGTAGCCCGAGAACACGTTGTCGCCTTTCACCCAGAGTTCGCCGTCCACGACCCGGGTCTGCTGGCCGGGATAGATGCGGCCGATGGAGGTGGGATGCGTCACGGCGTCGGCATTGGCCGAGGTGAGATTGGCGGTTTCCGTGAGGCCGTAGCCGAAGCAGAACTCCACGCCCAGCTTGGTGAAGATGTCCACCAGGCGCGGCGGCACGTTGGCGGCGCCGGAGATGATCATGCGGAGACTCCCGCCCAGGAACTGCGGGCCGTACATCTTCACCAGGCCGGAGAGGATGTCGCAGATGCCCGGCACGATGACCAGGATGGTGGGTTTGAGCACGGGGAATTTCCCGATGGTGGCCTTCATGTCCTCGCAGGTGTAGAGGAGGTTGCCCGTGTAGAAGCAGCCCATGGTGCCGGCAATGAGGCCGAACACGTGGCTCAGGGGCAGGATGGCGATGTAGCGGTGCACGCCGATCACCTTTCCCGGCTTGAAGATGGCGTTATAGTTGCCCCGCATCAGGGCGCGGTGGCTCAGGACGGCCCCCTTGGGCGCGCCGGTGGTGCCGCCGGTGAAGAAGATGGCGGCGGGGCTGTCGGGGTCGATATCGGCCACGGGGGCCTCTGTGTCGGCGATGCTGGCGGCGGGAAGCACCTTCACGCCCTGGAGTTTGGCGGTGAGGGGCATGAATTCCTCGCGTACGAAGATGGCGGCGATGTCAAATTTCATGCAGGAGCCCACCACGGCCATCTCGGGCAGCATGGACGGGAAGTTCATGGCCACATAGCCGGCCGATGTGACGGCGAGGAAAAGTTCGATGGCATCCTGGCTGTTGCGGTCGAAGATGGCGATATGGGCGCCCTGGGGAAGACCCAGGCCCTGGATGAAGGCGCGGCGGCGGGCTACCCGGTGGCCCAACTCTTCGTAACTGAGGGTATTGACGGTGTCGGAGAGGGCCGGCATGGCGGCATACTCCTGAGTGAACCATTCTACGAACCGACCCATGGTGGGGAGGTAGGGAATCCTTTCAAACTCCTCCCGGGGGAGCATAGAGTGGAAGTACGATTCTGATGTTATCATGATATTTTGTTTAGGTTTTAGCGATGCAAAGATACAAAAAATACAATTGCAGAAAAATGCTTATCTTTGCAGTCTTATGGATACAAAGACATTCAATCGGTGGAACTGGATCGTGGCAGTGGCCGTGCTGGCCATATCGGCCTTCACCTATCTGTCCACCATCGAACCCACGGCATCCTTCTGGGATTGCGGAGAATTCATTGCTTCGTCCTATAAACTGGAGGTGGGACACCCGCCGGGAAACCCGGTGTTCCAGCTCATCGCCCGCTTCTTCACCATTCCGGTGGATGCGGCCCATGCTGCCGTGGCGGTGTATGCCATGAACGCCATCCTGAGCGCGCTCACCATCTTCCTGCTGTACTTTACCATCGTCTTCTTTGCCAGACGCCTGGTGAAAAGCCCCGTGGCCATCCTGGCGTCGGGCGCCATCGGGGCGCTGGCCTACTGCTTCAGCGACACCTTCTGGTTCAGTGCGGTGGAGGGAGAAGTGTACGCCATGTCTTCCCTTTTCACGGCCCTGGTATTCTGGGCCATGTGCCGCTGGTATGAGACGGCCCACAAGCCCGGGGCCAACCGCTGGATCGTGCTCATCGCCTTCCTCATGGGCCTGAGTATCGGCGTGCACCTGCTGAACCTCCTCACCATCCCGGCCTTCGTGTTCATGTACTACTACCGCATGAACGAAGACAAGAAACTGCCCTTCAAGAAGCTCCTGGGCATCTTTGTCATCGGCGTAGTGATCGAATTCCTCCTGGTCTATATCTTCATTCCCTACCTTCCCAAGCTGGCGGCCCTGTTCGACCGTCTGTTCGTGAACGGATTCGGCCTGCCCTACAACAGCGGCGCGCTGGTGTTCCTGGTGGGCCTGCTGGGGCTGTGCTTCTGGTCCCTTTTCGCCACCCTCAAGAAAGGGAAGGTATTCTGGAATACCGTGATGCTGTGCGTGACCACCCTGGTGATCGGCTTCTCGCTCTTTTCCATCGTGATCATCCGCTCCAGCGTCAAGACCCCCACCAACGAGTATCAGCCCGATAACCCCTACACCCTGGTGCGCTACCTGAGCCGCGAACAGTACGGCTCCACGCCGCTGGTGTACGGCCAGTACTTCGACGCCCCCTACGACCTCAAGATCACGCAGTACTGGGCGCCCCTGAACGGGAAATACGTCTATGTGGACGGTCCGGCCGATGCCGAGTACCGCAGCGAGGGCAAGATGCTCTTCCCGCGCATGTGGTCTTCGGCCGATCCCCGCTACGTGGACTTCTACGAGCAGTACACCCACGGGAAAGGCCTGAAAGTGCGCGGTGCCAACCACCGCAAGCCCAGCTTCGGCGCCAACCTGGCCTATTTCTTCGACTACCAGCTCAACTGGATGTACTGGCGCTATTTCATGTGGAACTTCGTGGGCCGGCAGAACGAGATCCACAGCCCGTCCCCCGGCGAGGTCTTCTACGGCAACTGGGAAAGCGGCATCCGTTTCATTGACGAACTCCGTCTGGGAGACCAGTCGGACGCCCCCGCCGTGCTCAGCGAGAACAAGGGCAAGAACCACTATTTCTTCCTGCCGCTGCTGCTGGGCCTGCTGGGCCTGGTGTTCCAGTTCGACAAGGACAAGCGTGGAAGCTGGCTGGTGTTCCTGATGTTCTTCATGACGGGCATAGCCATTGTGCTCTACCTTAACCAGCCGCCTTACCAGGTGCGCGAACGGGACTATGCGTATGCCGGTTCGTTCTACATGTTCGCCATCTGGATCGGCCTGGGCGTCGCGGCCCTGTACGACTGGATCTCGCAGGCCGTCAAGGGCCGGGAGAAGCTGGTGGCCATTTGCATTTCCGTGCTGTGCCTGGGCGTTCCCGTGCTCATGGCCGAAGAAAACTGGGACGACCACGACCGCTCCAACCGCTACACCTCTACGGAGATGGCTGCCAATTATCTGGAGTCCGTAGGCCCCAACGGCATGCTGGTCACCCACGGAGACAACGACACCTTCCCGCTCTGGTACGCCCAGGAGATTGAAGGTATACGCACGGACGTTCGTGTGGTGAATACCTCCCTGCTGGGTACGGACTGGTACATAGACCAGATGAAGTGGGCCTGCAACAAGAGCGCCCCGCTGCCGCTTACGGTGTCCCAGTCGCAGTATCTGTACGGTACCAACGAGTTCGTGTATATCGCCTACGACGACGGCTCCCCGATGCTCCTGTCCGACGTAATGGATGTCTTCAAGGATCCCAAGATGAAGGTAACCCTTAACGACGGCTATAAGCTGGACTTCATCTGCGCCCGCAAGCTGGTGATGCCGGTGAACAAGGAGAACTGTCTCAAATACGGAATTGTCCCGGAGAAGTTCGCCGATTATATCCCGGAGCAGATCATGCTCACCATCCCGGAAGACAAGAATTACCTCACCAAGCCGGAACTGTTCATGCTGGACCTGCTGTCCAATTACAACTGGGACCGTCCGCTGCATGTGCTCAACATGGGCGGAGACCTGAAGGTGGGCATCAAGGATTACCTGCTGTACGACGGCTTCTCTTACCGTTTCACCCCGCTCCAGAACAAGATCAGTTCCACGGACATCGGCCTGGTGGATGCCGATGAACTTTATGCCAAGATGAAGGACCTCTACAAGTGGGACGCCCTCAAGCGGGACGACTACTTTGTAGACTACCAGAACATGTATACCTTCCTGGGCGTACTGAGCCAGCGCCAGCTGTTTGTGTCCGCCGCCAACGCCCTCATCGCCGAAGGCGAGGATGAAAAGGCTCTGGAGATGCTGGATCTGTGCCAGGAGCGTTTCCCGGAAAGGAATTTCCCGCTGGAGAGCATTCCGCTGGGCTTCTCGGGCAACGACTACATGGTGGCCCAGATGATAGAGGACTATTACTTCCTGGGTGAGACGCAGAAGGCCCGCGAACTGGGCATGCATATGTGTGACCTGCTGCAGAAGACTGCCACGTTCTATCTGGACTGGGGCGAACTGGGATCGGCCGAATTCGAGTCGGCCGGCCGCGTGCTCCTGTACATCGCCGATGTGATGAAGCAGTACGGCGACAAGGACCTTTCCGACGCCATGCTGGACCGCTTCGATGTCCTGCTCAAGGGCTACACCGGAGAACGCTACGAGGAGCTGGAAGACTCCCTGGAAGTAGAATAGCCGGACAATCAAGTATTTAAAGAAATCTCCCTGTGATTCCGGTCACAGGGAGATTTCTTTAATGCGCTGACGGAGAGCGGCTTAGTCCTGGATGGCTGCGATGCCCGGAAGCACCTTGCCTTCGATGGCTTCCAGCATGGCGCCGCCGCCGGTGGAGACGTAGCTCACCTTATCGGCATAGCCCATCTGGGTAACGGCTGCCACGGAGTCGCCGCCGCCCACCAGGGTGTAGGCGCCCATCTTGGTGGCTTCGGCCAGGTCTTCGGCAATCTGAAGGGTGCCCTTGGCAAAGTTGGGGAGTTCGAAAACACCCACGGGGCCGTTCCAGAGGATGGTCTTGGAGCTGAGGATGATCTTCTTCCAGTTCTCCAGGCTCTCCGGTGCGGCATCCATGCCTTCCCACTCGTCCGGAATCTCGCGGATGGGGAAGATCTGGCGGGGCGTGTCATTGTCGAAGCTCTGGCCGCAGACGGTGGCCACGCTCAGGCTCAGGTTCACGCCGCGCTCCTTGGCTTCCTTCATGATTTCCAGGGCATCCGGAATGAGCTCGTCCTCGTGGAGGGACTGGCCGATATGGCCGCCCTGGGCCTTGATGAAGGTATAACCCATGCCGCCGCCGATGATGAGGTTGTCCACCTTGCCCACCAGGTTCTTGAGAACGGCGAGCTTGGAGCTTACCTTGGAGCCGCCGATGATGGCGGTGAGGGGGCGCTGGGCGTTCTTGAGCACGTTGTCGATGGCCTTGATCTCGCCTTCCATCAGGTAGCCGAACATCTTGTCGTTGGGGAAGTATTCGGCGATGAGGGCGGTGGAGCCATGGGCGCGGTGGGCGGTGCCGAAAGCGTCGTTGATGTAGCAGTCGGCATAGCTGGCGAGGGTTTTCACGAACTCCTTCTGGGAGGCCTTCACGGCAGCCTTGGCGGCCTTCTTTTCCTCGTCGGAAGCGTCATCGGCCAGTCCGCGGGGCTTGCCTTCTTCCTCGGCATAGTAGCGGAGGTTTTCCAGGAGGAGGGCCTCACCGGGCTTCAGGGCATCGGCCTGGGCCTTGGCCTTCTGGCAGTCTTCGGCGAACTGGACGGGAACGCCCAGGCATTCGCTTACGCGGCCCACGATGTGCTTGAGGGAGAACTTGGGATCCACCTTCTTGGGACGGCCCAGATGGGACATGATGATGAGGGAACCGCCTTCTGCGAGCACCTTCTTGAGGGTGGGCATGGCCCGGCGGATGCGGGTGTCGTCCGTAATCTCGAAGTTTTCGTTGAGGGGAACGTTGAAGTCTACGCGTACAATGGCCTTCTTGCCTTTGAAATTGTACTTGTCAATGAATTGTTGCATGGAGTATAAAGAGTTAAATTATTGTCCAGTCCACAAAGATAACTATCTTTGTAAAAAATTCAAATACAATGGCGGTCGAATACCCTGCGGAATACTGGAAAGACTATGAGCTCCTGGACTCGGGAGCCGGAGAGAAGCTGGAGCGTTTTGGCAAGTATGTGTTAAGGAGGCCGGAACCCAAGGCCCTCTGGAATCCGTCCCTACCGGAAGCGGAATGGAAACGCCTGTGCCATGTGAGCTTCATCCCCGGCGCCGGTTTCGGCAAGGCCGGCAAGGAGGACAGCGGCACCTGGAATCGGCTCAAGAAGATGGAAGACCAGTGGGGCATAGCGTACAACGGCCTTCCGGACCAGGATACCCATGCCGCCAGCGACTTGCACCTGTCCCTCCGCCTGGGACTCACCTCCTTCAAGCATGTGGGCGTTTTCCCGGAGCAGGCCCCCAACTGGGAGTTCATCTACCGGGAAACCGGCCGGTTATGCCGTATCCACAAGGCCAACGGCCTGCCTGCCCCCAAGGTGCTTAACCTCTTCGCGTACACAGGCGCCGCTTCGCTGGCCGCCAAATGCGCCGGGGCCGATGTAACCCATCTGGATTCGGTGCGGCAGGTGGTCACCTGGGCCCGCGAAAATATGGAACGCAGCGGCCTGGACGGCATCCGCTGGGTGGTGGAAGACGCGCTCAAATTCGCCAGGCGTGAAGCCAGGCGCGGCAACCGCTACAGCGGCATCATCCTGGATCCGCCCGCCTACGGCCACGGGCCGGACGGCGAAAAGTGGAAGCTGGACGAACTGCTCTTCGGCCTGTTGCAGAACGTGGCCGATATCCTTGACGAACGGGATGCCTTCATGGTACTGAATTTGTACTCCAACGGCTACAGCGCCGCCTTGGGGGAGACCGTTGTGAGGGAAGCCTTCAAAGGACAGTTCAAGGAAATGACTTCCGGGGAACTGGCCCTCAACGATTCCTTCGGGAAAGCGCTTCCGCTAAGCATCTATGTGCGGCTGAAACGATAAAAATTTGTATCTTTGCAAGTTATGGATTTATTGGTAGTCAATTGGAATATAGACCCGGTCATCTTTAAGATCGGCGCTTTCCAGCTAAGGTGGTATTCCATCCTGTTCGTGAGCGGATTCATCCTGGGCTGGTATATAATGAAGAGCTTCTTCAAACGGGAAAAGATCAAGCTGGACCTGCTGGACCCCATGCTGTACATGCTCCTTATCTGCACCATCGTGGGCGCCCGCCTGGGACATTGCCTCTTTTACCAGCCGGACTATTACCTGGGCAGCTGGCAGGGATTCTGGGAAATCTTCATGCCCTGGAAGGGCGGCCTGGCCAGCCACGGCGGCACCATCGCCATCCTGCTGGGTATCTGGTGGTATGCCAGCCGCTACGGCCGCAAGAACGGCTTCGACTATGTCTGGGTTATAGACCATCTGGTAATCCCGGTGGCCTTCGCCGCCTGCTTCATCCGCCTGGGAAACCTCTTCAATTCAGAGATTTACGGCGCTCCCACGGACCTTCCCTGGGGCTTTGTCTTTGAGCGGAACGGGGAAACCGTACCCTGCCATCCCACCCAGCTGTACGAGGCCGGCACCTATCTGCTGCTGGGCCTGGTGCTTATGTGGCTTTACTGGAAAAAACTGGACAAGGTGTACCGCGGTACCTTCGTGGGCATCTTCCTTATCGTGTGCTTCGGCAGCCGCTTCCTCATCGAATTCATCAAGAACGACCAGGTGGAATTCGAGGCCGATATGCTCCTGAATATGGGCCAGATCCTGAGTATCCCCTTCGTCCTGCTGGGCATCGGCTTCCTGGTGTATGCCTATAAGAAAAAGCAGCCGGCCCGGGCCATCCCGCCGGAGGCGGGGCCCAAAAAGAAGGAGGAAACCCACTACGCCAAGCCGATAAATCACTAATTTTTATCACACCCCTATCTGGGGGTGTGATTTTTGTAGTGGAAAAGCGTCTTTTGATTTAGAATAGGTTGATATATATGTTTTTAAAAAAGTGTATTCTTATGCTTGCGCTCCTGGTTCCCCTGGCGGCGCAGGCTCAGTATAAAGGGGAGGAGCGTCCCGCCGGCGACACCACGCTGGTGCTCACGCTGGAGGATGCGGTAAAGATCGCCCTTTCGGAGAATGTCTCCGTGAAAGTGGCCGATATGGAGGTGGAACGCACCAAATATGCACAAAGGGGCTCTTATGGCCAGCTTTTCCCGCAGATCAGCGCTTCCGGCATGTTCAGTTACGCCATCCAGAAGCAGAAGGTATACTTCGGATCGGATTCGGAAGAGGAAGGTTCCGGCGGCGGTGGCGGCATGGCCGGCATGATGGCCGGTATGATGGATCCCATCATGTACTACATCGAACAACTGTATGCTTACACAGGTGCCCCCTTCGTCCCGTATGTGCCCCCCACAACCCCGGAAACGGAACAGCAGTCCGGTGACGGCGCCATCGAGATGGGCCGCCGCAACCAAGTCTCCCTGGGCCTGTCGGCCTCCATGCCGGTGGTGAATTTCCAGCTTTGGGAGAGCCTGCGCCTCACGGGCGACCAGGTGGAACTGGCCGTGGAACAGGCCCGCGAAAGCCGTCTGGGCACGGTTACATCCGTAAAGCAGGCCTACTATTCCGTCCTGCTGGCCAAGGCTTCCTACGATGTATACAACGCCGTGTATGAGAATGCGGTGGAGAACTGCAAACTCACGGAAATGCGTTTCAACGCCCAGAAGGCCACGGAAATGGACCGTTCCCGGGCCCTGGCCAGCGTGGCTGCGGCCATTCCCAACCTGTACAATGCGGAGAATTCCATCTACCTCGCCCTGTGGCAGCTCAAGGCTGTGATGGGCCTGGACCTGGACCGTGCCATAGATGTGGCGGGCAGTCTGGAAGATTATGCCCAGCACATGTTCTACGACATCAACGAAGGGGAAGAGGCCTCCCTGGAGCGCAACTCCCAGCTGCGCCAGCTGGCCAAACAGGCGGAGATGCTGGCCAAGCAGATCCGTATGCAGCAGTACGCATACCTGCCCACCCTTTCCATGCAGGTTAGCTACAACTACTACACCCAGAGCGACAAGTTCAACCTGGCCCAGTGGAAATGGCTGCCGTCCAGCACCCTGGCCCTTTCGCTCAGCATCCCTATCTTCTCCGGCGGCCAGCGTTACCATGCCATCAAGCAGACGCGCGTACAGGCCGATGAACTGGACCTCCAGCGGGTGAATGCGGAGCGCCAGCTCCGGATCGGCATCCGCCAGAGCCTCTCCACCATGGAGACTTCCATGCGCTCGTACGATGCGGCCAGGGACGCCATCAAATCGGCCGAAAAGGCCTACGATGTTGCGGCCAAGAGCTATCAGGTGGGCCGGAGCACGCTCACGGACCTGAACAACACGGAGCTCACCCTCACCCAGACCAAGTTGCAGGCCCTGCAGGCGGTATACAACTTTGTGAACGCCAAAGCGGGCCTGGAGCAGACCCTGGGCTACGATTTCACCGACGAAACAGCAACCTTAGAAAAATAGATAGAACAGATATGAAAACCAGAATCATTGTATTGGCTGCAGCTGCCCTGGCGGCCCTTTCCTGCGGAAACCGGAATGGAAACACCCAGGCGGGTCCCGCCGGTTTCGGCCCCCAGGCCAACGTTACGCCCAATGTGGAAGTGATATCGGCCACCAGCAAGGACGTGGCCCAGGAAAGCTCCTATTCCTCCACGGTGGAGGCCTTTGCCACCAACAACATAATGCCCCAGGCCGGCGGCCGCATCCGCAAGATCAACGCCGAGGTGGGCGACTATGTGACCAAGGGCCAGGTGCTGGCCGAAATGGACCGCCTGCAGCTGGAACAGCTGGAGCTCCAGATCCAGAACGACGAGATAGAGTTCAAGCGCCTGAAGGCCCTGTACGAGGAAGGCGGCCTGTCCCAGAGCGATTTCGAGACCGCCGAACTGGGCTACAAGGTGCGCAAGACCAACTACCAGAACCTGCTGGAAAACACCATCCTGCGCACGCCCATCACGGGTTTCGTGACCGCCCGCAACTTTGACCAGGGGGACATGTTCTCCATGAGCGCCCCGCTCTTTACCGTGCAGCAGGTGGTTCCCGTGAAACTGCTCGTGGGCATTTCCGAGAGTGAATACACCAAGGTGAAGAAGGGCCAGTCGGTGGCCATCAAAGCCGATGCCCTGCCCGGCCGCAGCTTCACCGGCAAGGTGGAACGCCTGTATCCCACCATCGACGCCGCAACGCACACCTTCCGGGCCGAGGTCCACGTGGCCAACACGGACCGAGTGCTTCGCCCCGGCATGTACGCCCGCGTAACCGTGAATTATGGCAACAACCACAGCATCGTGGTCCCGGACCTGTGCATCGTGAAGCAGGAAGGGACCGGACAGCGCTTCGTGTACCTGCTCAAGGCCGACAATACCGTGAGTTACGTCCCCGTAACCCTGGGCCGCCACATCGGCACGGAGTACGAGGTGCTGGAAGGCGTTTCCGAGGGCGACCAGGTGGTCTCTAAAGGCCAGGCGGCCCTCAAGGACGGCGTGAAGGTAGTGGTTCTTAACAAGTAGGAAGGCAGTATGAGCATATTCAGAGCAGCCGTCAACAAGCCGGTAACCACGGCCCTTATCTTCCTGGCTTTCGCCATCCTGGGCGTGTTTGCGCTCACGCGGCTCCCGGTAGATAACTTCCCGGACATAGAGTCCAACACCATCATGGTGATGAGCTCCTATCCCGGCGCCAGTGCCGAAGACGTGGAGAACAACCTCACCAAGGTGCTGGAGAACTCCCTGAACGGCGTGTCCAACCTTAAGGACATCACCTCCAACTCCCGGGAGAACATTTCCGTGCTCACCCTGGAGTTCGAATACGGAACAGACATAGAAGTAGCCACCAACGACGTCCGCGACAAGCTGGACATGGTGGTGCAGACCCTCCCGGACGGAGCCTCTTCGCCCACCATCTTCAAGTTCAGCGCCGACGACATGCCCATCATGATCCTGTCGGCCACGGCCGACCAGAGCGTGAGCGCCCTGGACAAGATCCTGGATGACAAGGTGGCCACCCCGCTGGCCCGTGTGTCGGGTGTGGGTACGGTTTCCGTCTCCGGCGCCCCCAACCGGGAAATCCAGGTCTATTGCGACCCGGTGAAGCTGGAAGCCTACGGGCTCAGCATCGCCTCCATCGCGCAGGTGATCGCCGCCGAGAACCGGAACGTGCCCTCCGGCAGCATCGACATCGGCTCGGAGACCTATACGCTCCGCATCACCAAGGAATTCAAGGACCCGTCCGAACTGCTGGACATCATCCTGATGTCCTACAACGGGAACGCCATCTATCTGCGTGACGTGGCCCGCGTGTACGACGGCCTGGAGGAGAAGTCGCAGGAATCCTATACAAACGGCGTCCGCGGCGCCCAGATCATCATCCAGCGCCAGTCCGGCTACAACACCGTGAACGTGATCCGGGACGTGAAGAAGGCCCTCTCCCGCCTGGAGCGGGACCTCCCTTCGGACATCAAGATCACCACGGTGGTGGACTCTTCGGACAACATCCTCCGCACCATCAACTCCCTCAAGGAGACCATCGTCATCATCTTCCTGGTGGTGATGCTGGTGGTGTGGCTGTTCCTGGGCCGGTGGAAGGCCACCTTCATAGTTGTGCTGTCCATCCCTATCGCCCTGCTGGCCTCGCTGCTGTACCTGTTTGCCACGGGGAACACGCTTAACATCATCTCCATGAGCGCCCTGGCCATCGCCATCGGCATGGTGGTGGACGACGCCATCGTGGTGCTGGAGAACGTTACGTCCCATCTGGACCGGGGAGAAAAACCCAAGGAGGCCGCCGTGCATGGCACCGCCGAGGTGGGTATCTCCGTAATCGCGTCCACCCTCACCATGCTGTGCGTGTTCCTGCCGCTCACCATGATTTCCGGCATGACGGGCATCATGTTCAAGCAGCTGGGCTGGATTGTGTCCATCATCATGATCGTGTCCACCACGGCAGCCCTTACGCTGGTACCTATGCTTTGCTCCCTGCTGCTCACGGTGGAGAACAAGAGCGGCCGTCTGTACCACTTCATCTTCGACCCCTGGAACAAGGTGCTGGACGGCATCTCCAGCGGCTATTCCCGCCTTATCGCCTGGTGCATGAACCACAAGAAGCTCATCCTGCTGCTGGCGGTGGTCATCTTCGTGGGCGTGCTGGCGCTGTATGGCCCCCGGATGAAGACCGAGTACTTCCCCACGCAGGACCAGGGACGTATTACCGTATCGGCCGAACTGCCCATCGGCACGGCCCAGGAAGTTACCGCCGGCGTGGCCGCCCGTATCTACGAGAAGGTGGTGGCCGACGTGCCGGAAATCCGCGTCATCAGCTATAACTTCGGCCAGGCCGATGCCGACAACGCCTTTGCTTCCATGCGGAACAACGGCGCCTACCTCATTTCCATGAACATCAACGTGGGCTCCATGGAGGAACGCAAGCGCTCCACCTCCGAGCTGGCCGATATCATTCGGGAAGACCTGGCCCTGTTCCCCGAGCTAAACCGCGCCACCGTCACGGAAGGCGGAATGGGCATGGGCGGCCGTTCCAGCGTGGTTCTGGAAATCTATGGCTATGATTTTGAGGCTACCGAGAATGTGGCCCGCGACATCCGGGCCCGGATGCTGGAGAATCCGGCGTTTGCGCAGGTGATGATAAGCCGGGACCAGTACATCCCCGAATACGAGGTGGACTTCGACCGCGAGAAACTGGCGCTGAACGGGCTCACCTCCACCACCGCGGCGGCTGCCGTGAGTGCCGCCATGAGCGGAACCGTGGCCTCCTTCTACCGCGAAGACGGTGAAGAGTACAACATCCGCGTGCGCTTTGCCCCGGAATTCCGCCGGAGCGTGGAGGACATAGAGAACATCCTTATCTACAATCCCCAGGGCCGGGGCGTGAAGGTGCGTGACCTGGGCCGGATCGTGGAATCCAAGGTGCCGCCCACCATCCAGCGCAAAAACCGCGAGCGTTATATCTCCGTAACCGGTATGATGGCCCGCGGGATGGCCCTGAGCGACGGTGTGGAAACCGTCACCGCCCTGATGGAGGCCAACCCGCTTCCGCCGGAGATGTCCTGGCAGATCGGCGGTGACTACGAGGAGCAGCAGGACATGTTCTCCGACATGATCCTCCTGATGCTGCTCATCGTCATCCTGGTGTATATGGTGATGGCCTCCCAGTTCGAATCCTTCATGGGACCGTTCGTGATCATGTTCTCCATCCCGTTCGCCCTCACGGGCGTGGCGCTGGGCAACCTGATCCATTCGCAGGCCGTGGGCGTGATGTCCCTCATCGGCATCATCATCCTGCTGGGTATCGTGGTGAAGAACGGTATCGTGCTCATCGACTACACCATCCTGTGCCAGGAGCGGGGCATGAGCGTGCGGGATTCTTCCGTAACGGCCGCCAAGAGCCGTCTGCGCCCCATCCTGATGACCACCCTCACTACGGTGCTGGGTATGCTGCCCATGGCGATGGGTACCGGCGAAGGCTCCGAGATGTGGCGCGGCCTGGGTATCACGGTGGCCTGGGGCTTGAGCATTTCCACGCTCATCACCCTGGTGCTCATCCCGGTGCTGTACTGCGGTTTCACCGAGCATCGCGCCAAGCGCAAGGCCCGCAAGGCCGCCCGCCAGGCGGCCAAGCAAAGCCCCGCAACGGAATAATGTCATTCTGAACGAGTATGTCATTCTGAACGAAGTGAAGAATCTATTATGAAAGCTATATTTGTCGTTTACAACCAGGCTTACAATCAGGAGATTGTAGAACTGCTGGAGCATCTGGGCCAACGCGGTTATACCGTTTGGGAAGAGATTGGCGGACGGGGTTCCGTGGACGGTGAACCGCATCTGGGCAACCACGCCTGGCCCACCCAGAACCACGCCCTCCTCACGGTGGTGGACAACGCCCTCGCCCTCCGGGTGATGGAGGCGCTCCGCCAACTGGATGCCGATAACCCCAAGCTGGGCCTGCGCGCTTATGTGCTTCCTGTGGAAGATGCATTGTAAAAAAATGCTTATATTTGTGAATCAAAAGAACAACTATACTTATGGCAAAAATTGCAACCAATAACAGCTTCGATTCCCTGCTTCTGGACAGCAGGCTTGTAATCGTGGACTTCTGGGCCGTCTGGTGCGGCCCCTGCCGGATGTTGTCTCCGCTGCTGGACGAGGTAGAGGAAGAGATGGCCGACAAGATTGTGGTGGTGAAGGTGAACGTGGACGACGCCGACGAGGTGGCCGCCCGCTACCGCATCATGAACATCCCCACCCTGCTCTTCATCAAGGACGGACAGATTGTGGACAAGACCGTGGGCGCCATGCCCAAGACGGCTCTCATAGAAAGAATTAACGCAAATCTATAAAGCAATGAAAAAACTTTTAGCACTTGTTGCAGTGCTGTTTGCTTCTGCAACGCTGGCACACGCCCAGTTCGGTATCCTTGCCGGCATTAACTTCTCCAATACCAATCTGTCTTCGCAGCAGGTGTGGGAGCAGGCCAAGAGTGTTACCCTCTTCCATGTGGGTGCCGCCTACAAGTTTAACCTGGGTGCAGGTTTTGCCCTGCAGCCCGCCCTTACGTATGAGATGAAGGGAGCCTCCATCAATGACTCCGCCAACTTCGCAGCCTGGTCCGGTTCCCTGGACAGCAAATCCGGCTTCCTGGAGATGGGTGTGGGCCTGCAGTGGGGTCCGGACCTTATCATCGGCCGTCCTTTCGTGATGCTGCAGCCTTTCCTGGGCTATATGATTGCCCCCGGCGGTGAGAAGTCCTCCAGCAATATCCTGGGCATCGGAATGAGCAGCGACGATTTCAATGCAGATCTGGAAAAGGCCAAGAACAAGGTGGAATACGGCTTCAGCATCGGTGCCGGTATCGAGCTCATCAAGCATCTGCAGCTTTCCATCCAGTATTTCATGAATCTGGGCAAGCTGTACAACAGCGACGGCAAGGTGGACGGCACCAAGGTCTGGGACAACGTGAAGGACAACTTCAGCGACATTAACAACTACAACGGCGTTAAACTCACCCTGGGCTTCTTCTTTTAATGGGTAACAGACAAGCTGTCATTTTCTGTTCGGCTTCGTCGTCCATAGACCCGAAGTACAATCAGGCAGCGCGTGAACTTGTTCGCGCGCTGCATGCTTTGGGCTACTCGGTGGTCTCGGGCGGCGGGAAAATCGGCACCATGGGAGCCATCACGGATGAATCCATCCGCCTGGGCGCTTCGCATGTGGCTGTGCTTCCGGGCTTTATGAAGGGGCTGGAAAACCCCGGCGTTTCGGAGGTGGTGTGGACGGAGACCATGAGCACCCGCAAGGAGCGGATGCGCTTGGGCTGCGACGTGGCCATCGCCCTGCCGGGCGGTATCGGCACCCTGGACGAGGTAATAGAGACCCTGGTGCTCCGGAAACTGCACCGCTGGGACGGGGAAGTGTACCTGCTCAACATAGACGGGTTCTTCAACCCGCTGGTGGCCCTGCTGGACCATTATGTGGCAACCCATATGATGGAACCGGAAGACCGCGCCCTGGTGCATGTGGCCGATACGGTGGAAGCCCTGGCCGATATGTTGGATAAATGAGCCTGAGCCCGATAATACAGTTCCTGAAACCGCTGATGGAGCGGGTGGAGGCGCGGATGGACACGTCTCTCAGAAGCGACATCACCCTGCTGGACGCCACCAACCGTTCCCTCCGGGAGAACGGCGGGAAGATGCTGCGTCCTGTGCTGGGGCTCCTGGTGGGAGGCGCCTGCGGAACGGTGAATGAAGACACCGTCCGCTATGCCGCCGCCGCGGAACTGCTGCACAACTCCACCCTGTTGCACGACGACGTGGTGGACGGTGCGTCGGAGCGGAGAGGACTTCCCACGGTGGCATCCCTGCTGAACAGCTCCGCCGCCGTGCTCATCGGCGACTACTGGCTGGTGCGCTGCATGCAGACCATCCTGGACGCGGACCGTTATTCCGAACAGGTGCTCCGCATCTTTGCCAAAACCCTGGCCGACCTGGCCGAAGGCGAGCTCCTGCAGATGCAGAAGGCCTCCTCCGGAGACACCACGGAGGAAGATTACCACCGCATCATCTACAGCAAGACGGCGTCGCTGTTCGAGGCATCGGCCCTGGCGGCGGCGGTGTCCGTGGATGCGCCGGGAAACATCCGGGAAGCGGCCGGCGCCTTTGCCCGCAACCTGGGTCTGGCCTTCCAGATCAAGGACGATATCTTCGATTACGGCGCCAGTGCCGCCCAGGTGGGCAAACCTGTGGGCATAGACCTGAAGGAGCAGAAGATAACCCAGCCGCTGCTGTGCGCCCTGGAAACGGTTCCCCAGGAGCAGGCCGTGGCCGTTCGGAAAAAGGTAGTCCGTATCCTGGACCAGCCGGCCCTGGCGGCCGAAGTGCGGGCGTTCGTACTGTCCCGCGGCGGCGTGGAATTGGCCTGCCGGAAGCTGGACGGCTATATCGACCGCTCCATTTCCTGCCTGGATGCGCTTCCGGAATCCCGCGAAAAGGCCTATTTGATTGAGCTGGCCCGCTATGTGGGCGACAGAACCCGGTAGATGGCAACGGTATACGGGAATACGGAACTTATGAACGCCCTCCATCAGATGGCGGTGAGCGGCCATGTCCCGCATGCCCTGCTGCTGCACGAGGATGACGGCGGCGGAGCCTTCCCGCTGGTCCTCCATTTCCTGGAGGAACTGTACGGCGGTTCTCCCCGCGTCCGGAAGCTGATCCATCCGGATATCCACTTTGTCTTTCCCGTCGCCGGGCCGGACAAGCCGGTGTCGCTCCAGTTCATCGGCCCGTTCCGTGAACTGCTGCTGGAGAATCCTTATTTCTTTGAAAATGAGCTGTATGCGGCCATCGGCATAGAGGGGAAACAGAGCAATATCTCCGTTCAGGAAGCCCGTTCCGTGCTGGACAGGCTCTCCCTGTCGGCCGTGGAGGGCGGATGGCGCACGGTGGTGATGTACCTGCCGGAAAAGATGAATATGCAGGCCGGCAACGCGCTCCTCAAAATGGTGGAGGAGCCGCCGGTGGGGACGCTGTTCCTGCTCATCACCCATGCTCCGGAGAAGGTGCTCACAACCATCTCCTCCCGCTGCCTGCATCTGCGGGTGCAGCCCCTGTCCCCGGAGGCCGAGGAAGAGGTTCACGCCCGGGAAGCGGCCGGGGATGCCGTCCTGGCCGACCTTTTCCACGACTTGCTCAACGCGCTGGTGGAAAAGGACCTGCTGGGTGCCCTGGAAACGGGGGAGGCGGTGGCTGCGCTGGACTCGCGCGAACGGCAGAAGGCCTTTTGCCGGGTGGCTGCGCGGGACCTTCGCACCTTGTTCCTGCTTCAGCAGAACCTGCCGGCCCTCACCCATGTGAAGGCCGATGAAGAAGACTATTACAGGCGGATGGCGGCTGCATTGAAGCCCGCCTTTCCGCGCCTGGCCCTCTCCTGCCTGGACCGGGCCCTGCTCCTGATAGAGCGCAACGTGAATCAGAAAATCCTGTTCGCCGACATGGTGAACCAACTATATATCCGCATTTGACATGGACTGGAACAACGAATCCATACAATACGACTGCTTCCGGGGCTGTACCATCACCACCGACGAAGAGACCCTGGAACGGGATATCCGTTACCGTCAGGGCTGTTGCAAGCTGGAGGTGTACAACTACCTCAAGGGTATCCCGCAGGAGCAGTTCAACCCCTATTTCGAGGTGCGCTTCAAGAATACCCGCAAGGGCTTCTATGTGAATGCGTCCGGCCAGAGCGTGAAGACCGGGGACCTGGTGGTGGTGGAAGCCGCCACGGGGCACGACCTGGGTATCGTAACCCTGGAAGGCCCCATCGTGGGCCGGCAGATGAAATGCCGGGGCGTGGACCCGGAGACCACGGAAATCCGGAAAATCTACCGCAAGGCGCGTCCCTATGACATCGAGCGCTGGCAGGAAGCCATTGCGCGGGAGCAGGAGACCATGATCCGCTCGCGGGTGCTGGCGGCCAACCTGGGCCTGGAAATGAAAATCGGCGACGTGGAGTTCCAGGGCGACGGCACCAAGGCCATCTTCTATTACATTGCCGATGGCCGCGTGGATTTCCGCCAGCTCATCAAGGACTTTGCCGAAGAGTTCCATATCCGCGTGGAAATGAAGCAGATAGGCGCCCGCCAGGAGGCCGGCCTCATAGGCGGACTGGGCGTGTGCGGCCGGGAACTGTGCTGCGCCAACTATATCACGGAGTTCAAGTCCATCACCACATCGGCCGCCCGGACGCAGGACCTTTCGCTGAATCCGCAGAAGCTCGCCGGCCAGTGCGGCAAGCTCAAATGCTGCCTCAATTACGAGGTGGCGGCCTACTTGGACGCCCATTCCCGCATCCCCAAGGTGGTGGAACCGCTGGAGCTGGAAGACGGGCAGGCCTGGCTGGTGAAGACGGACATCCTGTCGGAGACGCTGTACTTCTCCTACGAGAAGGGCTCCCTGGCCCAGATGTTTCCGCTGTCGGCCGATGAAGTGAAGGAAATCCAGGAGATGAACCGCCGGGGAGAAAGGCCGGAAACCCTGCGTCAGGAAGAGGGCGCCGCTCCCGAGTTCATTACGGGTACGGACGACGCCATCAACCGCTTCGACCCGGAGAAGAAAAAACGCCGCCGCAAGAACCGGGGCCGCAACCGGAAATCCGGTCAAAAGCCCTCCAACGCCGAATAATTACGCCGATATAATTGTCATTCTGATGTCATTCTGAACGAAGTGAAGAATCTTTCCTGCCTCCTGTCCCTCCTCTTGCTCGTGGCGGCCTGCCGGGAGCCCTCTTCCCTGGAAGAGTTCATTCCCGCCCCCGGACCGTACGAGTTCCAGGTAGAGATGTCGGACACAACGGCTTCTTACGATTTTTCATTCTTTACGCGCCTGGACGGCTATCCTTCCGATCTGCAGGCCGCGCATGAGCTGCCGCTTCGCATTACGTGGATCTCCCCCTCGGATTCTTCCTACACGGAGAGTGTCTATATGCCCCTCAGCGGCCGCTCCTCCGTGTTCTCCCGCCAGGTCTTTCAGCCCTACCGGGCCCATGTCCGTCCCGTCCAGCCCGGCCTTTGGACGCTCAGGGTTGCCATCCCTTATGCCGATGGCCGGGAAATCCTTCGCGGTCTGGGACTGGTTGTAGCTCAATCGTCTGATTGACAAGCAATTACAGGAAAACCCTGCTGCTAATTTACAGCAGGGTATTTGCGTAAAACTTTGTAATACAGGTGTTTATGGGACACGGGAAACTGAAGAAATTTGCCGAAAATGAGACCTTCCGCTGCCTGCTGCAGCCGGATGCCTCGCAGGTGCTGGCCAAGGAGCCGGGTTCCCGGGAACTGAAGCTCCGGGACCATGCCATCAAAGGCCGATGGGGGGAGGAGATGTTCGGAAACGACCATCCCATTGTCTTGGAGCTGGGCTGCGGCAAGGGGGATTACACCATAGCCCTGGCCGAAAGGCACCCGGAAATCAATTACATAGGCGTGGATATCAAGGGCGCGCGTCTGTGGAAAGGGGCCAAATACGCCACGGAGAACGCCCTCCCCAACGTGGCTTTCCTGCGTACGCGCATAGAGTTCATAGAGGCTTTCTTCGGCCCCGGGGAAGTGAGTGAGATCTGGCTCACTTTCTCCGATCCTCAGTTGCGTGGCAGTGAAAACAGCCGGCTGTCCTCGCCGCTTTTCCTGGAGCGCTACCGCAAGTTCCTGAAACCCGGCGGCCTAGTCCATCTTAAGACCGATTCCCGCTTCCTGTACGAATACACCTCCGCCGTCTGCCAGGTGAATAATCTGCAGGTATTGGCTTCAGGTACAGATATTTACAGAGAGGGTATACACATCCTGGAACCCGTGGCCACCCTCGGAAAGTCTGAGGGGGCTCTGCCCCCTACTATCCCCCGCGGCCTTTTCTCCCTCAATGATTTCGCCCCGCGAAATCCCGGGTACGGCCGGGCGCCTGCTGGCGCCACTCAAAACGTCGCGCAGCGACGGTTGAGAGACCTGTATACCCTCTCTGTCGATGAAATTACTGAAATACAGACTTTTTACGAGAAGATGTTCCTGGAGATGGGACTGCCGATAACGTATCTGGCTTTTTCCGTAGACCACCAGGGGCCGTACGTATTTCCGGGAGAGGCTTTTGACCATGATTACTGGCTGGAGGCCGAAGGGCCCCGCCGCTCCTTCTCCCATCAGCCCACCCGCAAGTAGTAGCCCCCCTCTTTACTTCTGCGCCTGCATTTTAGGCGGAAAATGCGGGTTTAGCGGTGAAATTTTTCTATCTTTGTAAAACTATGGCCAAATTAATATACACTATGGGCGAGGTGGCGGAAATCCTGGGCGAAAACACCTCAGCCGTACGCTACTGGAGCAATTATTTCGAAAAATTCATCAAACCGGACCGCAATGCCAAGGGGAACCGGCTCTATCATCCGGAAGACGTGGAGACGCTGCAGCAAATCCAGTTCCTGGTGAAGAAGCAGGGGCTCACTCTGGAGGGCGCCGCCCTCAAACTGCAGGAAGACCGGCGCAGTGTGGAAGGGCGCGTTAAGGCGCTCACCATCCTCAAGGACATCCAGGCCCGGCTCAAGGAAGTGAGGAAGGCGTTATGACGGTAGGGGAGATTACACGGGTGCTGGAGGCGTTCGCGCCCCTGGACATCCAGGAAAGCTGGGATAACAGCGGCCTTCTCATCGGCTCGCCGCAGGACCCTGTCCACGGCGTTCTGGTGGGCTTTGACTGTACGCCGGAGCTCATTGAGGAGGCGGTGGAGAAGGGCTGTGACCTGGTTGTAACGCACCATCCGCTCATTTTCAAGGGCATCCGCCGCATCAACGCCGGGGATCCGGTGGGCGCGGCCGTCATGAAGGCCGTGCAAAAAGGCGTGGCCGTCTATGCGGCCCATACTACGGCCGATAAAGTGATCGGCGGGGTGAGCGGCGCCATGGCCCGCCGCCTGGGGCTGAAGGACGTGGAATTCCTGGAGCCGGGCCCGGAAGGCTTCGGCCTGGGCTGCGTGGGCAACTGGGCGGAACCCAGGACCGGGAAAGAGGCCCTGGCCTTTGTGAAGGAGTGTTTCGGCCTGCAGATAATCCGCAGTTCCAAGCCCCTGGAAGGCCCTATCAGCCGGGTGGCGCTCCTGGGCGGCAGCGGCGGCGGGGAAATGGAATCGGCCCTTAGGGCCGGCGCCCAACTTTATATTACTGCGGACGTTTCCTATCACAATTTCTTTACCCCGGAAGGGTTTATGGTCATGGATATCGGTCATTTTGAGAGCGAAGTGGAGATTGTGGACATATTCTTGGCGCAGATAAGGAAAAATTTTCCTAACTTTGCAAGCTACAAAAGTGCCGCGCTGGACAGGAGCAATCCGGTCCACTATTTTGTGATGTAAATATAAATCGATTTATAATTTATGGCAACCAAGAAAACTACCGCCGCCAAGAAAGTGGAGGCCCCGATCGACAAGAGAGAGACTTTCGTGTCCCTGCAGAAGAATTTTGCCGATTCCGACATGCCCGTAGAGGAGAAACTCAAGACCCTCTATCAGCTTCAGGCCGCGGATTCAGAGATTGATAAGATTATCCAGCTCCGTGGTGAGCTGCCGGCCGAGGTGGCCGTCCTGGAAGAGGAGATAGCCAACCTCAAGGAGCGCAGCGCCGCCATATCGGCCACGATGGACCAGATGAACCGCAATATTGCCGATGCCAAACTGGCCATTGCAGAGCACGAGAGCGTGATTGAGAAGTACCAGCGCCAGCTGGAGACCATCTCCAACTCCCGTGAGTACGACTCCCTTAACAAGGAGATCGAGAACCAGGAGCTGCTCCGTCAGATCGAGGAGAAGAAGATTGTGGACACCCGTGCCGAGATTGGCGCCCTCAAGGCCCAGCTGGACGACCTTAAGGACCACCTCTCCATCCGTACGGACGACCTTAAGGCCAAGAAGGAAGAGCTGGACGCCATTGTGGAGTCCACCGCCAAGGAAGAGGCCGTGCTGCAGAAGCACCGTGACGAATGCGCCGCCAAGATTGACGCCCGCACCATGAGCGCTTATGAGCGTATCCGCGCCAGCGTGCACAACCACCTGGCCGTGGTGAGCATCTACAACGGCGACTCCTGCGGAGGCTGCTTCAACACCATCACCCCGCAGCGCCGCGTGGAAATCGCCTCCAACCGCAAACTCATCATCTGCGAGCATTGCGGCCGTATCATCATCAACCCGGATTTCGAATAGTCTGATATGCCGGAGCCGTCCCGAAAGAGAAACCATTCGGAAGAGCCTCTCAACCTGGAAACCCTGATGGGGAATAAACCCCCGCAGGCTCCGGATGTGGAGGAGGCCGTGCTGGGCGCCATGCTGGTGGAGCCTTCCACCATCGACGAATCCATGGAGGAACTCACTGCCTCCTGCTTCTACAACCCTCAGCACCGGATGATTTTCGAGGCCATGGCGGAGCTGGTGAACGAGCACGCGTCCATAGACCTGGTTACCGTGAGCGAAAAACTCCGCTCCAAGGGCAACCTGGAAATTGTGGGCGGTCCCGTTGTACTGGCCCGCCTGTCGCAGAACATCGGCGCGGCGGCGCATATAGAGTATTACATCAAAATCCTCAAGCAGAAGACCATCCAGCGGGATCTCATCACGGCTTCGTACGAGATTCTCAAGCAGTCGTATGACGAGTCCACCAATGTGGACGACCTTATTGACAATGCCCAGACCAAGGTCTTCGCCGCCATCCAGAACAATGTAAAGCGGGATGTCCAGGATATCGGCTCCATCATCAATTCCGTGCTGGACAACCTGCAGGAACTGCAGCAGATTACCGGCCTGTCCGGTGTCCCTTCCGGCTTCCCGTCCGTGGACAGGGTAACCCAGGGCTGGCAGAAGAGCGACCTCATTATCCTGGCCGCCCGCCCTTCCGTGGGTAAGACCGCCTTTGCCCTTAACATCGCCCGTAACGCCGCCGTGGAGGCCAACATGCCGGTTGCCGTATTCTCTTTGGAAATGAGTGCGGAACAGCTGGGCAAGCGCCTTATCACCACGGAATCCGGCCTTTCCGGAGAAAAGATCAAAGGCGGCGTCAAGCTGGAGCAGTACGAGTGGGTGCAGCTGGAAGACACCCTCCGCCGGCTGTCCAAGGCCCCGCTCTATATAGACGATACGCCCGGCATTCCCATCATGGAATTCCGTACCAAGGCCAAGCGCCTGGTAAAGCAGAAGGGCGTCCGCCTCATCGTGGTGGACTATCTGCAGCTCATGCAGGGTCCGGCGGAACTGCGCGGCCTTCGCGAGCAGGAGGTGGCCGCCATCTCCCGTACCCTCAAGGCTACGGCCAAGGAGTTGGACATTCCCATCATCGCCCTGTCGCAGCTGTCCAGAAATGCCGTCCAGCGCACCGGCGGCACCGGCAAACCCCAGCTTAGCGACCTCCGCGAATCCGGCTCCATCGAGCAAGATGCCGATATGGTCATCTTCATCCATCGGCCGGATTTCGTGGGCATGAGTGAGAATCCGGAAGACCGGGAAAAGGCCATCCTGGTCATTGCCAAGCACCGTAACGGTGAGGTGTGCGATATTGAAATGAAGTACAAGGCCGGTCAGGTGAAGTTCGTGGAGCCGGACCAGAGCCTGGATGTCTATGCCCGCCAGGAGCCTGTGGCCAGCGGAGCCAACAATGCCGTGGCGGATTCCAATTACGATTTTGACCAGCAGGCCGGATTCTGACGATGCGCCGCCTGCTTGTCATATGGCTGACTCTTTTTCTGTCTGTGCCGCTTTGGGCGCAGGACCGTTATTCCTGCATCCCTTTCGCCGATGAATCCCGCTTCCAGGTTGGGGAATCCCTAACCCTGGGCATTTCTTACAAGTGGGGCGCCGTGAATACGGAAGTGGCCCAGGCAACCCTCCGCCTGGACGAAACCCGGCTGGGCCGGGAAACCATCTATCACAGCGATTTATCGGCCCGTACGGCTCCTTTCTTCGATGTCTTCTTCAAGATCCGGGAGCATTTTGAGGGCTGGTTCAAAAAGGGGACGCTGCAGCCCCAAAAATGCATCCGGGACACGCACGAGGGCACTTATGCGGCCTATAACCTGTACAGTTACGACTGGGAGGCGCGCCAGATCCATGCTTACGTGGACATGACCTCCACGGGACCCATGAACCTGGACATCCCGCTGGTGGACTGCGTGTGCGATGTCCCTACCCTGGTGTATTTCATCCGCCAGATGGACCTTTCCAAAATGGAAACCGGGAAGCGCTATGGGCTCAATTTCGCCATTGACGACATGGTTTTCCACATCTATCTCACCAAGGTGGGGATAGAGACCATCAAGGTAAGGGGAATGGGCAAGGTCCGCTGCCAGATGCTGCGCTGCTCGGTGGTGGAAGGGGCCATGTTCGAAGGGAATGAAGATGTAAAGATCTGGCTGTCGGACGACGCCAACCAGCTGCCGATATCCTTCTGGGCACCGCTGCGCGTGGGTGCCATGCGGGGGATGATAAAAAGCTATAAGAATTTGCTGTACGACTTTACCGCCCTGGAGAAGAAATGAAAGAGCAGGTGAGCCATAAGGGCCGGATTATCCGGATGACCCCCCAGACCACCACGGTGGCCATAGAGCAGCACGCCGCCTGTTCCTCCTGTCATGCCGCAGGCCTCTGCGGGATGGCCGATGTGGCCGAAAAGGCCGTGGAAGTGCCCTCGGACCCGTATGCGTCGTACCAAGTGGGAGACGAGGTGGAAGTGGTGCTCAAGGCATCCATGGGCATGAAAGCCGTCTGGCTGGCGTACTTTATCCCGCTGCTGGTGCTACTGGGCGTGATCCTGCTTCTGGTGGCCCTGGGCGTAGGGGAAGTGGCGGCCGGACTGTGCGGAATTGGAGCCGTGGCGGTTTATTATCTGCTGCTCTGGCTCCTGCGGGACCGTTTGAGGAACGAATACGTGTTTACTATTAAATAACAATCTATGATTAAAATCATCATTTGGACCGTTGCGGTGATCACCGTCCTGGGACTCCTGCTGGCCCTGGTCCTGTACCTGGTGGCCAAGAAGTTCAAGGTGGAGGAGGATCCCCGCATCGACGAGGTGGAAAAGGTGATGCCCGGTGCCAATTGCGGCGGCTGCGGCTTTGCCGGCTGCCGCGCTTTTGCCGAATCGGCCGTTAAGGCTTCCAATCTGGACAAGAATTTCTGTCCGGTGGGCGGCAACGAGGTCATGGCCAAGGTGGCGGCCATCCTGGGCTATGAGGTCCAGGCCAAGGCTCCCCAGGTGGCGGTGGTCCGTTGCAACGGAACCTGCGAGGCCCGTCCCAAGGTGAACGAGTTTGACGGCTATGCCTCCTGCGCGGTGAAGTCGCTCCTGTACACCGGCGACACGGCTTGTTCCTATGGCTGCCTGGGCTGCGGCGACTGCGTATCGGCCTGCCAGTTCGGGGCCCTCTCCATGAATCCGGAAACGGGCCTGCCGGTAGTGGACCAGAGCAAGTGTACGGCCTGTGGCGCCTGCGTGAAGGCCTGCCCCCGGCACATCATCGAAATCCGGCCCCAGGGTCCCCGCGGCATGCGCGAATTCGTTTCCTGCGTGAACAAGGACAAGGGGCCCGTGGCCAAGAAGGCCTGCGCCAACGCCTGCATCGGCTGCGGCATCTGCGCCAAGACCTGTACGCACGATGCCATTACCGTGGAAGGCAATATTGCGTATATAGACCCGTCCAAGTGTAAGCTTTGCCGGGAGTGTGAGGCCATGTGCCCCACCGGTGCCATCCACGGCGTGAACTTCCCGAAGCCCCTGGATAAGGACGCTGTAAAGGAACGTATCAAGATCCGTCAGCAGAAGGCTAAGGAAGCGGCGGCAGGTGATGCTGCCTCCGCGAATAATAAGGCCGATGCTACGGCAGCATCACCTGCCACCGCTAAAAAGAAGGTCGATACTCCCGTAGAATCACCTGCGGCCGCTAAAGCAAAGGAGGACAAGAAAGATGAGTAAGAGGACTTTTTCCATCGGCGGTGTCCATCCGCACGACAACAAGATTTCCCGCGAGTGCCGCATTGAGCCGCTGCCGCTTGCTCCCACCGTCTATATTTCCGTGGCCCAGCACATCGGCGCGCCTTCCGTGCCCGTCGTGGCCGTGGGCGACAAAGTGAAGGTGGGGCAGGTGATTGCGGAGCCGGGCGGCTTTGTGGGTGCCTTCATCCACTCCTCCGTGAGCGGAACCGTCAAATCCATCGCTCCCAGGGCCGATCTGGCCGGCCGTCCCGCCACCCACATCGAGATTGCCGTGGAAGGCGACGAGTGGGCCGACGGGATTGATACTTCCGACACCCTGGTAACCGCCATCCCCGAAGACGCCAAAGCCATAGTGGACAAGATCCGCCTGGGCGGCGTGGTGGGTCTGGGCGGCGCCACCTTCCCCACGCACGTGAAGCTGAGTCCGCCTCCGGGTTCCAAGTGCGAGCGGGTGATCATCAACGGCTGCGAGTGCGAACCCTATCTCACTTCGGACTTCCGGACCCTCCTGGAGAAGGGAGAACAGGTGGTGGTGGGTGCCGCCCTCCTGAAGAAGGCTATGGGCGACGTTCCCTGCACCATTGCCATCGAGGAAAACAAGCCCGAGGCCATCGCCCACATCCAGGAAGTGATTGCCAAACTGGGTTACAGCGGCATTGAGGTGATGGAAATGAAGATGATGTATCCGCAGGGCGGTGAGAAGCAGCTCATAGATGCTGTAATGCACCGTCAAGTGGGTTCCGGCGCCCTGCCCATTTCCGTGGGCGCCGTGGTCCAGAACGTGGCAACGGCCCTGGCCGTATACGATGCGGTGCAGAAGAACAAGCCCATCGTGGACAACTCCGTCACCGTAACGGGCGAGTGCTTCCCCCGGCAGGCCAACCTGCTGGTACGGGTGGGTACTCCGCTCCGCTATATCATCGACTATCTGGGCGGTGTCCCGGAAGAGGCTGCCAAGGTTATCAGCGGCGGTCCCATGATGGGACGTGCCGTGGCCAACCTGGATGCCGCCACCGTCAAAGGCACCGGCGCCCTGCTCTTCCTCACGGAGAAGCAGACCCGCCGCGCTCCGGAGAGCAACTGTATCCGCTGCGGCAGATGTGCCGATGCCTGCCCCATGGGCCTGGAACCGTTCCTGCTTAACAAACTGGCCCGCGCCAAGGACTGGGATGCCATGGAGCAGAACGCGGCCCAGGACTGCATCGAGTGCGGCTGCTGCCTGTATTCCTGCCCTGCCCACATCCCGCTGCTGGACAACATCCGCATAGGCAAGGGTGCCGTAATGGGCAATATCCGTGCAAGGGCCGCCGCTGCAAAGGCTGCCGCCGAAGCCGCCAAGGCTGCCGAAACTGAAAAAAAGTAAGAGGGTATGAGTAAGTTAATTGTATCACCAAACCCCCACATCCATTCCAAGGACTCCACCAAGTCCCTGATGCTGGATGTTATCATAGCGCTTGCACCGGCCGTCATCTGTTCCTTCGTCTTCTATGGCTGGAGGGAAATGCTGGTGATGGCGGTGAGCGTGGCCTCCTGCGTACTGCTGGAATGGGCCATTACCAAATATATGCTCAAGAAGCCCTCTACCATAGGGGACCTTTCCGCTGTCATTACCGGTATCCTGCTGGCCCTGAACGTGCCTTACACAACGCCCTGGTGGGTGATTGTGATCGGCTCGGTGGTGGCCATCGGCGTCGCCAAGATGACTTTCGGCGGTATCGGCCAGAACATCTGGAACCCCGCCCTGGTGGGCCGTGTGTTCCTGCTGGTTTCCTTCCCCACCTACATGACCACCTGGAGCCAGCCGCAGGGCCTTTTCGGGGCCGATGCGGTAACGGGCGCCACCCCGCTGGGCGCTATCCAGGAAGGCCTTATGCAGGGCGCTTCGGTACAGGACATCATGGCCGAGCATGGCTACAACTACAGCCAGATGCTGTTCGCCAACCTGGGCGGCAGTGCCGGTGAGGTATGCGCCCTGGCGCTGCTGGCCGGTTTTGTGTACCTGTGCATCCGCAAGGTCATCAAGCCCTGGATCACCCTCAGTATCTTCGCCACCGTGGCGCTGGTGTCCCTGGTGTTCTGGGGTATCAACCCGGCCCGTTTCACGGATCCCGTGTTCAACCTCCTCACCGGCGGTCTGGTCCTGGGTGCCTGCTTCATGGCAACGGACTATGTGACCTCTCCCATGTCGGCCTGGGGCGGAGTCATCTTCGGCGTGGGCATCGGCCTTCTTACAGTGCTCATCCGTTACTTCGGGTCTTATCCGGAAGGCGTTTCCTTCGCCATCCTTATCATGAACTCTGTGGTGCCGCTCATCAACATGGGCTTCAAACAGAAAAAATTCGGGAGGAAATAAGCTATGGCAGTAAAATCCAACCTTACCAACATGGTGCTGGTGCTGGGCATTACCTGCCTGGTGTGCTCGGCCCTTCTGGGCGGAGCCTATGCCCTCACCAAGGAACCCATCGACAAGGCGGCCGCCGCCAAGACGGAGAAAGCCATCTCCCAGGTGCTGCCTCATTTTTCCCAGCTGGAATATAACGAGGAAGGCCGATATTACAAGGCAACGGACGGCGACGCCGTGGTGGGATATGCCATCGAATCCACTACCGTGGGCTTCGGCGGCAACCTCACCCTTATGGTGGGCGTTACCCCGGACGGCGTGGTGTACAACACTTCTGTGCTGTCCCAGTCGGAAACTCCCGGCCTGGGCGCCAAGTGCAATACGGACGCTAAATTTATGGACCAGTGGAGGGGCTTCGACCCTTCCGTGAAGATCCTTTCCGTGAAGAAGGACGGCGGCGACGTGGACGCCATCACGGCTTCCACCATCACTTCCCGCGCCTATACGCTGGCAGTGGAGAATGCCCTTAAAACCTTTAAAGCTGTGAGCCATGAGTAAGTTCAAACTGATTACCGACGGTCTGGTTAAGAATAACCCTACCTTTGTGCTGCTTCTGGGCATGTGCCCCACGCTGGCAACCACAACCTCGGCCATCAATGGCTTGTCCATGGGCCTGGCCACCCTGTTTGTGCTGGTGCTCAGCAATATGGCCATATCGGCCATCGCCCCGGTGGTGCCGGATAAGGTGCACATTCCGGTGTATATCGTGGTCATTGCCACCTTCGTGACTTTGCTGCAGCTGCTCATGCAGGCCTACACGCCCGCCATGTACGAGACGCTGGGCCTGTTCATCCCGCTCATCGTGGTGAACTGCATCGTCCTGGGCCGGGCCGAGGCCTTCGCCAACAAGCACAACGTGCTGGAAAGCGCCTGTGACGGCCTAGGTGTGGGCATCGGCTTCACCTGCTCGCTCACCGTGCTGGGCCTGGTCCGTGAGATCCTGGGTTCCGGCAGCGCCTTCGGCTACAACTTCATCGGCGGACACGACGGCATGCTGGCCTTCGTTATGGCTCCCGGCGCCTTCCTGTGCCTGGGTTACCTGATGGTCCTGTTCAACAAATACCTTAAAAAGAGCTAGGCTATGGAGTACTTTCTGATTATTATTTCGGCGATTTTCGTCAACAATATCGTCCTGGCCCAGTTCCTGGGTATCTGCCCGTTCCTGGGCGTGTCCAACAAGCTGTCCACCGCCACGGGCATGAGCATGGCCGTGTGCTTCGTGATTACGCTGGCCACCCTGGTAACGTACCTGATTAACCAGTACCTGCTGGTGCCCTTCGGCCTCACCTTCCTGCAGACCATCGCCTTCATCCTGGTGATTGCGGCGCTGGTGCAGATGGTGGAGATCGTGCTCAAGAAGGTGAGCCCCAGCCTGTATCAGGCCCTGGGTATCTTCCTGCCCCTGATTACCACCAACTGCGCCGTGCTGGGTGTGGCCATCAACGTGGTTACCAAGCAGTTCTCCTTCGTTCCCGGCGGCATGCTCAACCTGGGTCAGGCCCTGGTGTATGCCTTCGCCACCTCCCTGGGTTACGGCCTGGCAATGGTCATCTTCGCCGGCATCCGGGAGCACCTGGCCCTGAACGAGGTTCCCAAGGCCTTCAAGGGCGTTCCCATCGCCATCATCAGCGTGGGTATCCTGGCCCTGGCCTTCATGGGCTTCAGTGGAATGGTTAAATAATTGAGAATTAGTACTAAAGCTGCTCCAGGATTTCTTCTTCTGTTACCAGGTTGAAATCCCCTACGATGGAGTTTTTGAGTTGAGCCGCAGCAACGGAGAAATCCAGGCCTTGCTGCGGCTTTCCTTTCCATTTTTCGGCCGCATGGATGTAGGCGGCCACGAAGGCGTCGCCCACGCCCACGGGGTCCACGATGGGCTGGATGTCGTAGATGCGGGAGGTGTAGATTTCCCCTTCGTACCAGAGCAGCGCCGTGAGCGTATGGTGGGCCGATGTCATCTGGTTCCTGAGACCCAGCATCATCTCCCGGCAGTGGGGGAACTGGCGGTGCATCTCGTCAAAATAGCGGCGGTAGGCTTCCATGTCCAACTTGGTATCGGCCTGCATGTGGTCCATGGGGATCTGCTTTACGCCGGTGGCCACTTCCCATTCATCCTGGTCTCCGAAAATGAAGTCGCTGTACTGCATGAGGGCGTTCAGCGTGCGGTGGGCATCGGCCCCCTCGTATTTCCAGAGGTTTTTCCGGTAATTGATGTCGCAGGTGATCCGGAGGCCCATTTCCTTGGCCGTGCGGACCGCCTCGAAGGTGGCTTCCGTGGCCGAGGGGGACACCGCGCAGGTGATGCCGGAGCAGTGGAAGATATCCGTGCGGCCAAAGATTTCCCGCCAGGGGAACATGCCCGGGGCCGATGAATAGAAGGACGAACCCTGCCTGTCGTATACTACCTGCCCGCGGCGCACGGAGGTGGCCGCCTCAAAGTAGTACGTACCCAGGCGCTCCCCGCCCAGCACTACGTCGCTTACGTCTATTCCCTGATAGCGGAGTTCCTGCAGGCAGGCCCGCCCCACGGCGTTGTCCGGAATGCGGGAGACATAACCCACGTGGTTGCCCAGCTTGGCCAGCGAAACGGCCACGTTGGCCTCTGAACCGCCGAAATGGCCTTCCCAGTCATAGCCCTGGCTCAGGCGCCGGGCTCCGTTTTTGGACCAGCGTTGCAGGATTTCTCCAAACGTTACGATTCTTTTCATGGACGAGGGTTTCTTTCCTGCAAAAATAGCGATTTTTTGCGGGTAAATCACTATTTTTGCGTAAACAAAAAAAGACGATAACCTCTTAGCTATGTATAATACTTCTTCTGTCCATGCCGATGAATTCATCTGCCACGATGAAATCCTGGAAACCCTGGAAGAGGCGGCCCGGGAAAGCCGCAATCCGGCCCGTGTGCAGGAAATCCTGGAAAAGGCTGCCCTTTGCAAAGGGCTCACCCACCGGGAAGCCGCCATCCTCATGGACTGTGAGGATCCGGCCCTGGAGGAACGGCTGTTCCGCCTGGCCGGAGCCATCAAGCAGAAATTCTATGGCAACCGGATTGTCCTGTTTGCCCCGCTGTACCTTTCCAATTACTGCGTGAACGGCTGTGTGTACTGTCCGTACCATGCCAGGAACCACAGTATCCCCCGCAAGAAACTGTCCCAGGCAGAGATTGAGGAGGAAGTCCGCGCCCTCATCCGTATCGGCCACAAGCGCCTGGCCGTGGAGGCGGGGGAAGACCCTGTCCACAATCCGCTGGAGTATATCCTGGACTCCATCCGTACCATCTATTCCGTGAACGAGGGTGGGAACTCCATCCGGCGGGTGAACGTGAACATTGCCGCTACGGACGTGGAGAGTTACCGGAAGCTCCGGGCGGCTGGTATCGGCACGTACATCCTTTTCCAGGAAACGTACAATAAGGAGCAGTATAAAAAGCTGCATCCCACGGGCCCCAAGAGCAATTATGAGTGGCATACGGAGGCCATGGACCGCGCCCAGGAGGGCGGCTGCGACGACGTGGGTATCGGCGTACTCTTCGGCCTGGCCGGGTATCGTTACGAGCTGGTGGGGCTGCTTATGCATGCGGAGCACCTGGAGGCCCGTTTCGGGGTGGGACCGCACACCATTTCAATGCCCCGCATCTGTCCGGCCGATGACATCTCCCTGGGAGATTTCCCGGATGCCCTTCCGGACAGCATCTTCCGGAAACTGGTGGCCGTGCTCCGGATTGCCGTACCGTACACGGGCATGATCATTTCCACCCGGGAAAGCGCCCGGATGCGGGAGCAGCTGCTCCACTGCGGCATTTCCCAGATCAGCGGCGGGTCGCGCACCAGCGTGGGCGGCTATACCAGCGAAGAGCGGCATAACGAAACGGCGCAGTTCGACGTGTCGGATACCCGTCCGCTGGACGATGTGGTGCGCTGGCTCCTGGAGAATGACCATATCCCTTCCTTCTGCACCGCCTGCTACCGGGAAGGACGCACGGGAGACCGCTTCATGAGCCTGTGCAAGAGCGGGAAAATCAGCCTCTGCTGCACGCCCAACGCCCTTATGACCTTAAAGGAATACCTGGTGGACTATGCGTCTCCCGCCACCCGGGAGGTGGGTGAACGGCTCATTCAGAAGTGCCTGGCCGATGTCCCCGAGGGCAAGGTCCGGGACATTTGCGCCCGTCACCTCACGGAGATTGAGAACGGTGCCCACGATTTCAGGTTCTAACACATGGAAAGGCTCCACATAGCGTTCTTCGGCCCTCCCAACAGCGGGAAATCCACGCTGGTCAATACCTTGGCCGGTCAGGAGGTTTCTTTGGTGAGCCCTGTGCCGGGCACAACCACGGACCCGGTGCGGAAGGCTATCGAACTGCCCGGTCTGGGGCCCTGCGTGCTCATAGATACGGCCGGCTTGGACGATGCGGGGGTCCTGGGCCCTGAACGCTCCCGCCTTACTCGCCGCATCCTGGACGAAACGGATTTAGCCGTGGTTCTGGATCCTGTCATCCCCAGCCTGATGGGAGAGTTGGAACGGGCCGGCATTCCCGTGGTGCGTTACGCACGGGGGCAGAGCAGGGAGTCCCTGCTGGAACAGCTTGCGGCCGCCGCCCCCGGGGAGCAGGAGAAATACCTCACCGGGAATCTGGTGAAAGCCGGTGACAAGGTGCTGCTGGTAATGCCGCAGGACAGCGAGGCACCCAAAGGCCGTCTCATCCTGCCGCAGGTGCAGGTGCTCCGGGAACTGCTGGACCGCGGCTGCGTTCCGGTGTGCTGCACTCCGGAATCGCTGCCTGCTGCGCTTAAGGACATGACGCCCAATCTGGTAATTACGGATTCCCAGGTGTTTAAACTGGTGAACCAGACCATTCCTCCGGAGTGGCCGCTCACCTCCTTTTCCATCCTTTTGGCGGCGATGAAGGGGGATATTCGGGCGTTTGTGGAAGGAGCCGGGGCCATCGGCCGCCTGAAGGACGGAGACCATGTGCTCATTGCCGAAGCCTGCACCCATGTGCCAGATACGGAAGATATCGGCCGGGTAAAGATTCCTGTGCTGCTCCGCAGGAAAGCGGCCGTTTCCATCGATATCGCTGCCGGGAACGATTTCCCGGAAGACCTGTCGCCTTACAGCCTAATCATCCACTGCGGCGCCTGTGTGGCTGGCGGCGCCCTGGTGCGTTCCCGCATAAGAAAGGCACTCCTTGCGGGAGTGCCCATCACCAATTACGGAATCGCTATCGCCCGGTTGCAGGGGATGCTGGAAAGGGTTTCCCTTCCTTAATCCTCGAACTCGGCAACAATCTTCTTGATGTCGGAGGGATTCAATCGGCCATAGACTTTCTCGCCGATGGTGGCCACCGGCGCCAGGCCGCAGGCACCCACGCAGCGAAGGCAGTCC
>JAEEGK010001967.1_pt1 | contig 51519 bp, 28 predicted proteins | sample 8958771 | NCBI WGS metagenome assembly JAEEGK01 (sample SAMN16246547, study PRJNA631951) | gut metagenome | biome: gut microbiome; feature: rumen; material: SC-attached | host: Bos | place: Iran: Karaj | collected 2018-10 | reverse complement strand
TCAACCCCGACGGTACGCCTAACACTGCTCACTCATTGAACCCCGTACCTTTCATCTATGTGACGAACAACAACAGCGCCACAGTGAAGGACGGTCGTCTGGCCGATGTTGCTCCTTCAATCCTGCACATCATGGGACTGGAGCAGCCTAAGGATATGACGGGTGAGAACCTGATTAACGATTAAGGGTTAACGGTTATTAATTAACGGTTAAAATAGAAAAAGATGGGGGCTTCAAATTGAAGTCCCCTCTTTTTTGTATTGTATGGCCAGCATCGTGAGGTCGTCGCTCTGCTCAGCCTCACCGGCAAAGAAGTGGACGGCAGCCGTCATGCGCTGAATGAGTGGCATGGGCTCACACTCGCCTTTGGCTAACTGCTCTTCAGCCAACTGCAGAATCTGTTCTTCACCAAACTGCTGATGGTGAAGATTCTCTGCCTCGTTGAGACCATCAGTATATAGGAAGATGGTGGTTCCTGGAGCGATGGTGGTTTCCTGCGGAACGAATTCCCAATCCATGAGACCAATAGGAAGGTTGGACTCGCAAGGCAATACACCTACACCCTGCCCTATCAGCAACGGAGAGTCGTGGCCAGCATTGCAATAGCTCAAATAACCCGTCTGCAGGTCGAGGACACCTATAAACATCGTCACGAACATATTCATGTCATTGCCATCGCACATCGACTCGTTGAGTGCCTTGGCGATGATATGCGGCTCAACGATATGGCCAGAGACATTATGGAACAGTGAACGAGCCACTGCCATAAACATAGAGGCAGGAATGCCCTTGCCACTGACATCGCCAATACAGAAGTATAGTTTCTCGTCGCGGATAAAGAAGTCGAAGAGGTCGCCACCAACGGCCTTAGCTGGCGTCAGCTGTCCGTAGATATCGACGTCGTCGCGCTCAGGATATGGCGGGAAGGTCTTGGGTAGCATCGACATCTGGATGGAGTGGGCAATGTTCAGTTCACTCTCGATAACTGCTTTTTCGGCAGTGGTGGTCTTCAGTTGCTCTGTATATTCAGACAGCGAATGCTCCATCTTTTCAAAGGAGTCGCGCAACTGATGTATCTCATCACGGCTCTTTAGTTGTGGCAGCGCAGACTTGAAGTTACCTTTTGCCACATCGTTGGCAGACAAGGCCAATAATCTGATGGGCAGAGAGGCTTTCTTGATAGCTCGGTCAGTAGTAATGAGAACTACCACCATACTAATTATAATAAAGAAAAGACCAATACCGACAAATATACAGGAAATGATTTCTACGAATAATTGTCGAATCACCATACTAACTGTCCAAGGAGTGCCTTCTACTGGTCGATAATCAATCCATACTTCGTTATTTTCCAGTTCGATCTCCATCTCACCACTAAAGTCATTTTCCCTATATTGGATAATATCAGCACAGACATTATCAGGATCATTGGTGACATCGTCTTGGAACTTTTTATTGATGACACGACTCTTGTCTGGATGTGCCAAGTAGGTACCCGTAGAGTCAACGACAAAAGAATACCAGAGCTTCTTCTTTTTAGACGATTTCTGGTCATCTGCGACGTCCTTTTCAGAAACATCGATAAATGTCGATAACGAGCTACTGAGCCTATCAAGCGATAAATCGACGCCCAATATCGCGACGACATGCTGTTGACGATTGCGGATAGGCACTATGTAGGATACTAATGGGGTCTCTTTGTCCATGCCCTCGAAGAAAGGCTTCGACCAGTAGGCAGAGTCTGATTTGATAGCCTCAACGAACCAGTCGGCATGGAGATAATCATGCTGTTTGTCGCCAACACTCATCATCTCAACGATATTACTGTCACGACGTACGGCGTAGGGACAGAACCAATGACCTTTCTGTGGATAATAGTTATCTACGAAGCTGATACCACAACTGCGGACGCACTCATTCGTACGAACCATGCGCTCCATGATATTGAACAGTTTATCAGGATTGTCTAGGTTCTCTTCAACGAAAGGAACGGTATTATTGGCAGCCACCATGACTTCCGACGTCACACGACGCACCTCTTCATATTTTCCATTTGTAAATTGCTCAAATAAGGAAATAAAAAAGACACCGAATAGAAGATAACCAACCGCAAACAATATTAGCATAGGTATGCCCATAAATATCAGCATACGGAGTATGACGCGGCGTGTCAACCGATCGGAGAACGATTTAGGATAGGGATTGTCTGACTTCTTCCAGAGCCTTGATAACAGGTTTTTAAGCATGGTTTCTTATTAGTTTATTATATTATGTTTGTTCTTCGGGCATCTCATCATCCAGATGGTTACTCCACAAGTATTTCTTCGTCTCATGTGCAGCCACACCGCTCAACAGCAGGAGTGCGATGAGGTTAGGGATAGCCATCAGTGCATTCATGCAGTCGGCTATGTTCCAGATGATATCCAGATTTATAATACTGCCAAAGAACAAAGCAACGATATAGAGGATGCGATAAAAGCGGTTGATACGATGACCTTCGATGTAGTTGACGGCACTCTCACCATAGTAGCTCCAGCCCAGAATGGTGCTGAAGGCAAAAGTCAGGATGCCAAAGGTCAGCAAGGGAGCACCGACATAGGGAATCTTTGAGAAGGCGACCTTCGTCAGGGCAGCACCATCAGCATAGGTGATATCCGGATAGGCAAGGATGCTACTGACGAGTACGAGTCCTGTCAAGGCACAGATGATGACCGTGTCCCAGAACGTACCCGTACTGCTGACCAACGCCTGACGGACAGGATTACGCGTCTGTGCTGCTGCCGCAACGATGGGTGCCGAACCCATACCGCTCTCATTGGAGAAAAGGCCACGGGCAATACCATAGCGGGCTGCCATCATGACCGTTGCTCCCACAAAGCCACCACCAGCAGCGGAGGGATTGAAAGCCGCATCGATGATAAGCTGTACAGCCGGCCATACATAGTCGTGATTGATGCAGAGGATGACGATACAGCCCAACACATAGAGCACGGCCATGAAAGGCACAAGGACAGTACATACACGGGCTATGGCCTTGACACCACCAAGAATAACTGCCGCCGTCAGCAAACAGACCACAATACCGATGACCCACGTTTCGATGCCAAAGGTTTCGTGAGCCAGTAAAGCAATGCTGTTGGCTTGAACGGTACAGCCAATGCCAAAGGATGCCAATGCCGTAAAGACGGCAAAGAGGATGGCTAGCCACTTCATGTGCAGACCACGCTCCAAGGCATACATCGGACCACCATACATCTGTCCGTTGTCTGCCTTGACACGGTATTTCACAGCCAGCAGTCCTTCTGCGTATTTCGTCGACATGCCGAAGATGCCTGTCAACCAGCACCATAACACGGCACCAGGACCTCCCAGCGCTACGGCTGTTGCTACACCGACGATATTACCCGTGCCAATGGTAGCGGCCAGTGCAGTAGCCAACGCACCAAACTGGCTGACGTCGCCTGCTGCCCCTGGGTCTTTCTTCACTGACAGGCGAATGCCTGTGAACAGCTTTCTTTGTGGGAAGCGCAGCCTGACAGTCAGGAACACATGGGTTCCCAACAGCAGGATAATCATCGGCCATCCCCACAGGAAGCCACTGACCAGTGAGAAAAACGCATTTATCGTCTCCACGCAGTCACATGATATTATGCAAACTTAATCGTACCCTGAATAGGTTCTGGCTGTGCCTCTTGCTTCTGCTGAGGTTCCTCGCCACTGGCCTGCTGATAGATGCTATCAAGTATCTCGCGGGTACGCTTGTAGGTAGGAGTCTGCTCTACGGCAGAGATCACATCGTCGTTATCCAAATCCTCTGGACGGAACAGGAAGATATGCGGACGACGCTTGTAGCGCTTGCTGGAGCCATCACCACCATAGAAACGGTTGCGGCGATCCTGGCGCTGGGCTTCCTTCTCCTGCTCAGCGGCAATGCGTGTTGCCTCCTCCTGAGTGTTATGACGCTGGCGGTGGCTTGACATGCCATCGACGCTATCAATACCGAAGCCGGTAGCAAGAATGGTGACTTTCACCTTCTTACCCAGTTCGGGGTCGGTAGCCAAGCCCCATTTAATCTCGAAGTCATTGCCAAACTTACCCATGAAGTCATTGACATCGTTCATCTCCTCCATCATCAGCGACTCCTTACCATCCTTACCACCAGAGAAAGAGATGGAAAGGAGAATCTTCTTGGAGTTGAAGACATCGTTCTCATTGAGCAGCGGAGAATTCAGAGCATCTTCGATAGCCTTGCGCACACGGCCTTCGCCTTCACCGTAACCAGTTGACATGATGGCAACGCCACCGTCCTTCAATACGGTCTTCACATCATTGAAGTCGAGGTTGATGAGACCATGAACGGTGATAATCTCAGCGATAGACTTGGCTGCAACGCTCAGCGTATCATCAGCCTTACCAAAGGCATCAAGAACTGTCAGTTCAGGATAGATCTCGCGCAGACGCTCGTTGTTGATAACCAACAGGGCATCGACATGCTTCTGCATCTCCTCAACGCCATCCAGTGCCTGGTCAATCTTACGGTCACCCTCAAAACGGAAGGGAATCGTTACGATACCTACTGTCAGGATACCCATCTCCTTAGAGACACGGGCAATGACGGGGGCAGCACCAGTACCAGTACCACCACCCATACCGGCAGTGATAAACGCCATACGGGTTCCATCAGTGAAGAGACCCTTGATGTCCTCCAGACTCTCCTCAGCGGCAGCACGAGCACGCTCAGGACGGTTACCGGCACCAAGGCCCTCCTTACCCAATTGCAGATGCACGGGAACTGGTGAATCGTTCAGCGCCTGATTATCAGTATTACAAAGCACGAAAGTCACATCGTGAATACCTTCGCGATACATGTGGTTGACGGCATTACCGCCACCGCCACCAACACCAATCACCTTGATGATGCTGTTCTCCTTTTCGGGTTCACCGAAGTCGAGCAATATGTTGTTGTCCATACTTTTTCTTTTTTTCGTTATTACGATATTACGTTATTACGATATTTCGAAGTTTCGAAGTGTTATTCTTCTTCCTTCACAATTTCGGTAGCAGCCTTCTTCAGCCAGCGTCCGAACTTGCTCAGCGGACTGTTGCGGCGACGCTCCTCAGCCTCTTCGCGAGCGATACGCTCAGCCTCCTCACGGGCAATACGCTCCTCCTCTTCCTTCTTGAGACGAGCCTCTTCTTCCGCACGACGAATCTCCTCAGCAGTGCGTACCACACCGGCAGGCGTCTCTGTGGCCTGACGGGCACGGCGTTGTTCGAGGGTATCAGCAGGAGACTGGCGCTGAGCAGCAAAGAGATCGCCGTTGGGATCGTACTCACCACCAGCACAATTGATATCGCCCTTAGCCAACAGACCCAGAACGGTGTTCATGCGTCCGTCATGAGCTGTTACCTCAGGAATCTGTGAGGTAATGGTCTGTGTCACAAACTTGGCGATACGAATCTTGTCAATATGCGTATAGTTCTGGAAGGCTTTCTCGATTTCCTTCATATTCGAACCACCACCAGTGAGGATGATACCACCGAGAAGCTTGTCGCAGTAATCTTCAGGAACCTGGCACCACACGTTGGCGATAATCTCCTCCAGACGACCTTCAACAATCTCGATGAATTTACGGCACTCTACCTGACGATCCTGATCGATAGAATACTTCATATTGTTGTCTATCTCGTTATTCTCGGTATAGGCACAACCATACTTAATCATCATCTGCTCAGCAACACGTTCCTCCATCTGGAGTGAGGCAATATCCTTCACGATGTTGTTGAAACCAAGAGGAATGACTGCCAGATGACGCAGGATGTTCTTGAAATAGACACTGACTGTTGTCGTGTCAGCACCTAAGTCTACCAAGGCACAACCAGAGCGGCGCTCTGCCTCTGTCAGCACGCTGTCAGCGAGTGCCAAAGGAGCGAGGTACATCTCAGCGACATTGATCTCTGCATTCTCAAAACACTTGTTAAGATTCTTGTAGAAGGTCTTACGCTGCAGAATGTTCAGGAAATTGCCTTCGATATGCGAGCACTGAATACCAACGGGATCGAGCTGATACTGGGCATCGACCTTGTACTCCTGTACGGCAGCATCGAGGATTTCCTGGTCTGGATAATTGATGTTGCGGTTAGCATCCATCAATTCAATAACCATGTCTTGCGTAACAACGCTATCGTCAGTAATGTCTTTGGCGATGACGTTGTGAATAGAGCGGATAGACTGACCAGCAACACCCACATAAACCTGTGTGATGGTCGTCTTCAATTGCTTTTCCAGACGGCTGACGATATTCGTCAGACACTGGGCGGTCTTGTCGATGTTGTAAACCACACCCTTGCGGATAAACGACGAAGAATCCTCCTTGACACTGGCCAGCACCTGAATGCTGCCGTCGAGGTTCTTCTTACCCGCGATACCGGTCATCTTTGATGACCCCAGCTCGATAGCTACGATGAATTCCTTTGGCATCTCTTACGTATTTTAGATATTATCTTTTTTTGCAAATAATCTGATTGTCAAACTCAATATTGATATAGGAGTACTTGTTCCAGCCAGCCTTGGAGAGTCCATATTTATAGAATTTCTCCAGACGCGCCAACTTTCGTTCAAGGTTAGAGGGACTGCCGAGATAGACGATATGGTCACCAACACGTGGCACCATCTCAATAGAACCGTCGGCCAACACATTAAGCTGCTCTACCTGATTACCCCACAGCGGAGAGTTCAACAGATAGCAGCCGATATCTTTCAGAACCTTTTGGGCGTATTTCTGATGAATGGCTCCTGTGGCTATCACCAAGTTGCTGGCAAAGTGTGTGTTCGGCATGATGTTACCATGCTCATCGACATAGTAGTCGTCACCATTGTCAGCCTTGACACGCATAACAGGCAGACGTTGGTCAATAGAGATATTGATATGGCCTGTCTGCGTCTTGTAACACTGGGCATTCTTGACGAAAGGATTCTTCTGGAGCTGTTCCTCGATGTTACGCACATCAACTTGATTCATCTGGTCACCGACAGGATAGCATCGTGAACGCTGGAGCAAGTTTTTTATCTCCTCCTGATCCAGAAAACCCTTGACGGAACCATCTTCGATATGAATATTAACCTCACGACACACGTTGTCTGACTCATCAGGACAATTAAATGCCGTGATGGCCAGTACAAGGTAGACAGCCAGTGCGATGTCTGCCAAGACAATAGCTGATTGTTTCCAGTTGATAGTCACTATTCAAGCAATTATAGATGAGCCTTTTCTTTTAATATTCTTGCCATCTCAGGTACCTGGTTATCCAGATCGCCAGCTCCCAAGACGATAAGCACGTCGAACGAGTGCTCCTTGACGAATGTCAGCACCTCATCCTTGTTAATCATCTGCTTCTCGATACCTGGACGCAAGTTGTCATAGATGAGCGCCGACGTAACACCCTCAATGGGTAACTCACGGGCGGGATAAATTTCGGTGAGGATAACCTCATCGAGCAAACTCAACGCATCAGCGAAATCATGATAGAAGTCGCGAGTACGTGTATACAGATGTGGCTGGAAGATGGCCGTAATCTTACGGTTCTTATACAACTCACGGATACTGCGTGCACTCTGCAGAATCTCCTTAGGATGGTGGGCATAGTCGCTCAGGAAGACCAGTTTGTCGGTCTTAATCTTAAAGTCAAAGCGACGCTCCACACCACTATAGGTCATCAGACCTATGCGGAGCTCCTCAGCAGTGCATCCTGCCAACTGAGCCATCGCCATGGCAGCGATGCCATTCTCAATATTGATGGGTACAGGCTGTCCCAGTTCGATATTCTTCACCGACTCAATGGGTGAGATGAAGTCAAAGGTAATCTCGCCATTCTCAATGCGGATATTCTCTGCATGGAAATCGCCCTCGGTCAAGGCATAGTCATAGCGACGTACACCTGCGGGCAGGTTCTCCTGCATTTCCAAGCCACGATGGATAATCAATGCACCTTCGGGTTGAATCAGTTCCGTATAGTGACGGAAACTCTCCAGATAAGCCTCCTTGGTACCATAGATATCCAGATGGTCGGGGTCTGTCGATGTGATAACCGTCATATAGGGTGACAACCAATGGAACGAACGATCGAACTCGTCAGCCTCAATAACTACATAGTCTGAGTCAGAGAGGATATAATTCGTTCCATAGTTCTTGGAGATACCACCGAGAAAGGCGTTACAGTCCAGATGACTCTGGTGCATGATATGGGCACACATCGTCGAGGTTGTAGTCTTGCCGTGGGTACCTGCAACACACAAGCCCTTGTGCTGACGGGTCAACGTACCTAACACCTGTGCACGCTTCTGTATCTCGAAACCATTCTCACGGAAGTACACGAGTTCTTGATGGTCGGCAGGAATTGCTGGTGTATAGATGACGAGACAATTCTCTTTCTTACGACAGGTATGAGGAATCTCGTTGACATTCTCCTCGTAATGGATGAGCATGCCTTCCTTCTCCAGTTGGCGGGTCAGCGTGCTGGGTGTCTTATCGTAGCCGGCAACCACCAGACCACGCTTGATGAAATAACGGGCAATGGCACTCATGCCGATGCCACCGGCTCCTACAAAATATACTGCTTTGATATCTTTCAGTTCCATAATGGGTTTAATGGGTCTAATGGGGTTAGTGGGCTTGTTCAGCCAGTTTTATAACTTCTTTTGCGATGATATCTGCTGAGTCGGGCAATGCCATCTTCAGGATGTTCTCACTCAGACTCTTCAACTTTTCTACGTCCTTGACGGTATCAACAGCCATCGGCAACAACAGTTTGTCGGCCTCACGATCCTTGACATAAAGAGCTGCCTGCTTGTTGACAAGAGCCATTGCATTCTTTGTCTGATGATCCTCTGCAACGTTGGGGGAAGGTACCAGAATAACAGGTACACCCAACAAACAGAACTCACTGATGCTTCCCGCTCCGGCACGACTGATAACGAGGTCGGCAGCCTTATAGGCAGCACCCATATCTGCAATGAAGTCAGTAACAACGAGGTTGTCAGGCTTGCTATCTTTCAAACGTTCGGCAATCTCTGCACTATAGTATTTACCTGTCTGCCAGATAAACTGCACATCAGGATTCTGACGAATAAGATCAAGATGCTGCAGTACGCTCTCATTGATAGTACGGGCACCCAGGCTGCCACCCACCAACAGAATCGTCTTCTTCTGAGGGTCAAGACCAAAGGTCTTTACAGCCTCCTCATGAGTAACTGTAGTATCGAGTAACTGCTGACGAACAGGATTACCTGTCAGCATGATCTTCTCAGCGGGGAAGAAACGCTCCATACCCTCGTAAGCCACACAAATCTTAGCGGCATGCTTGGCAAGGGTCTTATTAGCCAGACCAGCATAGCTATTCTGCTCCTGTAGCAGAGTGGGAATACCCAAGGCATTGGCAGCACCCAATGCTGCACTGCTAGCATAGCCTCCTACACCTACTGCAACCTGCGGCTGAAACTGACGGAGCAGTTTCTTGGCCATATGTTTACTACGCAGATAGTCGATGGCCACTCCTATGTTACCCAACTTCCACAACGGACGCAGGAAACCGCGAATAGGCAGGCCCTCAATATCATAGCCGGCAGCCGGCACACGCTGCATCTCCATACGACCTTGTGCACCGACAAACAGAATCTTGGCATCAGGGCGCAAGGCCTTGATAGCATTGGCAATAGACACGGCTGGAAAAATGTGACCACCCGTACCGCCACCACTGATAATGACTCTTAACTCGTTACTCATATAGCTTTATTTTCTTCTTTATCCAATTTTTGTTTTGCAGAGCGGCTGACACTCAGTATCGCACCGATATAGGCACAGTTAATAATGGTCGATGTACCTCCCTTAGAGATGAGTGGCAAAGGCTGACCGGTAACAGGTGCCAAGCCTACAGCAACCATCATATTGAACGTGGCCTGAATGACCAGCAATAATCCCAAGCCCATGGCAAGGAATGCCGGGAAGTTATTCTCGCACTTGCTGGCAATACGTGCACAACGGTAGAGCAGGAAGATATACAGACACATGACCACAAAGGCGCCGACAATACCAAGTTCCTCGATAATGATGGCGTAGATGAAGTCAGAGAAGGCCTGCGACAAGAAGTCACGCTCTGTACTCTTACCAGGGCCCTTACCGATAACACCACTCGACACGATGGCAATATTTGCATGAGCCACTTGCGCATCCTTGTCAAGGTCGTATTCCTGGGGAGAAGGTTTAGGTTTACCAAACTTCATGATACGACTCTTCCACGTATCTGCACGGTGGAACATCTTCTCGATAGCATTCTTTTTCTTCGGCTGCTGATCCGTAACCTGTTCTGTCTGTGCCAACTGTTCTTCCTCAGCACTGGTGTCGTGACCCACGAGCATCACCATAGAGAGTGCAAAGACGACAAAGACAATAATGATAGCGGCCAATTTCGCCAACTGTCGGATAGGCACCAAACCAATGAACATCATCAGATAAACCACAGCAAAAAGCATGGCGGCTGTTGACAAGTTCTCCAGGCCTATCAGGAAACAAGCCGGTATCGTGATGCGCATAATCCATTTGAAGGTGTTCTTGTCGGCACCATCATCACGCTGCATGGCTGCCAGCACCTGTGCCACAGCCAACACGATAGTACCCTTGGCTATCTCTGACGGCTGGAAGGTGAAGCCAAACAAACTAATCCAACGACCAGCATCGCCCACCTTAGTACCCGCCAGCAGTACCCATAGCAAGGTGACTGCCGAGATGAGCATCAGGAAGGGTGTCATGAGTTTGAAATAGCGGCAAGGGATATTCAAGGTGATGATGGCTACCAACACACCTACCATGATTGTACCGGCATGATAGATGATAGGGCCAATATAGTTCTGGCTCTTATAGGTAAGTCCGCTGGATGCTGAGAACACCTCGACGATACTCACCATACAAAGGAAGAAGAAGATCATCCAGACAACCTTGTCTCCCTTGAAGATATTGCCTATTTTCTTATTCATAGATTCCTTGCCAATTCCTTGAATTGTTCACCACGGTCCTCCATGTTCTTAAAGAGGTCGAACGACGCACAACAGGGTGATAGCAATACGGTCATACCTGGTTCTGCCATCTCATAGCAGGCCTGTACGCACTCCTTCATAGAGTGAGTATCGCGCACTGGGATGCCTAATGCATCGAAGTTGTCGTGCAACTTCTGATTATCTGCGCCGAGGTACACCAGACCAGCACACTTCTCCTTGACAAGTGGCTTGATGGGGTCATAGTCGTTACCCTTATCCTTACCACCAATAATCAGGATGGTCTTGGTCTTCATAGACTCCAACGCATACCAGCAGGCATCAACATTGGTAGCCTTTGAGTCGTTGACATACTGCACACCACGCACGGTGCACACCTTCTCAAGACGATGCTCCACGCCCGGGAAATCGCTGAGCGACTGACGGATGACATCTTTCTTGATGCCAGCGATATTGGTAGCAATACCTGCTGCCAGCGAGTTGTAGATATTATGCTTGCCTGTAAGACTCAGGGCCTCCTGTTCCATATTGAACGGCTCTGGCTGTTCGATGGTATATTGACCAGCCTCAATATAACCGATAGAACCCTTCTCCTTCAGCTCTGAGAACGGATACTGGATGGCCTTGATATCGTACTTCTCCAACTCCTTCTTGATGATGGGGTCGTCGTTCCAGTAGATGAAGGCATCCTGCGGTGTCTGATTCTGGATGATACGCATCTTTGCATCAACATAGTTCTGCATCTTGAAATCATAACGATCCAGATGGTCAGGAGTGATATTCAGCAAAATGGCAATATTGGCACGGAAATCGTACATATTGTCTAGTTGGAAGGAGCTCAGCTCAATGACATAGTAGGCATGGGGATCCTCAGCCACCTGTAAAGCCAGTGAGTTACCGATATTTCCTGCGAGACCTACGTCATAGCCTGCATTCTTGAAAATATGATAGATGAGACTGGTGGTGGTGGTCTTTCCGTTAGAACCAGTGATACATATCATCTTCGAGTCGGTATAGCGACCGGCAAACTCTATCTCACTGATGATGCCGATGCCACACTCCTTAATCTTTACAATCATAGGAGCCGTATCGGGAATACCAGGACTCTTGATAATCTCGTCAGCACTGAGAATCTTCTCCTCAGTGTGTTGGCCTTCCTCCCAAGCAATCTGATGGTCGTCAAGCATCTTCTTATACTTATCACTGATTTTCGACATGTCGCTGACGAACACCTCGAAACCCTGTTTCTTAGCCAGTACAGCTGCTCCTGCACCGCTCTCTCCAGCTCCTAATATTACTATCTTGCTCATCTTACTTTCAATGTTATAATCGTTAATGCTGCCAATATAATCGTTACAATCCAGAAACGGATGGTAATCTTCGACTCATGGAACGGGCGACGCGGCCAACCCTTAAGAATATAGGTGCTGGTGGCATCGAGCTGTGAGTCGAGACGACGGAAAGTGTCGTGGATAGGCGTTGCACGGAACACACGCACACGCTTACCTTTTCTCTTCTGTATCTTAAACCACTGGGTCTGGATGATGACACTCAGACTCTCGATGAAGAAGATGCCGCACAGTATGGGAAGCAGCAACTCCTTATGGATGATAACGGCACAGACACCAATGATGCCACCGATGGCCAACGAACCAGTATCGCCCATGAATATCTGGGCGGGAAAGGCATTATACCATAGGAAACCAATCATGGCACCAATGAAGGCCGCCAGGAAGACTACCAGCTCCTGCGACTGCGGGATATACATGATATCGAAATAAGCCGCATAGACAATGTGTGACGACACGTAGGCAAAGATAGCCAATGCTACACCGATGATGGCTGAATTTCCAGCACACATACCATCCATACCGTCGTTGAGGTTCGCACCGTTCGATACCGCCGTAACAACCAGGATGGTCATGAAGACAAACAACACCCAACCAGCTGCCACCTTATACTTTCCGCAGAACGACATCACATCTGAATAGTTCAGGTTGTGGTTCTTGATGAACGGGATGGTCGTCTGCAACGACTTCACAGCCTCCGGTTTATGCTTGACGACTACCTCCTTATTCTGCTGCGGTACCGACACATTCTCACGGACCACGGCATCAGGACTCAGCCATAGCGTCAAGCCAACGATAAAGCCTATCGACAACTGACCAACAATCTTATAGCGCCCACTCAAACCTTCCTTGTTTTTCTTGAAAATCTTGATATAGTCGTCCATAAAGCCCAGGAAGCCCAACCATAATGTTGTACCAATCATCAGCAGCAGGTAGATGTTACGCATACGACCCAACAGGATAACGGGCACCAAAATGGCAACGATAATAATGATGCCACCCATGGTAGGCACCCCCTTTTTCTCAATACCAAAGGGATCGATGCTGGGGTCGCGGGCTGTCTCTGAGATGTTATGACGTTTCATCCACTTCACAAAGTACTCGCCAAACCATGCCGAAATCACCAACGACAGGATAAGAGCCAACAACGCACGGAACGAGATGTACGACCAGATGTGAGCACCCGGTATGTTGAACTGTTCCAGGAATCTGAAGATATAATATAACATGCTTTTATTTGACTATTTGACGATTTAACAATTTAACTATTCTCGCATTCAATTGTCCAATGGTGAAATGATTCAATTGTCCAATGTGAAGATTTCGCGAACAACCTCGCGGTCATCAAAATGGTGTTTCACACCCTTAACCTCCTGATAGTCCTCATGGCCCTTACCCGCAATCAGTATCACATCGCCCTTCTCAGCCATCATAGCGGCAGTACGAATAGCTTCCTTGCGGTCAACAATGCTGACTACCTTCTTCATCTGTTTCTGGTCAAGACCTGCCAACATATCGTTGATGATATCCTGGGGTTCCTCGAAACGAGGATTGTCGGAAGTGATGATGACGCGGTCGCTCTGCTTGACAGCCTCCTGAGCCATCAGCGGACGCTTACCTTTGTCACGGTTGCCACCAGCGCCACAGACAGTGATAATCTTACCTTGCTTTCCTTCCATCACCTCGTGGATGGCATTGAGCACATTCTCCAAGGCATCAGGGGTATGCGCATAGTCAACAATAGCTGTCACGCCTTCCTCTGAACGGATGGGTTCCAAGCGTCCTGCAACACTCTTCAAGGTGCTGAGCACCACGAGGATATCCTCTGGCTTCTTACCCAGCATAACGGCAGCGCCATAGACGGCCAACAGGTTAGACACATTGAACTTACCAATAAACTGTACACCAACCTCCTGGCCATTGATTTCCAGGTACATACCTTCGAAATGGCACTCGATGATACGAGCACGGAAGTCAGCCATGCGCTGTACGGAGTACGTCTTCACCTGTGCCTTACAGTTCTGTACCATCACGCTGCCGTTCTTGTCATCAGCATTGGTAATGGCGAAAGCATCCTTTGACAGTCCATCGAAGAAAGCCTTCTTGGCATCACGATAGTTCTCAAAGGTCTTATGGTAGTCCAGATGGTCGCGTGTCAAGTTGGTAAACAGACCACCAGCAAACTTCAGTCCGCCAATGCGCTGCTGAGCGATGGCGTGGCTGGAACACTCCATAAAGGCATATTCACAACCTGCCTCAACCATCTGGTGCAATAGTTTGTTCAGTTCTATCGGGTCTGGGGTCGTATGGTCAGCAGGAATAGCCTCGCCCTCGATGTAGTTGCACACCGTAGAGAGCAGACCGCACTTATGACCGAACTTGCGGAACATATTATATAATAAGGTGGCGATGGTTGTCTTACCATTGGTACCAGTAACACCCACCAACTTCAACTGCTGTGAAGGCTCGCCATAGAACACAGTTGCCACAGGACCCACGGCAGCCTCCGTAGAAGCCACCTTTACATAGGTGATGTCAGCGGTTTGCCCACTGAGGTCCTCGGGCAGGTCCTCGCACAGCACAGCCACAGCCCCCAGCTCCAGTGCTTTGGGGATAAAACGGTGACCATCTGTCTGTGTGCCTTTGATAGCCACAAAGAGATGTCCCTTCTCAATCTTGCGTGAATCGATATTCACACCAGTGATCTCTACTTCAGCATTACCAACTATGGCAATAGGCTTAACGTACTTCAGCAGTTCACTTAATCTCATATACCTTATTATATTATATAGTGTTTTTATTCTAATGTTAACGTGCATTCGCCATTCTTGACAACGGCACTGCCGGCAGGAAGGCTCTGATGCTTCACTTTGCCACGACCATGCAGTTTGACGCGCAGGCCATAGGTTTCCAACAGATAGACGGCATCCTTGGCACCCATTCCCGTCACATCGGGAACCGTGGTATCACTGACCTTGGTCTTCGACAGGGCTACACCATCGTGACGACGCACTGCACTACCCCAGATAGGATTACCATTCGAGTAGCTTCCACCCCAGTGTTTATTGGTCTTGACACCCAAATCAGAGAGGACCTGACTGGCAGCGGCAATATTTCCATTCTTCACGTCAGGAATGACAACGGAACGTTCATCGTAGGCATCGTCAACACGCATCTTCAGATGACGAGCCATCACACCCTCAGCAATATGGTGGAAGACGACACCACTCATACCGCCACCTGATGCCGGCAGACCAGTCTTCTTGATACAGACAATACACGTATAGCGCGGATCATCAGCAGGGAAGTATCCACAGAACGACAGCCAGTAACGGGTGACGCCGGAATGGTAGCTACCGTGCTGGTCGGCCACCTGTGCCGTACCTGTCTTACCAGCCACCTTAAACAACGGAGAACCAGCCTTTCGTCCCAAACCTTGGCTGACTACATGGTGTAGAATGGTCTGCATAGTCTTGATAGCCTGTGGCTTGGCAATACGCTCCTTGATGACTTCTGGCTCAAATTCGGCAATGGTCTCACCATTCTTGACAATCTTCTTGACGAAGCGTGGACGCATCATCTTACCATTGTTGGCGATGGCATTATAAAACGACACTGTGTTGATAGGTGCAATCTGCGTCTCATAACCGATAGACATCCAGGGAAGGGCTGTCTTGCTCCAGTTCTCATACTGGCCACGTTTGTTCTTGTGGGGCATGCGGATGCGAGGAGGCAGATAACCCACCAATGGAAGTTTCAGGTCTTCGTGGATACCTACGCGGTAGAGTCCCTTGACATAACGCTCAGGCTCCTTGCCATAGAACTTGTCGATAACATGACTGACACCGATGTTCGAACTGACCTCCAGCGTACGGGCTACATTGATATCGCCATAACCGCCACGACGCCAGTTATGGTCCTTCATCCAACGACCATGCATCTCCTGCACACCACTGCCCGTATGAATGATGTAACTGGTATCATTGGGGATTACACCATCGTCAAGAGCTACCAGGAACGAGGCGACTTTGAATACGGAACCAGGCTCACAGCGATAGCTGATGGCACTGTTCACAGCCTCTGCATATTGGTAGTTTTCAGGACTGTCACCCATGCGCATCATATTGACGATGGCCTTTACGTCACCAGTCTTTACCTCCATGAGGATAGCGACGCCCATCTCACCGTTGACGAGTTTCAGCTCGTCTATCAATGCGCGTTCAGCAATATCCTGCATGTTGACATCAATAGTTGTGACAATATCAGCACCATCGACAGGCAGCATAACGGGGATATTCATGTACTTGTTCAGTACCTTACGACGACCCGTAATACCGGGTGTACCTCGCAAGATGGAGTCGTACGACATCTCCAAACCGAAGTATGCAGAGTCCTTGGCACCGAACAAACCACCAATGGTACGCTTGGCCAACGAACCGAAGGGGCGGTTACGCGAGTTGTAGATCTCTTCCGTGAAACCACTCTTGTTCTTCGACATATTAAAGAAAGGCAGTGACTTCACTTCCATATAGGTATTGTAGTCGATGCGCCTCGGCCAGATATTCCACCAACGGGAGCCCATCTTCTGCTGACCAGTCTTCTTGTCGTACACCATCTTATGGCGACCTTCCTCCAAATTAGCTTTGAACTCCTCGGCCGTGCGCGTGGGGAATATACGGTGTAGTCCCTCACAGACAGAATCCACCTTCTCCAACCACAACGAGTCGTCCTCGAAGGCAGAAGCCTGGAAGTCCATAAAGATTTTATATTCCGGTATGGAGCTGGCCATCAACTGACCATCGCTGCTGAGGATATTACCACGATTGGGTTTCACCACCACACTATCTCGCTTCAGACGACCTGCCACCTCTGTCCAGTACTGTTTCTTGGCAGTCATGATATAGAAGGCTTTGCCGATGACAGCAAAACCGATAAGCGTCAGCACCAAGGCTATAGCCATGTAGCGCGGCATCACTTTATCATTGTCAAACTTGCTCATTCTGGTACTTCTATGATATAGGGTGGCTGGTCTGCCTGGTGCAGCAGCGAATCATTATTCTGTTTCAATATCTCTAAGACGTGACTCTCACGACACTTCTCTGTCAAACGGCTCGACGAACTCAATGCCCTGAACTTGGCATCCTTCAACTGCTGCTCCATCTTGTCAATGGTCAACATATCCTGCTGACACTGATAGCGGAAAGCTACATAGACCGTTGAGAAGGCCACAATCAGCACGAATAGCCAGATTTGTGAGCGTACCATCTCCGAAGTTAGCAGGTCACCACCAAGGATAGTACGCAGATTCAGTTGTGACGAAGGCTTGGGGTCTTCCTCACTCACTGTCTCCTTAATCTTCTTCAGCGTTTCCTTCAGGTCGCTCTCACCTTGACCATTCTCATCGGCCTTCACAGGTGCGTCACCCTCTTGGATAAGCTCTTCTCGTATCTTTTCGTCAGCCATATATCTCTGTTAAATTCTTTCTGCGATACGGAGCTTGGCACTACGACTGCGCGGATTCTCCGTCTGTTCTTGTTCACTAGGCACAGTCACCTTATTGACAGGTTTGAAGGGCGACTGAAAACGTCCGAAAAAATCCTGTTCCACCCGACCCTCTGCGTTGCCTGATTTCATCACGTTTTTCACAATGCGGTCTTCCAGCGAATGATAGGTGATGACACTCAGTCGTCCACCTTCTCTTAGCAAGCAAGTTGCACCCTTCAGCATCTCACGCAAGGCATCCATCTCGTGGTTCACCTCAATGCGCAGTGCCTGATAGATCTTTGCCATGTCTTTCTTCCACTGGTTGTTGGGACTATCCACCCGGATGCCCAGCACTTGCAACAACTGACCTGTCGTCTCTATGCGTTCCTGCTGACGAGCCTTCACAATGGCTCTTGCAATACGGCGGGCATCTTTCAGTTCTCCATAGAGATAGAAAACATCTGCCAACTGTTCTTCGGCATAGTCATTCAACACCTCAGCAGCGGTCTTACCAGCGCGATTGTTCATACGCATATCCAATGGGGCATCAAAGCGGAAAGAGAATCCGCGGGTCTCATCATCGAAATGGTGACTCGACACACCCAAATCAGCCAGCAATCCGTCAATATGTTCTACACCATAGTACTGCATCCAATTTTCTATATATCTAAAGTTGCTGCGTACGAAGGTGAATCTATCATCGTTAACGATATTTTTCTCAGCATCAGCATCCTGGTCAAAGCTATACAGATGACCTTTGGCACCCAGTCGTGAGAGTATCTCCCTGGAGTGACCGCCACCACCGAAGGTGACATCCACATAAACGCCATCGGGCTGAATATCCAGTCCGTCAACGCTCTCCCTGAGGAGAACAGGAATGTGGTATATCGACTCCATTTATAATTTTATGGGTTTTTATTTACCATTGTTGGCTGCTTCTTCCTCCACAGCCATCAGCTCTTCCAGCGCCTCACTGAATTCTTCAGGATTCATCTGGTGCTGTTCTGCCTGCTGACAACTCCATATCTCTATCGTATCGCCCATGCCCACGAACTTTACATCCTGATCAATATCAGCCATGCGCAGATAGCGCTTGGGAACAAGGAAACGACCATTACCATCGAGTGTCAACACCTCAACCTCGCTTACGAACTGACGGAACACCTGTTGGTGCTGCTTGTTCCAGCGATTCAAACGCTGACGCAAAGCATCCATCTGTTCATTCCACACACTTTCAGGATAGAGCACAAGGCAAGGCTGAAAAACATCCTTGCGCAACACCAAACGCACATCAGTAGTACCACTACCTCCAGCTTGCAGTATCTTACGGAATACTGCGGGCAGGAAAGCGCGTCCTTTGGCGTCCATCTTGGCTTCTATATTACCTAAAAATCGCATGCGTACTTATATAAAAACTAGTTTCGGATGCAAAGGTATACAATTTCCTCCACATTCCCCCACTTTTCCCCACTTTTTTTGAGTGAAAAGATGCAAAAGATTCCTTATTTGCGCAAATTTTCTTTAAAAGTGCAATTATTAGAACATTTTTCCGTATATTTGCATGCCATTAGTGCGAACAGAGAGAAATGGGACAGATAACAGAGAAGACTATCGACATCGACAGTATCCTGAAAAACAAGATGGGGACCAAAGCGAAATGGGTTCCCCGTCCTTTGGTGTCATGGCTTAAGCGCATTGCCCACCAGGATCAGGTAAACGCCTTCCTTTGGGAGTCGCGCGACAAGGTAGGAACACCTTGGTTGGAAGCTTGCGTGGAATATCTGGAGATGACACTTGAGGTGGAAGGCAAGGAGAACCTACCCGACCCTGCCGACGGACGTCTTTACACCTTCGTTTCTAACCATCCTCTGGGTGGTGAAGACGGTGTGGCTTTGGGCGCACTCATCGGACGTCATTACGACTCTCGCTTCCGCTATTTGGTCAACGACTTGCTGATGTACCTGCCCGGACTCGCTCCACTGTGCATTCCCATCAACAAGACCGGCAAGGCCAGCCGCAACTTCCCTGCTATGGTGGAAACTGGGTTCCAGAGCGACAACCACATGCTGATGTTCCCCGCAGGACTCTGCTCTCGCCGCCATGATGGCGTCATTCGCGACATTCCCTGGAAAAAGACATTCATCTCAAAGAGTGTTGAGTACCAGCGCGACGTAGTTCCCATCCACTTCGGTGGTCAGAACTCCAGCTTCTTCTATCGTTTAGCCAACTTCTCCGATCGTTTCCTGCCATTCAACCTGGCTATGCTGTTTTTGGTCGATGAAATGTACAAAAATGTGGGGAAAACGTTCCGCGTTGCCATTGGCAAGCCCATTCCCTGGCAGACCTTCGACAAAAGCAAAAGTCCGATGGAATGGGCAAAATATGTACAAGACATCGTCTATTCTCTTTAATCAAAAATACTTAACTCACAACAATAATGGAACAACCGATTATCCAGCCCATCTCAAAGGAAGTGCTTAAGAGCGAACTCACTCCCGACAAGCAGTTGCGTATGACCAACAAAAGCAACAACAAGATCTATGTCATCACGGCACATAATGCCCCTAACGTGATGCAAGAGATTGGTCGACTGCGCGAGATTGCTTTCCGTGAGGCTGGTGGAGGTACTGGCAAGGAGGTCGACATCGACGAATTCGACATCTGCGAGAACTGCTACAAACAACTCATCGTATGGAATCCTGAGGAAGAAGAGATTATCGGTGGTTATCGTTATCTTTGTGGAACGGATTGGGAATATGACGACAAAGGCCAACCCATCCTCGCCACCAGTCACATGTTCCATTTCTCCGAGCGTTTTATCAAGGACTATGCGCCTTGGACTATCGAACTCGGTCGTTCCTTTGTCTCCCTGCCCTATCAAAGTTCACGAATGGGTGCCAAGAGTCTGTTTGCACTCGATAACCTCTGGGATGGACTTGGAGCGCTAACAGTCATCAAACCCAACGTAAAATACTACTTTGGTAAGATGACGATGTATCCCAGCTACATCCGCAAGGGCCGCGACATGATTCTCTACTTTCTTAAGAAGCATTTTGACGACAAAGAGAACCTGATTATTCCGATGAAACCATTGGAATTAGAGACAGACCCCACTGAGTTGGCAGCACTTTTCTGCGGCAAAGATTTCAAGGAAGACTACAAGATTCTAAATGGTGAGATTCGCAAATTAGGCTACAACATTCCACCATTGGTCAATGCCTATATGGGGCTGTCTCCAACAATGAAACTGTTTGGCACAGCTATCAACTATGGTTTCGGTGACGTGGAAGAAACCGGCATACTGATAGCTATCGACGAAATCTTCGAGGAAAAGCGCAAACGCCATATCGACTCATTCATCCATGAACATCGTGACGAATTAGAACTGACCTCTGGCGCTAACAAAATCATCTATAAAGATAAGGAATAGGCGAGCATGAAGCATTACTATCAAGTCGCAGAACATACCTTCTCAGTAGAGATACCCGAAGAATCTAAACTTCTCGATGAAATGGGGCAATATGCTCCATTTTCTGTCGACGAGAGCGACCAAGTGGTTTTCTCATTACGTCTCGTTAAAAAGGACGATTTTCCTCAGACCGACGATATCACTACAGAGATGAACCAGGACGATGACGGCTCACAGATTCTGGCTGGTCAACTGCACGGAAAACCATACTTTGAGTTCCAACTATGGGGACGTTGTGCAGCACGCATGATCACGGACGACCGTTATCAACAAGCTGACGTCCTGCTAGTCGATGAGCCGCTGTTTGGCATCAATAATGCTCTGATGGTAATGTACGCCTTATCAACGGCCAATCTGCAGACTGCCCTCTTCCACTCCTCTGTAGTCAGTTGTGCAGGCTATGGTTATATGTTCTTAGGTAAGAGCGGCACAGGAAAGAGTACGCATTCCAGCTTATGGCTGAAGCATATCAGCGGTACCGAACTGGTCAACGACGACAATCCCGTAGTACGTCGGATGCCCGATGGATTCTATGTTTTTGGTTCTCCTTGGAGTGGCAAGACCCCTTGCTATCGCAATGTGCGCTATCCATTAGGCGGTGTTGTCCAACTGAGTCAGGCTCCTTATAATAAGATACAACGGTTGAGTCCCCTCATGGCTTATGCTGCACTGGTACCATCCATCTCTGGCAAGCGTTGGGACAAACATGTGGCTGAGGGACTCCACGAGACCGAGGATATGATGGCCAGTGAAGTGGCAGTATGGCACCTGGAATGTCTTCCCGACGCAGATGCCGCCCAACTTTGTTCTAAAACGATACGCAAGGCATGAATACGGTTTCCGATGACGAGATTATCAAGAGTGCCATCAAATTGGTTCATGAAGGCCTACGTGTCACCTTCCCTGTGAAGGGCTACAGCATGCTGCCGTTTATCATTGGCGGCAAGGAGAGTGTCGACCTCGTCAAACCTATTGACATACAGGTAGGACACGTCGTACTGGCATGGGTAGAAGGGTGTCGCTATGTGGTACACCGTATTATTCAGATAGATGGTGACAAGGTCGTGCTGATGGGCGATGGCAACATTGCTGGCGTAGAGCACTGCCTGCTCAGCGACGTTGCAGCGCTGGCCGTTAACGTCGTCACACCACAAGGCAAACACAACAACCTCTACGCCCCATGGCGCATCAAGGCCAGCCGCCTATGGTGGCGACTGCTCCCTATCCGTCGTTGGATTCTGGCCGTTTATCGACGGACATGGCTGAAAATCATGTCGTAAAGTCGTTATAACGTTATAACGAAATAACGAAACATCGAAATATCGAAATGTCGAAACATCGAAATAACGAAACATCGAAACATCGAAACATCGAAAAAAAAGAATATGAAACAGAAAGAAGGATTTGTACTGCGCACCGTCTGTGGCGAACACGTCATCGTAGGCGAAGGTCTGGGCACCATCGACTTTGGCAAACTCATCAGCCTCAACGAGACAGCGGCCTGGATATGGAAAAAGGCCGGTGAAATGGGAGATTTTAGCATCGACAGTCTTGCCCAAGCACTTTGCGAAGAATACGAAGTTGACGCTCAACAAGCCCACGAAGACGTCTCCAAGATGGTCAAGCAGTGGCAGGAACTGGGCATCGTCGAAGGCTAAAAGCCTATTGCTGAAAGCTAATAGCTAATGGCATGAAGTACGTCGTCTGGATCCTACGCAACATGGCAGGTATCAGGTGGAACACTCTGGTCCGTGTCTTAGTAGGCATCACACAAGTGATGCTGGGACTGGTCATGATCTGGTTCAGCAAACAGTTCATCGATGTGACCATCCGTACGGGCACCGACCAGGACGTCGTCTTCATGGTGGCTTTACTTGTCACACTGGTCATCACAGCCATCCTGTTGCGCCAGTCCTACTACTACATGTCCACGAAGGCCCATACGTACCAATCCAATAGTATCCGCCTACGCGTATTCAGCAGTCTGTTCCGTCGTCAGATGTACGAAGACCAGCTGCACTCCGGCGATGTCACCTCCCGTCTCTCCAAGGATATCGGTACCGTGGCAGATGTCACCACCTCGTTGCTTCCACAATTTGTGGTGACGGGTGTGCAACTCACTGGTGCCTTCCTGCTGATGTACTCCATGGACAGTCGACTGGCTTTGGCACTATTACTCGTCACCCCGTTCGTCGTAGCTTTCGGCAAGCTGTTTGCCCATCGTTTGCGTGATATGACACTTGACATTCGCAAACAAGAGAGCACCATCCAGATGCAGGTTCAGGAAGGCATGGAACATAACGCTGTATTACGTTCACTGGGTAGTGAACAATGGGTAACTGACCGTCTCAGTGATATGCAAGACCAATTGATGGGGCGTGTCTTACGTCGCACACGTTTCACCGTTGTCTCTCGACTACTGCTAGCCTTCACCTTCAGTCTGGGTTACCTCATGGCGTTTGTATGGGGAGGTCTGCAACTGCGTGCAGGCGTCATCACCTTTGGCGTCATGACCTCGTTCCTTCAGTTGGTAGGACAGATTCAGCACCCTATTCTCAACATGCTCAACATGATGCCACAGTTCTTCTATGCTACAGCAAGTATCGACCGTCTGGAGGAACTGACAACAACCCAAGAAACGACAAGCAGCACAGAAGAACATCAAATTACAGGGGCCGTAGGTATCACAGTACGTAACGTCAGCTTCACCTATGCCTCTGGCGACCGTGCCGTGCTGAATAATTTCTCTCACGACTTCCGCCCAGGCACCAAGACAGCCATCATGGGAGAGACAGGTATCGGCAAGACAACTCTTTTCCGTCTGATGTTGGCATTCATCAAGCCCAATGCCGGTGAAATCGCTATTTTTGGCGAAAGCCAACAACCTATACCCGTTGATGAGCATACCCGAAAACATCTTGTCTTCGTACCCCAAGGCAATACCTTGATGAGTGGCTCTGTGCGCTACAATCTCCAACTGGCACGTCCGGAGGCCACCGACGACGAACTCCGTCAGGTACTCCATGTAGCTATGGCCGACTTCGTTTACGACCTTCCCAATGGTATTGACACCCAGTTGGGTGAGCGAGGCATCGGACTCAGTGAAGGGCAGGCTCAGCGCATAGCCATTGCTCGTGGTTTGTTACGCCCTGGCGGTATCCTTCTTCTCGATGAAATCAGTTCTTCTCTCGACGAGCAGACCGAGCATGAACTCTTCATCCGTCTCTTCGACTACTGCCATGACAAGACGATGATTTTCATCACCCACCGTCCTGCCGTCAGCCAGCTCTGCGACGACATCATCCGACTACAAGAATCGTAAACTCCGCTTCTTCTGTGCCGTCTGCGTCACATCATTATTCTTATTCTACCCTCTTACCTATCGACACGTTACCGTTTCCAGTAACCTCCGCATGGTTTCCACCACCATAGACATTGCCACGAATATCAACACCCTGGACGTCCAACTTCTCGTAATAGGTGGTTCCATCAACGGCTACATCAGTGGATGCAGTAGCAGTATAGACAAATGGGCTGGCTGTGGTTCCTGCTCCGGAACGAGTGTACAAGCCACTCACTGTCTCACCTACGGTAACCTGTTTTACTACATAAACCACATCGAGGGTAGCAATGTTGACAGTCGTGTTACCTATGACCTTTGCTGCATTGCCGCCACCAAAGACATTACTGATGGCTCCCATCTTGCCTTTGGCATGTGAGGGAATAGGATAGTTGTTAGGCGTTTTCGCATTCTCACCGACAATGGACTCATCCTTATCATAGTATTTACCGTAGGCCTCATTGACGTTCACGGTAGGATTACCCACCATGACAGCGGTCTCACCATATCCACCACCATAGATATCACCAATACTTGTAAACGACATCACATTAATTTGCGGATCGTTGTAGAGCCTGGTGGTGCCCGACTCTTTCGGTTTGCTGTCGCTGTCGTAACCATAGACAGAGTATCCAGCCAGATTACCACCACCATACAGTTCGCCAATCTTGACCGGTCTGCAACCTATCTCCTCTACATTGATCGTGATAGAACCTCCGATGGTACCGCTCTTATTATTACCACCAAAGACACGGTCGAAGGTACCGTTGGTGATATTCAGCGTCACATTGCCGTGAACATCGGCAGCCTCAGCACCACCATAAACGGCCTCAAGACCAGGGATACAAGCCATCAGCAACTGAGCCTCGGCATCCATTTCCGCACTTTTACCGCCACCATAGGCCTCTTCGACACAGAATGGGCAAGCGGTACCTTCGTCCAACATGGTCAGTGCCGTCTGACGCACATTACCCTTCGTATTGGAGCCACCGAATACACGCCATATCGTGCCGCCAAAGATGTTCACTGTTGCCTTGCCAGTTCCGTAAACATAATTATTGACGAAATCAGACTGCTGGCGTTCCTCCTTAGTATCATAAGTGCTCTCTACTGCCGAGTAATCATAGAATCCTACGTTAGCACCAGGGTTATCAGCACCGCTTGGTAACTTATCCTTACCATTACCTCCGCCAAACAACTCATAAATCTCGTATGTACCATTAACTGTTGTTTCTGTTGCTGGCGTAGAGGCTGCATTACCACCGCCATAGACTGTCTGGATACTTGTCAGTCCACAACCGTCAATAATAACTTTTGTAGAATTTGTAGTATTCTTACCATCATCATCCGTAGCGTTTGGATTCGGTCCCACAGGCTCATAAGCAGCCTGATTTCCACCGCCATAGACGGCATTAACATCATACTTAGTACCACTAATTATCTTCATCATATCGTCATCTGAAGTCTTGGCACTAATGGCAGCTATAATATTTGTCAGAGCCGTCTTAAGGGCTGTAACAGTTGCATCGTCATTGTCAAGGACTGCCTGATATTCAGCAACCTCTATACTTACTTTGTCCGCTATGACTATCTTGTCCGCAAGAATACGCTTTAATTTCGCAATGTAATCTGCATCAGAAGACTCACCCTGTTCCAGATCTTCATTATCCTTCGCAAATTTCGCTGCAATGTTTGTTTTCGAAGCATCACCATTTTGTGTCGCATGAACATGTACCAAGACATCGCCTCTAGGACTACCGTTGACGTTATTACAGCCAAATACCTGATTTACAATACAGCCCTTTGATGAAGTGCTAATTGGACTCGTACCATTATCTTCGATTGTTGTACCATTCAGGTCAACCAGCACATCACCCCATACATAGGCAGGCTTTCCGGCTTCTCCCAATCCACCGCCAAAGACCTCTTCACCGACACGTCCGCCAGTCAGACGAACGGTAGTGGTATGGAGTGTGGATTTCTTTTCTGCGTCAGCCCAGCCGCCCGCATTTTCATTAGCAGTAGCATCCCAGTTGTCGGTCTGCGTATCAGCCAAGGCACCACCGCCATAGAGATCCTTCAGAATCAGACCACCTGTCATGTTGACGGCTACGCTCTCCTTGACAGTACCAGCCTCACCGCCACCAAAGACAGAGCCGGCGATGAGGTGAACATTCTTATCTTCATTGTCTGCCGCAGGTGTTGTTGTATAGTCGATGTTCACCGCAGTCTCTCTGACATTTGCAAGACCTGAAGCAGCAGTGCTAACACCATACTCACCGCGGGCAGCACCAAATATATGACCATTTCCGTCACCATCATAGCCGATACGGCCACCAGAAATGTTAATGGTAGTCTTTCCGCTTGTGGCATCAGCACCACCGCCCACAGAACCCATAGCACCAGCGCCATAGACATTATGCACTACGTGACCACCGGTGATGTTGACAGTGGTCGTACCCTTTACAATACCAGCCTGCGGGTTGTACGCATCCTTTATACCATCACCGTCAGAGTCATACTTGTCCGTACCGCAACCACCGCCATAAACGTTGCCACGATAGGCATAAGCAGCACCTCCGTCAGTATCAGTAATACCTACAATACCTTTATTTATATCTACAATAGTATTCTGGAAGGTGTGGCCATTCTCACCACTACCATAGACAGAACCCTTAATCGTAGGACTCGTTGCAGCACCGGCATCGCCAATGGTGACATGCGTGCTGTAAACCCACGCCATGCGGTCATTGGGGTCAACAGCAGGGTCGCCCTCTGGAGTGGCTACGTCACCTCGTGATGAACCGAACACCATACCGTTCTCCTTACCATTCCAACCGAAGGTGCCACTTTGAATATTGACGGTGCAACTACCTGTATTCTCAGCACAAGACGTAGGCATGCCCGATGTTGGGTCGTAGGTGAAATTACCCACAGAGCCGTAAGCACCGCCGCCATAGACATTATGATAGATGGTTGTAGGTTCTTCTGCTGATGCCTGACTGATGTTAACTGTTGTATTACCCTTAACGTAGCCAGCAACCTTGTCACCAACCTTACCTTTGCCACCGCCATAGACGTTGCCATACTCAACACCACCCTGGCCTTGACTACCAATGGTACCTCTGGTGACATTCACTTCAGTATCGCCAGCTACGCCAGATTCCTCTCCACCGCCATAGACGCTCTTACCCACAGTGGTTGTACCATTTATGGTCAAAGTTGCCTTGCCAGTTACAGCTCCAAGGGTTGTGAGGTTTGCTGTAGTGTAAAGAATATGATTTCCATTATCAATAGCTGTTTCCGTAGAATTAACGACATCACGATGTTGCCATGTATAGGTTTCTGTAGAGGGCATTACAGCCTCCAAATAGGCACCAAGATTTGAGTCATAACTCGGTGGTGTTTGGAAACCATTGTTCATCACAGCCACAGGCGGCAGACTTGCTGAGTAACCTGCACCGAATACACTACCTTCCACGGTGCAGTTTGTAAGTATTGACTTAACAGGTCCATCAACCATTCCAAGATTACCACCGCCATAGAAATTACCAACACACTGACTGAAAAGATCGAGGTTTCCAAGCGAATTGGTTGTAATGGTACAATCTGTGAGTTTTGAGGTAACATCACGAGTGGTTGCCAATGAGAAACTTACGTAGTCTACAAACAAACGAGCCACGTTGCTGGCGTTTCCAGACATAGGAATAAACTGATAGTCTATACGTGTCTCAACACCACCATATTTGCTGTCATACTTCTTAGTATATTGTTCAGAAACCCAATCATTCCATCCTATATTTTGTACATTATTTTTATTAGCAGGGTATCTGCGATTATAGGAATTACCACCATAGCCAGCACCAAAGAACGTGCGGAAAATACAGTTTGTAGCGTTGGTAACAACTTTTTTGTTACTATTCATGTCGCCAAACTTTGGACCACCACAGAATTGGTCAACACGACTATTAGAGATAACAGTCATGATATTGCCTTCAGCAATATGGGCAGCATTGATTCCACCACCATAGAACTCATTAATATCTGCATTGTCTATTTGCCACGTGATGTTACCATTAGCATGAGTTTCGAGATTGCCAATTCCCTGCATGCCAGTTCCTGCAACCTTGTTGAAGCGACCGCCATTGATGTAGCATTCGGCATTGTCATCATAATTATTATTAGGGCTATTATAGTAACCGGTCAGATAGAAAATATCATAATCGCCGCCTGTTACAGAGATTGGCGGATGTTTACTGACGAATTTGATCTGTGTTTTATCCTGATGCACTCCGATATGAAACTCTTTGAACCAAACATTGCCTCCTATATGATAGTAAGTAACCGATTTAGCTTCTTCATAATACTCTTCTGCTCCTCCGATAGTCACCCATTGTTCGATAACACCTCCCTGCAAAATAATTGGACTCTCCATTCTCGCCGTCGTACTAGTTCTACTGTCGTAGGGATCATATTCAAACTGCGTCACGCGGAAAAGTCCAGTATTTGTACATTCAAACCAACCATAAGGTTGCATGATACCAAAGTTGTAAGTACCAGTACCACCATTGGACTTTTGAGCCATACCAAGACCGATGACGTTCAGGAAGTCAATTCTAACGGGATGCACTCTTTTACGGCTATCAAACCGGAGAATATATGAATAGTCTGGTTCATTGTCTTTATCCAAATCAATGGACATAATGGTATATGGCTTTGTTTTGGTCTCGTTAGAAAGGCTCAGACTATGGACATTTCCAACCAGCACAATGGCGTTGTCATAAACAGAACCTGATGGATTTAATGCTGTAACAGCACTAGCCATGGTCGTATAGACATTTTGGCTACTGCCGTTAATGTCGTATAAATCTCCATTTGTATAACGTTGTCCACCACCAACGGTTGCAACAGAGGCAGCTGTAGTCATACCTTGATTATACACCACATCTGGATACTCATCTGAAACATAAACGCAATTTGCCCAGTGAGGCTTAATCGTTATGGATGTCACCCCCTCGGGTACATCAAAGTAAGCACCCTGACTGAAGATGCGGCCACTGTTAGCATAGTTGTCCTTTTGCGTACTTTTGCGATCTGCAAAGTTAAATGGTGTAGTAAGCGTAATATCACCAGCCTCATCTACACTTGCACTTGCATCAGAAGAAAGATCGGAGAATTCATGCGTGCCTCCAGAAACGGTTACCTCCCAACCGGTCACAACCTTATTGCCGGTATAATTCTTTGTACCGACATCATTATAATAAGGTAACTGCACCTTATAGTAGTTGAAATTGAAATGGGCAGGATCTTTGTCTGTAATGTTAGGAGTAACAGAATGTACAATTATGTTTGCCCCATCAGGTGCACCGCTTGATGCGTTCTGGATGTTGATGGTTAAAGTTCCAAACTTACGCCCTTGATTGTATTGTGTTTTCTTTGTAGCTGCATCTACAGCGAATGCTTCTGCATGGTCAGCATCAATGTTTACCACTGAAGGATATTGGCCGGGAGTTTTAAGGATGGGGTATGGGGTGGAACTTCCTATTTGCGATGGTTCAAGTACCCATTTCATTATTTCTTCCTTATTCTCCATGCTGCCAGTAGCCCACCATGCTGCCAGTTCGCGGTTGCTATTCAATATGTGGCGGAAGAACTCAAAGCGTTGCAAGAAGCGTGTTTCTGCAGAAAGAGCACAGTTGTAAACATCAATTTCTGAATTCTGAACGTATGAAGCTCCAGCCCAGAAATAATTGAAGTTGCTCACACCAGACTGATCGCCTCTGTTAGTAATAATACTACCATTGTAGATAGGAGCCTGCGAAGAACCACTGACCTCACCGTAGAACATACAGTTCATCACCATAGTCTTGAGATTGTTTGATTTGGTGGCAACTTTATTATAGCCTACGATACCGCCAGCATAATTACCGCCGGAAACATTGGCATAGCTGAAGCAGTTGATAACACGTGCAGAACCATCAAGCAATCCCACTATACCACCCACATAGTTGCTACCACTTACGGAACTACTGCAATCTGTCAGATAAGTATAGCCGTTTTTATCTGTATTAACAGTACTTTCTGTTGCCAATACACCACAGTTGTATATTCGGGTATCTCCTGTAGCTTCTCCACAGATGGCTCCTGCGTTACCATTATCATTTCCACTAATGGAAACATTATCAAGGATAACATTTCTAATAATTGCTCCATTGGCATAGGCAACAAAAGGATGGCTTAGTCCAGACAAGATCACCATGTTACCATCAATGGTTCCTCTAAAAGGATTATCTGATGTACCGATAGAGGTATCCGAACTGAAGCTAGATGATAAGATATAATTGCCTGTCATATCAGTTATCTGACTCGAAGAAGACACTTCAGTAGGAGGCAGAAGGGCTGCTTCACTGGAGATGATATAGCCAGCTTTTGTGGCAATGGCTCTTACTTCACTTGCGCTGCCCTTTGCAAATGGACCAGTGTAGATTGGTGAAGATGAAGTGGCAGAGCTACCATCCGTCGTATAATGAATAACCGCACCTTCTGTAGCACAGGTAATAGAAACATTACCGCCACTAACAGAAATGACAGGTCTCTCACATACAGGCAGGTTGTAAGTTGCAGCAATTGTCGGGAAAGGATCACTTGTCGCTTTGGCAATAGCCTTAATGACTGTCAAGCTTTCAGTCTGATTGACATTAACAGAAGTGGTGCCAGTACCCGCATATGATGAAGTGGTTGGCGTGCTGCCGTCTGTAGTATAATATATAGTTGCTCCTGTTTCTGTTGTAATTGTAAATGTGCCGTCATCATTATTGGTAATGGTGGGAGGATCAATAGACAGAGCATTTTCAAAATACCATCTGGCAGCAGCCTCGTCCGTCCAATAGCCAATACCACCACCAACGTTTACAGTTCCCGAGGAAGTATCCATCGTTCTGTAATTAGTGAGGTCTGTACCATCTCTATTGCCACCAGCAGGGTCAAGATATGTTGTGGTACTATTGTTAATCTTATCAGCCATATCCTTATGTCTGATGTTATAGCCTCCATTTTTATTTAGTTTAATCTCAAACAATGTGCTGTTATCTGGAGTATCCATCGCTTCAAGGTGAACTCTTAAGCGACCTACGTTATTTCCTGATGTGCCGTCATAAGCAGGGTTCGCTGCCAGATACTTTCCGTCAGCGGCATGGATAATGTTGTAATACGCCCCATTTTTAATTACGTACCAACAGCTGTTATCAACATGACCGCTCTTATAAGTAGTGAGGTGCGGTTGGTCTGTGGTATAGTCAGCATTTGTTGCGGGAAACAGATAGAAATTGTTAGCAACATTTTCAGCATTATATCCGTTGCCATTACCTAAATAATACACTCCCGAATAGTCGTCTTGTCCCCACACATTTCCACTTCCTAATATGAGCATCAGGAGCAGGGATACGACGAGACGTAATCTCGCTGAAAACGAGACGTAATCACGCTGAAAACGAGACGTAATCTCGCTGAAAACGAGACGTAATCTCGCTGAAAACGAGACGTAATCTCGTGAGGGACGAGACGTAATCTCGTTATGAGTGAGCCGTAATCTCGTTATAAATATGCTGTAGGCATACTCTAGCCATACTCTAGCCATACTCCAGGCTGCTTCTAGGCTTACTCTAAGCTTACTCATGAGTAAGGCTAGAGTATGCTTAGAGGCTGTCATCACACTTGTTAATCGCTTCTTAGATTCGTATATTGTATTCATAATCTTATCTTACTAACAGTTTCTTTTGGTATTTGCCGTTGTCGGCACGGATAATGTAAACTCCACTGGTGAGCATGTCGGTTGATACAGTAGCACCTGGTTGGATGTTGAATACATCAACTGGAACACCGCTCGCATTGACGATACGTACGTCAGCTTCATGACGGAGTGATGACTCTACTGTAATCATACGATTACGTACTGTGAAGAGCAGAGTACCCTCCCCTACTTCGTCCTTCATCTGATCGTCTTCGTCATTATCGAATGCAAATGTTGAATCACTGCTATCGAATACGATTGAACGTGTCATGAGTTTCTTAGCTGTGCCTCCAGGTGTGTAAGTGAAGTATGGACGGAATGGCACGGTCATTGCGCCACCATCTGGTGTTACATCGAAGCTACCGCCCTCACTATTCATCAGGAAGCCTTCCACCTTCTTGCTCATGTAGTTAGGAATGAAGTTGTAGTTGTTTGCAGAAACAGCATCCAACTCATCATCGCTGACAGCGATAGTGATATTAGGAACAGAGACGAAGCTGATAGCCTGCTTAGCGAGCTGTGCTGGAGCAGGTGTTGCAGTATTCTTGGCTGTCCACTCACCACTGAGGTCGAACTCGTAATAGGTCTTGCTTGGGAAGCCAATGATATATGGCTTGGCTGTTGCAAGCAATGGATACTGCTCTAAGCTACGACCTGTCTGGTAATAAGTCTGGTAGGTGTCAGTATGAGCATCTGGTCCTGCATTGTTATTAGTACCATTCTTACTGTAGTAGTAATCCCAGAGGAAGGTGTTGTCAACATTCTTGGTAGCACCTGCGGCATCAGGATAGTTGAAGGTTGCCGTGAGGACACCATCTTCAGGACCACCACCAATGCCTTTGTATTCACGCAGCCAATACTCGTGACCTATCTTGGCACTACTGCCCTCGATGATGCGGCTACCACTATAGAAGTGAGTTATCTCACCCTTCTGCTGAGTAGATACCAGTTCTGCGGTGAATGGCAAGCTGACAGCCTCCCAACCCTTAGTGAGGTTAACGAAGAGGTCAGGCATGCGCTGATACCACATACGCTTGTCATAAACAAACTGGTAGCTGATAGGACAGTTGAATGCCTGCTTATCTATCAACAGGTGGTCGCTGGTAGCTTTGAGGTTGCTCTGTACCAGATGTCCGTGAACAGACGATGCTCCTGCTGAAATATTCACACAGCGATATGGACTCTCAACGTAACTATCGTCAAATGACGGGTCGGTGAAGTAGGTCGTCAGCACTCCGTATGTCTGTGCATTACCTTCTTCAGAAGGAGCATAAACCAACAGGTTAGATGTTTCGTCGCGGTTGGTAATGCTGGTGAGTCCATTTTCATCAAGCAGTGGCTGGTAGAAGAGATCTACTCCAGCAGGTGAATCGCCTGCACGACCAATGCCCCATGTATTATCATTATGACCGGCAAAGTCAATAGCCGTCATGTTAGGATAAGCAGCCTTCAAATCTTTATCGTTGGCAGCCTTAGGTTTAGAGTAGGCAACGAGGTTAACACTTGGATTGAAGTGAGCCACATTCATAACCTTCGACTGATAGTAAGCAGGTGCACGATATACACGGTTGCTCTCGTCAGTGTTAGGCAGACGTCCGCTGTTCTTCACGATGTGTGAAGGCACATCCTCGTGTGGACGCTGGTTGTTCCAGTTGTAGGTCAGCATCTGTCCGAAGTAGAAGTAGTCATCTGGCCATATTGGGTAGAAGTGACTAACGCCTTCGCTGTCAACACGTGTACGTTCATCTTCGTTCTCAGGTATCACACCATCAGCATAACGGAAGTCACCGTCAGCAAAGCGTCGCTCTACATAACCTACATAACCGTATTTAGTCTGATGATCCGTAGGATAATATCCAGTGAGCGGTGTCTCAGGCAGCGTTCCGTTCTCGTCTTTAAAGTACTTGTACTCCGTTCCGCTAGTAAGTGCAGCATGATCGTAGAAGCGCTTGTTAAGATAGAAGTCGTTCAGGTCGTAAGCTACAGTACCGTTGTAGAAAGCTGCACCCGGCATAGCTTTGGCAATGCCACGACCATTGTCGGATGTATCGTAGGTCTTGCCATCTGGATAGTAGCAGTTGACCATCTGAACGCCTTCGCCACGTGAAGGATTACCGAAGACAGCCTTGACGCTACCGTCAGGTGTGCCTGTAGTGCTTATCCAGCAGTTCTCTACATAACCATCACCTGTATCGGCAACACCTGCAGAAGTGAATGAACCTGTTACACCGAGGTTGTATACATTACCGCAGAGGTGACCGAACAGAGAGTTGTTCAGACCATCAATATGGTAGCCATCGCCGTGTAGGTTACCAGAGAAGCAGCGTCCCTCGTCACCTATAGGTGTCCAATCGCCAGTATGGCTGACATTCTTGCGCATGACGAACTCGAGGTTCTGACAGTCTCTGACATGCTCGTTAAGCGTGCTCTTACTGAGGTCGTAGAACTGCTTGAGCTGAGTAGCACCATTGGCACCATCAGTGATATATATCTTACTGTTACGCTTAACGCTAGGATTGTCCACGTAGTAGTAATGCTCGGTATCTGCAAGCACCTTAGTCAGGTCGTGGTAGTTAGCCACACTCACCTGAACGGCGTTAGAGTATGTCTCACCAAGGTATGTCTTAGCGTAGTATGCCAAATAGAATCCGTGCTGATACCAGTAAAGTGGGTCAGCAGTAGGAGCATATTCGATACCGTTGATATGGCTCTCTGCGTCAGACTTCTTCTCAAAGAGTTTCCATCCGCCACCTGTCACTTCGTATGCTCCAGGAGTTACGTGTGGTTCACGAATACCGACGTAGGTTCCAGGCAATACAATCTGTGGAGCCTTGATGTCCTCGACATAAGGCACACCACTCTTGAACACGACGTGGATGTTCACTACGTGACGCTCGCTGACAGGAGTTACGTGAGTACCGGAGACATCGCTCTCCTCATAGTTGTACTCATAAATTACGGTGATAATCTTCTCCTTCGAGAGGTCGAAGATGTCAGAGAAGCGACTTACGTACAGCGTACTTGTCTCCGTAGGAGCAATACCGTGGATGCTGAAGTCAGTCTGGTAGTTCTTCAAACTTGTGTAGTTGCCATCACTGATTAAGACTCCCACAGGAACAGTCTGTCCGTCGTTATAGGTTCCGATTACGCCACCAGTGACGGCGACGCCTGTTACGGTTTCACCTTGACCATGCTCACCAACCACATACTCTTCGCGACAATAGTGATATTTGCCAATCTGCGCATCGGTAAAGGTCAGTGTGGTGACGTTTGCCTGATCAGATGGTGCTAAGCCGCTATATGTGTTTGAAGGAATAACGGTGCCCACAGCATATGGTGTATTACCTACCTGGAATGGAACTTTGACAACATATACGTTGCCTTCTTCCTTCACGTCGATAGTTGTGTAGTGACGCTTCTCGTTAGGAATGTTCTCGAACTCTACTCGAGAAATCTCGTCACCAGGGTCTACGGTACCAGTTCCATAATTGAGGGTGCTTGTGCCGTTATAAGTTGCGGTATAGTCAACGGGCCTCTCCAATGAGTAACCTGCCCTGTTTGCAACAGCAGCCTCGTATGTTCCTGCGTCAGAGTCGTATTGATACTTCTTGCCTTCAGGATAGATAACGCTGGTGCCTTCTTCATTTCTACTATAACGAGGGTCGATGAGCACATCGAAGGCATCGTAGTTGAATTCGAATTTGTCACGGTCTGTCTTCGACATAGAACTCCATACTTCAAGTCCACGATAGTTTTTATTTGCCTCGTAGTAGTTACCACCATAGAGACCTTCATCCTTACAATAGTAAGCTGGGACAACATCTGCATCAATAATATCAGCCACAACAGGATAAGCTGTCTTGTATGCCTCTTTCTCAGCCGCTGTCATGCGGTTGCCGACATAGATATACTCTGTCTTGCTGAGCTGTATGGTGCTTGTGCTTATGAAAGCAGGAGCCACGTAGCCTTCCATGTCATCAGCCTGTGTTTTGGATACAGAAGTACCGACATTCAGGTGAACGTTGCCATTGGTATACTCCTTAGTAACTAAATAAGCTTCTTCGAATTCAGCTTGTTTACCAAGAGCAGCTACAGCGTCCGGATGAGCAGTCTTCATGGTGTTGTAAGTATTGTAAACCCTCTCTGCGATGAGGTTGCTCACCTGATACTCACGCTGTCCGAGCACACCACCAGTGCTGGTGTTCTTCAGGTGATAGGTAGGTCCGTCTTCGTAGCCATCTTCATCTGTTTGTTGCTTGTCAGCAACAGGATTCGCACTCGCAACCTTGGTGTACCATGTATTCCAATCTGTTGGGTTGTTTACCTTATAAGTCAGCATATATCCTGTGTCGTGGCTCATGTTGTTTGTAGAGCGATATACGAAGTCGAAGTCCACCATTTGCTGCTTCTCTACGTGGTAAACACCACTTGGGTGAGCAGCCTTTGCTGTGGCGTATTCAGAAGGCAGCATTACTGTGCCGGCGGGGATGATGATTTCAGATTCGCTGCTCTCTTTGCAGTCTGCGATAGTTACATATGTTTCATCCACGAACAGCGCTTTCTCTGAGCTGGTTAGCAAGTACCAATCCCAGTAGTTGATAGGGTCGTTCAGATGATACTCTATATCGTTGATGATAATTTTCTGACCTTCTTTAAGTTTTGTATCATGAACGGAATAGTAAGCATACTTGTTTGGCATCACATTAAGGAGCTTCATCGTACCGTGTGAAGCAGCTGTGATGGTCAATGGAATATCCACCGTCTCGCTGTATGCGTTAGGTGCTCCAGTATATGCAGAAATATACTGGTCATAAACATATACCGAACCCTTGATAAACCAGTAGTGTGCAGGAACTGCATCGCCTCCCTTATATTTACCGCTGACGTTATAGCAGTCGTCGATAATAGTCTGGGTACTATGGATGAAGTTACCTGATGTCTCCCATTCCACTTCAGCACCATTAAATGTGAAGTCGCGTCGGGTAACGGCATCAGCATTCAGCTTTGTCAGTGTGTTGTGGCTATGCTTTGTATATGAACCAACCTTGTGTACGTTCTTTGCATATACGAAACCACCACCCATACCTGGCTGCACGTTGATAAGGTCGAGTTCTACGACACCGGTGATGTAACCCCAATCTTTATCGTACAGGTCGTCGCCAGAACTCAGTTCTGTAGTCAACTCAAGATATACACCAGAGGCAAGAGCCACCTTATTCGGACTGGTACCGTTATTACGCTTACGATCTTTTACAAAGCCTGCCTTCCAGTCGTAGTAGGTAGCTGTTCCGTATGTCCTTGAAGCAACTGGAGTACCACCATTGTTGTATGCCTTTGAGTCTGTCTTGTAGTCAGGATTAGAAGCGTTCTCAGTAACACGGGTGTCTTTGTTAGGCAAGAAGAATACGTCACTAGTGAGTGCGCCTAAGTAGTTTACAATGCTGTAGATACCGAAATAGTTGCCGTGAACCGCTTTTTCAGGTTCTTCAGCATCTGTATCAATGACAGACTGTTTCTGGTTGAGTGATACCTCACGTACACGGTTGATGGTGTAGTTTGTGTGGTCCACAATCTCTGGCACACGGTCCTGTGCTCCCTGCATCACCATACGGCTACCGAATACACCGCAGAAGTCTGCACGCTGAATAGTATTCATCAGACGACCAGCATAGATAGAGCAGACACCGTTCTCCTCCCAATAAATTGGATTAGGATACCATTCTCCTGTATCTGGATTCTTAAGAAGAATATCGACATCACCATCCTTAATACCTTCAAACAGCGTCAGCAGGTCATCAATGGTTAGTGTAGAAGCCTTGGTGCTACCTCCACCTTCTATATGATAGGGCGTACCATCCTTATCTGTACATTCTTTGATACACTTGTACTTCAACTGATAGTAGTCAGCCTCTCGAGCAGGAAGATCATGGAATTGTTCAATTGTAATTTCCTTGGCGATGTTGTAGTAGTCTGTACCATAGTTGGTGATATTCAATCCGCGATAACCGTCCACGAATGTGAGGTTACCATCACCGTACAGACCACCCAAGTGTCCTGTGCCTAAGGTAATCAGGTCGCGATGATATACATCGTGGATAGATGCAGTAGCATTACCGAATACTGTGGTAGTGTTAGCATATACTGTAGAAGAACCAGAAGATGTATTACCACCAGCGAATACGGCATTAAAGATGGTGATACCAGTATCATCCAAGCTGCTCCAAGCAGGGTCTTGTTTGTTACCAAGATGGTGGAGGTCAGCAGTGGTTACATATTCACCTGCGGCATAGTCATGCTCATTGACAGTAACGGCAGACTTTGCTCTACAATACGGTTCAATCAACACCTTGCAGTCCTCAGTAAGCACAAACTCGTCATGGTCCATAACCCATTTTGGGTCGTGCTCGTCATAGACGAAATCAGCTGGAATGTAAGGTATATAATTCTCAGGGGATAGACCTTGCTCCAAATCATAGGCATAATAGTAGCCCTCATATTTGTTGTCGTAGCGATCACCGTCCTTGATGCCGACATAGAGTTTGCCGTCTTCTTCGTAGGCACTATATACATAACCGATATCACCACCACCGAATACATTACCGTTTTCGCGATCGAGTTCCTTCGCTGTACCGACAATACCTCCGTGCACATGTACCTCTGTCTGTCCGAAGACATAACCGTCGGAGTAGAGTGTACCACCATCACCAAGGTTGTTATAGCCTCGACCTCCTCCGAATACATTGCGGTGTACTTGTCCCTCGAACAAATCTACATGGGTTTTACCAGCCTTATAGATACCCTTCAAGGTACGAACGCTGTTGTCAACGCCTGTTGCCTGGATAACACCACGTCCGATGGCAGCAATCTCACCACCACCAAAGAGGGAGTTACGTACTACACCACCATACATCTTGACGTTGGTTCTATCCACACTACTATTGTCAATATAACCACCACCAAAGATACAACCACTATCATAAAGACGGTTTGTACCATCGCCAGACCAGGTCTCATCGTGCAGTTTCTCCTGATAGTAATCAGAGCCTACTTGTATGTAGTCTAGATCTGTATCTGTTGTAGGAACACTGTCGAAATGACGATAACCGATATAACCATTATTGAGAGTGATGTTGGCTGTACCGAATACGGCACCACCTTCACCACCGCCGTAGGCATTACGTTCGATGGCAGGAAGACCGTCTATGAAACTTGTACCGTCTTTCTTACCGATGATAACGTGAGTTTCGCCAAGGACATCACTTGTTGTTGCAGCATCAATCTTGCCGGCATGATAGCCTACACTACCCTGCCAACCACCACCATAGACGTTACGTGCCGTACCGCCTTCGATATAGGCATTGGCAGAAGCGATAAATGCCTGATCAAAGTCGTCAGTTGCAATGTTGTATTTGTTGTTTACCGAACCTACTGTTCCTGCAGCGTAGAGGTCCTTTGTCACTTTACCACCAAGAAGAGCAATGTAGGTTGTTCCGTGAACGTCTCCTGTATTAGGCGTGTTGGCATCACCAAGTCCACCACCGTAGGCATAAGCACCACTGAGGCTACCGTTGTACATATAGCCACAGACATCAGCGCCTTCTTTGATGATAACGTTAGTATTGTATTTCTTGCCGTTTCTTTCTATAGCCAAATCATTGTTCAGACCGGTGTCTGTATAGCCAGTTCCTATAGAGAGGTCAAACTCCTTAGGCTCCGGAGTTTCTGCTTTTTCTTCTTCTGGCAAAGCGTCCCAGGCAGCGTGTGCTTCTGTATAGGCTCCAGGTGCCCAAGCAGCAACAGTCTTTGTGTTCATTACGCGACCCAACTGGCTGCCGCCATATACCTCATATACGCGAGCGGTGTTGTTCAGATTCACCTCAGTATATTGTGCCCAGGTGTCCTTACCGAAACCAGCGCCATAGACGGTAGCGAAGTATTCGTTAGTCTTGTCGTAATATACTGGTGCATTGATGTTTACGTGACTGTAGAAGGTGCGGCGGCAGTTATTGTTACCACCGTAAATACCCGTACGATAGCCACCCACAAGGGCATCGCTACTGTTCCAGTTGACGTTAGCTTCATATACGTCGCAAGGGTACCACTGATACAGACCGTAAGCACCACCAAAGATAGCCTCAGCACGGAATGTAGAACCCTCAGGCACATTCACTACGGTACGGCGGGTGACACCTTCTTGGTAACTACCACCATAGACAGCCTTGAACTGACCGCTCAGCAGGTCGATGATTGCTGATGCCTTATGTGCTGTTGCTGGTGCGTCAGCAGTGGCTTTTTCTACACCCATACCTACACCACCACTCTCTCCGGCACCGAATATCTCAGTGTCTTGATAGGTCTGCATTGTCTGTGGTACGTCGATAAGGATATAACTGCGATTCTGCATCAAGTCCTCCTCTTCTTCTCCAAGGTAACCCTGACCAGCACCATATATCTGATGTACGGTATTCAGAGGGTTGTTGGTATCGTTAGGACGGAAGTTGATGAAGGCATTATCCAAGAAAGGTTTATGATAGCCAGTCTTGGCATGACCTGCGGCATCAAAGTATGCACGGAAGTGTGAATCTTTGTAGTCATACACACCATATGCACCACCAAATATCTTCTCTACGCGTCCCTGTACATATTCCATATATGCAGAGGCGTTGAGCATATCGTTATTATATACCTTGCTGCGAACGGCATCGCTGCGCAGACGGCTGTTGAAGTTGGCAGTTCCAAGAATCTGTCCACCAAGGTCGTTACCGCCATATACGAAGTCACGAACGTATGGGAAACCGTTGGTTCCGATGTAAGTCTCTGTATGTCCGAGAACGTCGGCATTACAAGCTCCTGCAAAGGAGTCGAAGATTCGTCCGTTACCTAAGTTGATGATACAGTTACCAGCTGTAGTACCAAGGAAACCGCCACCATACATAAACTCGCATTCAGCAATATCCTCTGTCATATTGTCTTTCCTTGAAACGCCGGCAATAGGGCCTTTCAGGTTTATATAGGTGCTGTATCTTGGGTCGTAGGAGTAATCAATCTTTTGGGTACTCCAATTATATGTTCCCTTACCGATACCGCCTTCCTCACTACCTCCAAATATCTGGAACATATAACCACGATTCAGGTTGATGGTGACAGAGCCCCATATCTCAGTTTCCACACCCTTACCGCCACCAAACACGTTGAGCGCCTTACCCAGTACGTCCATACCCTGTTCGGAGAGGATGACACCACTATTTCGCTTAGTGATGTGATATTGATCGTTACCATAGAGTTTGTCCTCACCCGATTCATCCTCTTCTACTTCGTCGAAGAGCCTGTCACGGTCAACGATAGAGCTGTTGATATTAATGACAACATTACCATTAACAAAACCCGTGTTATAACAGCCTCCGTAAATATTACCACCATCGAAACGACGGTCTAAGTCTGCATCAGTACTGGTGACAGGGCTTTCAGGAGAGGCACCTGATGTCACGGGGTCAACGTTTGCACCTGTTGATGAGCTTATGGTATTCCAAATCAGTTCTGTGTGAGTATCATTCCAGCGCTTGGGCTGTATCTTCAGACCAGAGAAGTTCAGCTCCAGCTTGTCACCGATAGTTCCATCAGGTGAGCCTGCTGGTGCAGGGTCAGGATCACCATTTATACCACCTTCGTAGATAGCATTATAACCTGTTTGAGGAGTAACGAAAGCATTGTTACAACCACCCACCACCTTGTTATAGATAATTACCTTATCGCTGAAGTTGATGGTTGTCTTACCTTCAGTAATCATACTACCCACATTACCACCACAGTAGAACGAACCAAACATGGTGGAATAAGGTACGTAGTCAGCAGCATCGCCATTAGCTTTGCTTTCAAAGACAACGGTTGACTTCACCTTCATGGCACAGCCGTCCATATATTCGGCAAAGACTTCCTGATCCTCCAAATTCATAGAGTTGAACTGGGAAGCATCAGAAGTGAGGTCGATCCTCTTCATGGTGCGCAGCACACCTTCGTTTCTTCCTTCGGTATCAGGTTCATTGTATCTGATCATGTTTTCGCCGTTGTTGCCGAGGAACACGTTGTCGATGATGGCGTACGAACCAATCTTGATGTGCGTCTGGTCAGCGGCAGCAATACCCGCTACGTTCTCTCGCAGAGAGGCGCTGTTTCCTCCCACATAGAGGCCACCGTCCACGATAGCAGGATGTTCCGCATCTTTACCTCTTACGAGGATAGACACCTTCTCTGCGTTAGGACGAATGAGGTTGAGGGCTGTGGCAGATTTGAGCTTCTCCTCTACGCCTGTAATGCCTGCTGCCGCAAGGATTTCATCAGGATTGTAGTAGAAATCCCTCCAACGCGGATCGTCCTTTAGCAGAGGATTATCTGTATAAGCATACGAGCCGTTACCACCACCATAAACGTCACCATAGATACGGGTCATGATACCAACGGTATTACCTGCATAAACATTACCAGAGATATCGTTACCTCCGTATACATTATTTACATGACCTGCCAATACTCTGACACGAGAAGCATAACCAGCAGGAATGCTATTTGGGTTGTCTTCGGGATCAAGTTGTACTTGGTTATAAGGAACTGGAGTTTCGTCGTTGTTGTTATACAAAGGCTTCACGTCAGCCTTACGACAACCACCATAGACGTTATCAACTACCATACCTGCACCTTCTACCTGCATGAGCAAGCCCTCAGGACTGGTCATGCGACCTTCGTTACCACCACCATAGAGGTTGCGGACTTTGCCGCGTTGCAGGTTCCATCGTGGACGGATAGCCATATCCGCCTTGTTGTTTCCGCCAAAGAAACGTCCTATCTGGAAGGCATCACTGCTTGGATAAGAGAAGGTGGTGTTGATCCTCATTATTTGGAAGCGCGCTTCGGTAAGCAGTTCGCCTTCATCCTCTGTAGTCACGCGAGTATCCTTGATGCTGTTAACAACCTCGCTCGGGTTGTTGAGGCAAATGACCGTTTTGTCGGTGATAGTGGCATCATTGCCACCACCGTATGCATAGACGATAGAACCTCCAAGAAGCTCCAGATAGGTTTTACCGAGTGTTGGTGATGATAATTCATTTGTACTGGAAACCACTACTTCACCTGTATCTCTATTCTTGACTACCGTACCAGGTCCAGAGGGCTGTGGCTCGTAGGTATAGTAGCCATTACCGCCGCCAAAGAGCTGTCCAACATATATTTTCTTGGCATTAGGGTCTTCTGTTGTTACAGCCTCGTTGCCTGTACCTGTTGTTATGGTCTTTGTAGATATGCGCACAAAGGCATTCCATGTGTTGTCTATCTCATTCTTTGTTGGATCTACATCCTTATCACCTACTTCCGTCAGTTCTGTTGGAATTTCTGCAGAAGTGCCGATAGTTCCAGCGATATCGTTACCACCATAGATATAGTCGGCAAGGATATAGTCAGAGGCATGTTCACCATCGAGATGTATGAAGGAATAACCGCCAACATTAGCCATGCGGGCACCTGCAAATACGGCATGCAGATTGCCGGCATAGATATTTACCTTAGAACTTCCACCTGTGTCGCCGGCATTACCTCCGCCATAGATGCTACCACCAATAGTAATCTGTGCCTGCATCAGTGTTGCAGACAAACAAAGTAATAGGATGGTTGTTATCTTGCGCATATCTTTAATTTTCATTTTCAACATTCAACTCTCCAATTTTCAATTCTCCAATTCTCAACTTTCAATTTTCAATTTTAATTGTTGGGTTGTCCAAGTCTGGGTCTGACAACACATAGAGGTATGAGGGGTCAACAGTAATCAAGAGTGTACGTTGTTCTCCTCTTGCCAACTCATTCAATGGTGTTGTCAGTTTATTGGTTGCAGTTCGTTCAGCTATCTTGTTTCCATTTTTGTCATACACATCAAACTCTGTCTCCAACACTAGATTATCAAACAAATCCGTTACAGGCACTACATAAGCATTGCATATTACTGTAGGAGTAGTAGTCAGAGTTTTTTCCTCGTTTAAGATGATGCACGAGTTTGCTGTCGCGCCTGTAGCAGTATAGATTATATTGCTGATACCTGTGCTGTTAGCTAAGGTAATATCAACACTCATGCTACTGAGGTTTGCCAACTTCAAGGTCATTTTCTTTACCTTGATAGTGCGTAAGGCACTATATGTTAAACTAATCTTCATGTTGAACTCTAACTGGCTCATCATGTGATCGAGCAACAGATTGATATAGTTCAAGCGATTACTCTTATACTCGAATGAGAAGTTGCCTCGTATGGCAGATGTCTTGTCTGTTGGAAGTGACACTTGGCGTACACCTGTTACGACACAATAGTCATCCAGAGTCAGCGGATTCACGTTTTCTATATGTAATACAGCTCCTTCATCTGTCCATGAAGTCAACTCAGAAGTCAGTTCTGCATCATCGGGCATAAAGCCATAAAGGCGGTAGATGCGCGTGCCGGATTTCAGTTTCAGTTTTGTGCTCCACTCTTCCGTATCGCTTGCATATTTGAATCCTCCCTCTACCAATGTTGTACCACTGGTCAGAAAAGTATGAATGTCATTCCAGTCTGTAACTCCCAATACGGCACGTGTTGCTCCCACCATCTGAAGTGGAGCATAAGTCTCCTCCTGAGTAGTGGCAACATTAGTGCCGAAGTCATCGGAAGAATCCTTCGAACAGCCAACTACCATCAGCAGTAGAGCCATAATGACGAGTATGTTATATATTTCTTTCTTCATCTTTCTTTACCAGTTATAGAATTCGTAGTTCGTCTCCGTCTGTTTCCAAGGAGCCACTTCAGCTACTATCACCTTCAACTTAGCTTCTGCCAGATATGAATATACGGTCCATACATGGTTACGGGAGAATCCTCCTTCATCCACCATCTTGAAGGTAGCAGTTTGTTCGTCGCCCTCCCCTACTTGGTATTTTATTTCGCCCTGTATCAGTTTATCACTCTCACGCAGGTAGAAATATTTTTGAGTGAGGTATCCATCTTTTGCGGCAGTTTCAATTCTTGCCTCATAGGCTTGAGGAGCTGCCTCAGGAGACTCTTCATCATAATATCCCCAGGCATAGACTGCAGGATCTTCGTTTTCTGCAATCTCTGTGATAGCTTCGCTAAGCAGGTTTGGTGTTGCTGTTTCATATCCGCCGTCAGTCTTTATGTGGCAGGTCTTGCGGTCATAAGGCTTTCCATCAGCCATAAAGATGTATTGAGCTATAGGTAGCATCTCTGTATTCAGTTTGATGCTGTTAATCTTCAGAGTCTCTTCATCTGTCTGGCGTGAGAAAGCGAAACGCAGTTTAGAAACAGTACGTATCAGCTGCACTCTCGCTACCTGTCCGGCATTATCCAGTCGCAGTACAGGAGCTGTTCCTGTTACAGGTTGGTCGCGAAGTACTCCCGACATAGGCAGTCCTACGTTCTCAGGAACAATAGACACAGGAGTTGTCACTCCGAATGGGTCGGCAGTAGTCTTCTGTATCAGAGCTGCCTCCAACTGTGCCTGGGTCAACTGTCCGTCCAGTTCCACGTTGCAGTTGCTGTTCGATATATTGGCAGCTACATACACATCCACATGTTCTCGACTGGCTTCTTCCGTTTCTGCATAAGTTTCGTCGATAGTCATCTGTATCAGTTCGTAAGGCTCTGATGTGCTGAGACTTGATGGTTGTGTAGAAGCATAATATCCAAGAAGGTTATGACTGGCATGTCCGAACACCCATATCTGCAGAGAATATACAGAATTTTCCCTTATTATCGGATCTACCACATCACCTTCGTATGCACGAGTAGATTGAGCTTCTTGTGGTGCATAGACATAAACATACAGTTTTGTATTTGATGCATTGTTTGGATTTGTCGGATCAACATAATCATCGTCATCACCAGATGAAGAACATGCTGACAGACATAGCAACAACAGAGGCATCAGCAGCCAATTCATCCAGCTGTTGCCTCCCCTATCTGTTATATGTCCAAACGTATGTTTCATTTTCCTCATTGTTTAATATTCAACTCAACTCTTAACTCTCAACTCTTAACTCTCAACTCTTAACTAAAATATCACTTCCTCCGGAGTTGTGGCAGCCCACTTCGTTACCAGTTCTACGCCCAACTCAAGTCGTGGAGACAGTAGGTTGGGTACTACGTTATAGGCTTTTGCCAAACCTGTTACTTTCATATTGAGTGTGGTCGTATAGTCCTGAGTGAACACACGATCACGGATTGTCTCATTAGGGTCTTCTGACTTTGTAGCCGGGTCAATCTCAGCCGCAAGGTAGAATTTAGTTCCTCTATAAACGGTACCATCCACACCCTCGAAGTCTTTATCGCTATTATTAATAAACTCCAGCACCACAGGCACTTTCTTATTGTCGTATGTCTGCAGCACAAGTGTATTAATCATCTGAGTGGCATCAGCTGAAGAGCTGAGGTACAGTTCAGGCAACTGATTATCGTATATATACTTAATATCTGCCTCAGAATAGATGGGGTAAGTTGTTGTCGGTTTAAAGTCAAATCCTACTGGCAGTTGTCCTCCTACAAGAACACCCGTCAGAGGGAATTTATCAGTTCCGACCTCAACGTTGGAACCCTTGGAGTCCTGAAGGTAATCGTCAGTTTCTTTTAGTTTTATCTGTAATCGTGCCACACCATATTGCAGAGGTTCTCTGATGGCTACGGCCTGTGTGTTAGTACTTACTAATCCATTAGGAAACTCATAGTCTGCCAGCACTTCAGTCCAAGGTCTATCTGTGTACGATGCCTTGCGTTTGTCTATATTTGAAGTATTTATGCGGCTATTGCCGTAATAGTAAAGTTCTGCCGGAAAGGCAAAACGGTCAATTCCGTTGATGTCTGCCAATGATGTATTGGAGACTTCAGCCACAAATTTCTCGCCATCCCAACGAACTGCGGCAGCTCCGTCGGGCAGTCCGATAGAAGCCGGGAAATTACACCATTCACCTGCGGGGTCTAGTTTATCTGCGTTTGCGTCTATCCGAGCAATGATAGCCGTACGAATGGCGGCATCATCACCTGTCAACGATAAGTTGTTAAGCGCCGTTTTCAGCGCTTGAGTATATGCTTTGATGTTAGCTGTTGAACCTGGCATGACGTTTCCGCTTGATTCTACCTCTGTCAGGTTAAGGAAGTTCAGATACATCAGTTTGAGTGTAGCATTGGGAGCATTCTTCCAAGCTATAGAGTTGCCTTTAGCCGTAGCAATTAAAGACATATAGTGGGCAAGGCTGTTAGCTACACTATTAACAACCTTGTTTGAAATTGATTCAAGCGAAAAACTGATATCTTTAGGTGCCATACTGAGTGGGAATGTCTCTATGATAGAGCCGTTGGCAGCCTTATTGTCAGGTAATGGTTTCGGAGCTCGTCCATAGCTTAGGAACGAAGCCACACCAGACATCAGAACACAGTTGTCATAATAGTAGTAGGCGCGTGAATTCACAAGTTTTTCCCCCTCTCCTACTACTTGGAAAAGTTTAGGCATATCAGTTGCGGTAATCTCTCCTTCTACTGCGAAAGGAACGATTTTCCTCAACTCTATGCCGCGATAAGGTTGTCCCTCATCCTGTACGACTGCACTACTCATACGAGTATATGGAGTGGCATGGGTAGTTACAGAAAAAGCAAGAGCTACTGTTACGGGATTTTCTTCTTGTGTATCCTGTAACAGAGCATCATCCTTACTACAACCAGTTATTGTTGCGAAAAGGAGTAATAATAGTAATATATGATAGTCGAACCTCTTCAACGTCTATACCTTGTTTATCTATGCACGCGTGCACGTGTACGCGCGTACGCACATGGGTTCATAAATCATTATAATATAGGTTCGTATTCTCCACCTTTGTTCCAATCCAATACGACGCTAACACCTACTGTAGGGTCATATGGTCGTACTGCACCATCATCGTCGAGCGAGCCTTTGATAATCTTCAGGTCACCAGCTTTCAGCGGATCAGAGATGTCCAACACAGTTTGCGTAACTGAGCCGTCCATTTTGGTGAGATACACCTTGATTTGCCACAACGAAGGATCGGAGGCTGTCGTCTCTTTTGTTGACAAAGCCGGATCTGTGTCGGGCGATGGGAAGTTCACCGAACAATAGCATAGCAGTTCGTTACCTGTCTCCACTTTGTCTGCCTTTATGTATGGCGAGACTGCAGGAAAGACATATGTACTGTCGCTTATGTGGAACTCGCTGGCAAAGCCTGTGCCATAGACCTTAATGTCTTTGAAGGTGTGGCCTTTAGGGTCGAGTACCAGAGTGGCGGCACTATTAGCCATGTAGAGGCGAACATTGAATGTCTGACTGACTCCAGAGAGCACTTCCATAGGCTGTCGGGCGGTAAAGAGTCCTGTAGTATGCGAATCGACGATTTCGATGGAAGAACCGTCAGGCACAGTACCTTCTGCCTGTTCGAGCATGGACGAGTAGCTGTAGTTGTCTTTTGTCAGTCCTACGACTTTGTTCTCAGCTATGTTAGCTACAGCCAGATGCAGGTATTTTCGCATTGGCAGGGTGAGGTCGTAGGTTGTCTGATTTGTGTTGATGATGTCCACCCTGTGTTCCAGTCGTTCTTTGGTAGTTTCGGTATCGTAGAACGAGAGGTTCACGTCGTGGGCGAAGTCGCTAAAGATATTCTTCAGATGTGTCTCGAGGGCATTGGCGACACTGAGTTCCGTAATGGTAGTCAGTTGGGTCTTTAGCTCTGTCGTCATGTTGGTCACCAGCTTCAGTTCATATTGCATCTCGTACTGTGACTCCTCAGGAGGACAGTCCGACAGGTCATCGTCAATGGATGAGCAACCCGCCGTCAGCCATAAGGCTGACAGCAGGAGCCACATCTTTAAAATATTTCTTCTTGTCTTCACAGTTATTTTTTCTATTATTCAGCACCAAGAACTGATTCGAATGAAAGACCACCTTGCCACTGAAGATCAACGCTCAAACCAAGAGAAATCTGAGAAGAACGCAGGTCAGGAACAGCAATCAATGCACTCTGCAGAGAGAACTCACCTAGGATGAAGTTGGCTTCGGTCATATAGTCCTGAATAAATACACGACGTTCCTTGATAGTGCTTCCATCTGCATCATAAGGAGGTAATGCATATTTAGTAGGCCAAGTGATACCCAGAGACTTATCTGCTGCATATTGGTCATCTGTCTTATCTGTTATGCTTGCAGGACGTGTGTCTGGATCCAGTCTACCGGTGATGTAGAAGGTTGCACCATTGCGGATAAGGTTGTTCCAACCCCAGAAGTCCTTACCAGAGTTGTTCACGAACTCCAAGGCGATGTAAACCACATTCTGCTTGGCACCTTTTCTTCCCTGATTCCAGTTATCCCACAACATGGTATAGTTTGGTGTACTCTGAGTACCAGAACCACTGGTATATGCAGGAATAGCTGCGCTTGGCAGGTCGTTGTCGTAGATGTAAGATGTGTAAGAAGGTGTTGCAGCTTTCGCAAGATAGTTCCAACCCACAGTTTCCTCTACACCGCCAATCAGAACACCTGTTAGCGTGAATGTACCGGCTTCTGCTGCGATTGTGTTGTTAGGCTCTGTTACTCCCCTACGATCATGCTGAATTTTGGCATTATTATCTTGTAATGTTTCCGCACCATAACGTACGGTTGTTTTCAGCAAAGCCGTACCGTAGTTGATGTTCTGCTGCATAGCAACGCTACGAGTAGAAGAAAGCACGTGACCGTTCTTTGTCCAAGCTGCAGAACCGGTACCTGTAGCACCTGCTGCCCATGAATCATCATTGTCCCAGTTAGCAACACCATCAGGATACTGAGCAGTTGTATGTGCGTCATTGGTTACACGAACAGGGCTGTTGCCAAAATAGCAGAGCTCAGCAGGATAGCGATAGTTCAGAGGATTGAACGAACCACCTGCACCTCCATCCATAGCATAGGTAGGAATAGTTTCCTTGTAGCTGTAAGTGAAAGTTCTGGTTGCATCAACTGTTGGGTTTCCGATAGTTATTTGCAAGATAGTAGCACCTTGAGGAACATTGAAAAGAGTCACAGGGAAACCATTCAAATCTCCATTTACCGAGGCTTCAGAACCTACCCAAGTTTTAACAGCTGAAGTGGCATTCCAAGTTTTAGCACTCGCATCTATTATGGTAGTCAGCCAAGCTCTCCAAGTATCGGCAAGAGCCTTGGTGATGGCTTCTGTCTTGGATGTTGGAGTTGCAATAGCTACTTTGTTAATCGGCTCATAGAGGTCACCTAACATTCTGGCTACTGCAGGACCTGCACCTGCACGCAATTCTGCATCATAAATGGTATTCAACGTAATGAATGCATCAGCCATGATTTCACCAAGAGCATCATTAGACATGAGAACGGCAGGATCACCATCTTCTTTAGCAGGTGAATATTCCTTTCTAACCAACTTTCCTGTATCGTAAGTGACATAGTCTTTCCATCCCAAAGTAACAGTGAATTCATCGTCCCCATAAGAACCCGTAACCTCTACTCTTGAATCAACGAGTTTTGTCATAACTGCTGCAAGCAGAGTCTTATACTGCGTAAAAGCAGCTACTGAACTTTCAGGAATTCGTTTGTTCAGCGTGAGAGTCGTGTTTGCCAAATTCTTGTCAACAGTGTAAGAAATGCTTCCCTGTTGCTTGTCAGTGCCATTTTTGATAGCCTTTCCCCAGAACATCAGGGTGTTGGTACCGGTAGGCAGCGCCAACTCAACAACGCGGCGTGACTTAGGTGTAGCTCCTGTACCGTCGGGATCAAGTGTTCCGCTACCCAGAATTTCACCCAGGTTGTAGGTTTTGTTGGCAGTGGATGCTGTGGTAATCCATTTACCGTCAGAAGCCTGGGTAAAAGTTGCGAGCACGGCATTGTTAATGCCACGGAAGGCCTGATCAATAGTAGCCTGTGTGTTGGCAGGTGTCTGGCGTGTGTTTCCACTTCCGGAAGACACATTCATAACGAACTCAACACCAACCTCACCTGTTGCGGGGTTGTA